>Ga0207850_100477_pt1 | contig 24897 bp, 23 predicted proteins | sample 23E2SouthBayCA_FD_187746 | JGI IMG/M metagenome (GOLD analysis project Ga0207850, IMG submission 187746) | Aerobic enrichment media microbial communities from Eden Landing Ponds, California, USA - A23 E3 (3) (SPAdes) | ecosystem: Environmental > Aquatic > Marine > Unclassified | place...
CGGACGTCCGCATGGTACGGTGGGCGTTCAATCCCATCGAGCCAGTCCAGCAAAATGACCTTGTCAGCGTTCGAATCGAGCGCGGTTTCGACGATGCGGTCCTTCTCGAACCCGAAGGGCATTATGTGAATATTCTCTGGAAAATCCATGGTGAGCCAGTGTTCGATCCGCAGATGCAATGGCCAGCACAGATGTGGCCTGAATTATACGGTATACTGGTCGACCATCCAGATAGTAATGATTGTAACGATACTCCCGTACTAACACTCATTTATTGACACCCGCTCCGAGGGACTGTGCAGTCACAGACACAGTCGATACGCGACGAGACGCAGTCGAAGAGCCAGATGAGACACAGAGCAGAGTACAACCAGCGGGCCGACCAGCCTGGCCAGGTGAGGTGTCCTGAGCTGGTCGACCCCAGTCAGGACAGGCAGCCAGTAGCTCTCACCAGTGAGGTGTCAGAATGACTTCTGAAACATCTACGCAGGATGCGATTCATGGGTTCGAGATCTTTCGACACGAGACTCGAATCCAGATCATCGAGGAACTGTCGCCGGGCGATGTCCCAGTGGACTGTGCGACACTCGTCGAGGAACTCCCGGACGAACCGGCTGTCTCGAGACAGTCTGCCAGCAGTCAGGAGCAATCGCTGCACCACCTGCATTTGCCGATCCTCGAGAAAACTGGTGTCATCACCTATGATGTCGAGACTGAACAGGTCACGAGGTTCGATCCGGAGCGGCTGGAGACGCTTATCGACGCGATACAGGACCTGCTCCAGTCACTTGACGCAGGAGAGGGGTACGGGCGATAGCGAACCGGGAACAGAATAATCACACAGAGGAAAATCGACAAGTAGCGGCTGAGAACAGCACGTTCTGAGCCGAGTTCCTCGACATCAGGGGTCAGCCCGTGTACAGAGCGTCCTTACCAGCCACGGCATCTATGAAACGCAGGGCTTCAGGAAATTTCCGGAAACTGCTCCAGCGATTTCGGCTGTACTCGAACGCAAAACGAGCAGAGACACGATATCGGCCACACAGCGTGCATTCCTTTCCGGAAACGACCCAACCACGTTTTTATTACGCGGCTCGGAAGTGGTTGTACAGTAAGGTATGATTCGTGATGCTCGGGTCCTCCGTGCCGGGTTCGTCCCACGAGAAGTCGAGCATCGCGATGCGGAGGTCAATCATCTCTCTACGGTCCTTGAGCCGATTACAAACGGAGAGCCAGCCGACACCGCTATCGTCACCGGCCCCAGCGGGACAGGCAAGACGTGTATCTCACAGTTCGTCACCGAACGCTTGCGTGAAGAAGTAATCGACGTTGAAGCGACCTACGTCAACTGCTGGCGTAACTACACCCGCTTTCGCACACTCTACCAGATTCTCGATGACCTCGGCAAGACCATCGACATTCATCGCCAGTCGACACCCCATGACGAACTCATCGACCGACTCCAGCAGTACGACGGCCCTCGAACCGTCGTCATCCTCGACGAAGTCGACCAGCTCGAAGACCCAGGCGTCATCTACGACCTGCACAGTCTCCCACAGTTTGCGATTATCTGCATTGCCAACAAAGAAGAGGAGTTGTTCAGTCGTGTCGACGACCGGCTGGTAAGTCGGCTGCGTTCCAGCGAACACGTCCGCATGGACAAGTACCATGACGAGCAACTCTACGACATTCTGACTGCTCGTGTGAAGTGGGGCCTCAACGAGAACGCGATCACTGATGAGCAACTCTACCGGATTGCGGACGCTGCTGCTGGCGACGCCCGCCTCGCTATCGGGATGCTCCGAACCGCAGCCAGCAAGGCCGATCGAGAGAACTGTGAGCGGATCACCGACGACATGCTCCTAAACGCCGCCGAAGACGCTCGGGCCCAGATCCAGCAGAAGAGTCTCGATACGCTGACGCCACATCAGCGGGTCGTCTTTGAGATCGTTCGTGAGCATGGGCCACTCAGCCCGAGCAAGATTCACGACCGCTATACGGAGACCGTCGATGATCCCCGGACAAAACGGACTGTCCGAACGTATCTCTCGAAGATGGCTCAATATAACCTCCTCGACGCAGAGGGCACGAGCCGGGACCGCGAATACACAGTTATCGACCACGCCGCGCTGTCATCGCCTGAGTGAGCCTCGTCATCAGACCGTGTCAAATTGCGCGCTCAACTGTTGCTGCGTGTCCAGTCCTGTGTGAAACCGGTTGATGATCTCGGATTGGTGGGTGGGGCATGCGATCACAGCGACGGCCCCATCCTGAACCTGCACCACTGGCTGCTGTGGATTATGCACTGCGAGGTGACAACTCGGACAGCCAACACCGCCAGCGGGCCTGTGGCTTAAGAGTTCAGCAGTAGCTGTAGTCGTGTATCCACAAATAGAGGTGAACTGCGTCAAGTGATCAGGACAGCCAACGAGTGGAACCGTTAGCTGGTCGAGAAGCAAAAACGACGGCATACCGTCAGGAGACTGCAACGCAGACTGACACGCGTCACAGTGAATTGGCGGATATCCCTCATGGTCGTCCAACTGATGCTGCGGGGAGTCTCCAGAAACCATGATACGTAGGCACTTGTGGGTTGATCACCCACACGGGTAAGTGATGTGTCTGAAATGGCCATCAGAAGAGATTATCCAACACCCCATCAGACACCGACTGTCGTGTACTGGGCGGGTACGTGTGCGAGGAATGGCTATGCCCGAATTACGTGATTCTGTGGCGGTTCACGTTTCCTGAAATGGTTTCGGAAACACTGTCTTAGGGGCACAAAATCACCGGATGGTGAAAGTATAGAACTGCTGATCGCGTGTTTCCTGAAATCTGGAAGCCACACGCCGTCCCTTATCGGATATCTCTGTCTCTACATCTGTATGGACGAAAAAGCCACGTCGAAGACAACGCCGGTATCGGAGCGGGTCTCGGTCCATCGTCCAACCCGTGGCGCGGATCATAATCGAGACCTGGTCAAACAGTCCGACCCAGCAAACGAGAACATCCTTCTCCCCTCACTGGAGACTGGTATGACACTCCTGGATATCGAGGGTGGACGAGGTGTTCCCGTTCTCCAGTCGCTTGTCCTCGATCACCTGCTCATGCACGACGGGCCGGCGTTCTGGGTCGACGCCAACGGCCATGCGACAACAACTGGACTGGCCCGTCTCGCCCCCAGCCAACGATTGCTTGACCGCATCCATATCGCACGCGGGTTCACTGCCTATCAACACTACGGTGCTGTCCGTAACCTCCAGACAGCGGTCACCCAGCGTATCCAGAAATCCACCACTGACGCCGGAATGGACGGTCGACAGTCGACAGGACGCGATGCGGACTCGTCCCAACTCACTCCGTCACTTATCGTCGTTCCAGCGGTTGACGCACAGTATCGGACTGATGAGACGCTCGAACAGCGCCATGCAAAGACACTGCAGGCGCGGACCCTCGCACAAGTGGCCACCTACGCCGAAGGCTACGACGTGCCGGTTCTGGTGACGCGTACCGCGACCGATGCGTTCACCGCGCCAGTCGAAACGGCTGCTGACCAGCATATAGAGTGTGAGCAAACCAGACTTGGCCCACGGTTCGTCGGTGAGGAGTTCGAGACGCTGGTCTATCCCGTCGACGATGGCACACACTATCAGACGACGTTCGCTTACTGGCGGCAATTACTCACTGCCCGTGCCGAACAGGTGGGAGTGGAACCAGCGTTATCCGCATCCAGACCCGGAACGTCGGATGATATTGGGACTGGTGTGACGGCCAGCGGCGAGACGAAACCACTCACTACAGATCCACTACTCGATGCCTGGACCGCTGTCAGCGCCGGAGGGCGAGAATAATGGGTCGCACGAACCCGACGTACCGTGATGCGCTACGGGCGATCGAGGAACGCTGGGCGGACTTTCGACGAGCGCTCCGGCGTCGCGACCAACCACGATTCGACCAGTTGTTCGAGTACGCTCGCGAACACGCCGATGCGAGCGGGCTATTAAATCACCAGAATCCAGTGTTACCTGCACTGTTCAGCATCGATCTCGAACAGGAAGCCAGGCTCGACACACACGAAGAACGTCTCGATGCTCTTGAGAGGGCACTCGAAGCCCGACAGGACCGACAGTCCATCGATCAAGACGAGCCAGCGGAGGAGGCCCACAGATGACAGGGCTTGCGACCGTCGCGTTCGATATTGAAACGACTGGCTTCGAAGTTGGGGATCGGCTCACTGTCGTCGGGTTTGATGCGGACATCAGCTCCCGTGTGTTTCTCAATACCGGCGGAGAAGCGTGTTCGCCCCAGCTTGAACAGCGCCTCAACGACTGTCTAACCACCCCGGCCACGCTCTCGATACAGGAGGATGAGACCACACTCCTCGAAGCGGTCACAACGTTCGTCGAGTCCACACTCACTCCACGGAACATCAAACTCGCCGCCTACAATGGAGAAACGTGGAACGGCGGGTTCGATTTGCCGTTCCTCCGAACCCGTCTTCACTCTCACAATCTCGACTGGCCGTTCGGGACACTCCCATACGTCGAGGTGATGGATGTCTTCGAATCTCGGTTTAACACGACCGAGAACACACTCACAGGTGTGTACGACGAACTCATCGGGGATGGGCTGGGGGATATAGATCCGTTCGAGGACAGTACCGAGGCTGTTGCCGCCTGGAAGACAGGTGACTTCGAGTCGGTCGTTTTGCACAATATTGCAGATATTCGCCGGACACGAGCGCTAATGAACCTCGCCGAGCGGTACTGTTCGAAATCCGATTTCTCGATGAAGTCACTCGACCCTGTCGCCTGATGGGACCTTCAGAGAATGACATTCACCATCGACTTCCTCGATGACGGCCGGGTACTCGAATGGGCTGCGACGAGCGCTGGCGCCGTCGTGACCGAGCGAAACGATTACACACCTCGTTTCTACGTCGGCTCACGCTCACCGGCTGCCGATATCGACCTCACGTCGTTGCGCAGGCTGTACGAGCGGCATCCCGATGTCGTCGGAACGGAGTTCGTCGCTCGACGACCGGGTTTCCGTCGCCAGGACGAGCGTGTCCTCGCCGTTGAGGTTGACCACATCAGCCGAGTTACATCGCTTGCTCGCCAAACACGTCAAGTAGACGCATACCCAGTTGGAGATCTTGCGTGCTTCAATGTCGATTTCTCACGGGAGTTTCGCTACTGTTTGGAGACTGATCTCGATCCAACGCCAGCAACGGAGCTGTCGACGCTCCGGCTTAGCGTCCCAATGGCCGAGACGAGCAAGGACACATACACAGAGCTGGACGTGGCTGGCGAGTCCGTTACCGGCTCAATAGAAGATATTCTGACTGCCGTCCAGGCGGCGGTCGAGACACACGACCCGGATATTCTGGTCTGTTCGACCAGTGAGGTTATCCCGACGCTGTACGAGATGGCCGCGAACGGTGGCATCAGTGACTTTACATTGAGTCGGTGGCCCGAGGTCGACTATCAACAACTCGCGAGTCGCTCAACGTATTCAAGCTACGGCCGCGTTGGCCACTCTCCGGCCCGGTACAACGTACCCGGCCGGGCGATCATCGACGAATCAAACACGTTCTTCTACGGAGAAACGAACCTTGATGGCGTCCTTGACCTCGTTGCACGGTCAAAGAAGCCAGTGCAAGAACTCGCCTGGGCGTCAATCGGGAACGTCCTCACCGCCATCCAGATCTGTGAAGCCAATGATCGGGGCGTCCTCGTGCCGTGGAACTCCTGGCGACATGAGTTCTTCAAACCGATGGGGACGCTTCACGATGCCGACCGTGGCGGCTTCATTTTCGCACCCGAGGTCGGCCTCCACGAGAACGTTCACGAACTCGATTTTTCGAGCCTCTACCCGAACATCATCTGTACGCGCAATGTCTCGCCGGATGTTATCCGATGTGGCTGTCACAGCGACCGCGAGGACGTACCGGGCCTCGGCTATGCCATCTGTGACGACCGTGGCTACCTCGTCGAGGTGCTCCAGCCCATCATCGACGCTCGCGACGAAATCAAGGCCGAAATCCGTCGCGAACAGCAGTGCGAGGAGCCCAATAAAGACCGACTCCAGGAACTTGCGGGGCGATCAGATGCACTGAAGTGGATCCTTGTCGCCTGTTTTGGCTACCAGGGATTCAGCAACGCGAAGTTCGGACGCATTGAATGCCACGAGGCAATCAACGCATTCGCTCGTGAGATACTGCTGACTGCGAAACAACGGTTGGAGGCTGGTGGGTGGCGAGTGGTTCATGGTATCGTCGATTCGATCTGGGTCACACCGGATCCCGACGTTGCAGCTGATCAACGCGAGTGTCTCGACACGATTGCGACCGACATTTCAGAAACAACCGAGATTCGGCTTGAATACGAAGCTCAGTATGACTGGGTCGCCTTCGTCCCACAGCGTGAGAGTGACGCCGGCGCGCTGACGAAGTATTTCGGCAAGGTGGCTGGTAATGACGAGTTCAAAATCAGAGGCATCGAAGCCAGGCAGCGATCAACACCGCAGTTTATCGAGGATGTCCAGCGAGAGTGTCTCGAACGACTTGACGAAAGCCGCTCGCCGGATTCTGTCCTCCGTTGTCTCAGGGCGGCACTTGTGAGCCTTCATCGTGGCGACGTGGCAGTGGATCGACTCGTCGAACGGAATCGTGTCTCGAAACCACTCGACAAATACACACAGTACACACAGAACGTCGCAGCCCTCGAACGTGCTCACGACCAGGGTCTTGCCGTCCATCCAGGACAGGATGTCGAATACGTAGTTGTCGACGACCAGAAGTCTACACAAGAACGTGTCGCACTTTCCCACGAGGACGTTGAGATGTATGATCCATCGTACTATGAGACACAACTCATTCGAGCAGTCGAAAGTGTCCTTTCACCGCTTGGATGGGACCAAGCAGACATCCGAGAAGCACTGGCCGAGACACAGGAAACGGACCTCACACACTGGTTGTAGCTCCGCGTTGCAAACTGAATCGATCGCTTGAACTCAGTTTTTTCGCCCCCGAAGGGTGCGGGGCCACACACAGTGCCTCGCAGGTTTTCGAGATGGCTTCGAACACGACCTCGCGAGTGGAGTTCCCCTCCAGTGACACTCGCACCGATGAGATGCACAGTACGATCGAACAGTGGGCCGAAGAATTGGTCGACACCGTCGAAGCGGCGAAAGCAAGCGAACAGTTCCAGGCGTGGCTCGATGTCCAGAGTCGGTTCCACGACTATTCGTATCGGAATACATTGCTGATCGCACGCCAGTGTCCTGGGGCGACGAAGGTCGCTGGCTACCGGACGTGGCAAGACGAGTTCAACAGACAGGTTCAGGACGGCGAACAGGCCATCTGGATCTGGGCTCCGATCATCGCCAAGCAATGTCCAGAGTGTGGCAACTCCCCCAACTACCACGCTGACACTGACTGTGAGTACGACGAGACGCCACCCGAAGAGTGGTCGGAGGGACCTGTCGCGTTCAAACCTGTCCCAGTCTTCGATATCTCACAAACAGACGGTGAACCGTTACCAGAACTGGACACGGACGCCCGTGGAGACGCGACTGACCTCTTCCCTGCTGTCTTTGCTGCAGCTGAAACGCTCAGTGTGCAAGCCGAGGTCATCAACGCCGACGAGTGGGCACACGGGACTGCAAACGGGATCTGCCAAACGACGGCTCCAGACACGACACAGCCGATTGCAGAGATTCAGGTCAAAGATCGGGAAAACACAGCATCCGTTACTGCAGTCCTGATCCACGAGTACGCGCATGCGCTCCTGCACAGCGGCGTCAACGACAAACCCGAACGAGAGAAACGAGAGGTCGAAGCCGAAGCTGTTGCCTACGTCGTTGGTCGGTATTTTGGACTGGACATGAGCGGATCAGCCCTGTATCTCGCGGCCTGGGAGTCCGACGAACCAGACACGATTCTAGAGCGACTCGATCGAATCAGCACAACTGCGACAGAAATTATCGAAGCTATCGACCAGCCCCAGAGCATCGAATAATACTACTGCGATTGGTCTGTATTTCAATCCAGTGTGTCGCTTGAGTCCGAAATACACTCCTCGCAACCGATTACGGCCGATGTGGAGTTGGATTCGTCGTTCCCCACTACAGTTAACACTGTAAAATATTATGCCAGTAATACCTTCGGTGGAACCAGAGAATATATATGGATTACCCACGCTGGGTTTACTAATTATGTCCAGGGACTGTGGTGACAGGAGTGAGGGGGCCAATGAAGACTTACACACGGAGCAACAGGGCGGATTGCACGAAGTCCGGTATAATCCTGCTAGCAATCAAAGCCTGACCGTTGCAATCATACAGACAATCGCTACTTTAGAAGGGGAATCTATGGATAGCCTCCAGCAATCACCGTTACACGAGCGTATTGATATTGGTGCGGTTGAAACACTCCTGTTTGGTCCAGAGGGAAGCCTGAGAGGTCCAGAGACCCATACCGTCACGTTTCGGTACCGGAGCTACCAGATAACAGTCCGTGGTGATGGTTTGCTACAGGTGTCGGATACGAAGCCGGTTGCGCCGTAATCAAATCTGCACTGACTGAATTGGTGATTCTCGCTCAGGGCCACGTCCCTGGTAAGTCCTCAGCGTGGGTATCGAGGATGTCGAGCAGGGCTTCGATTTCCGCAAAGCGCTCGCCCTGTGCTACCTCGCCGGCGTCCCTGTCCCAGTCAATATACTCCAGTTCAGCCAGGCGTGGCAGATGATTGTGATAGAGGCCTGTTTCCGCAGTACGACTCACCTCAACACTACGGGGAAGAAAATCACTCACTGGCCTGGGTTCGCTCTCTCGCAATAAGATACAGATTAGCCGTTGCTGTCTATCAGATATCGCCCTGAGAACCGTATCCAGCTCTGATTCGGATTGGGCGTCAGACATATCTCTCCGATCCAGTCCTATTTTAGGATTAGAATGTGAGGATATAATGCTTTTGCCAGAACATATATATTAAAATCCGAGCTACAAGCAGGTCATTTTCCAGAATACAGCAACCGCAGAGCATTTTATCGGCCCCTGAAGGGTGCGGGGCCAGCCAGAGTTGGCCTCGGATTCACAGATGGCTTCCAGCGAGATCTACGAACGTGGCTTCGACGAATCGAGCGGTCGAACGATTGCAGCAGACACCTGCCCAGAGTGTGGTGGTTCCCTCGATACGGACGGTGGGGAAATCGCCTGTCGGGACTGTGCCGTTGTCATCGAGCGGTGTCGCCTCGATCGGCGTGGGCCGCGGATATTCACCGAGGACGACACCTCGAAAGCACGAACGGGCGCACCACTCACGGACACGAGACATGATCGAGGGCTCTCGACGGAAATCGGCCACAGGATCGACGGGAACGGCAACACACTCTCGGCAAAGAAACAGCGCCAGCTCAATCGCCTGCGTCGAGAACATTCAAGGGCCCAGTGGCGCTCGAAAGCCGAACGCAACCTCGCAACTGGCCTGAGCGAGATTGCACGAATCACGACCGACCTGGAGTTGGCAGACTCGCTTCAGGAACAGGCGAGTTCGCTGTTCCGGACTGCTCAGGAGAATGACCTCCTCGTGGGACGGTCAGTCGAATCCATCGCGGCTGCGAGCGTATACGCGACCTGCCGGCTGAACGAGGCGACACGAACGCTGAACGAAGTTGCAGCCGTCGCTTCGGTCAGCGGTGACCGCGTCGAAAACGGCTATCGAACGCTCAATGCCGAACTCGAACTGCCCGTTCCACCGCAGTCACCAGTCCCGTATCTCCCGTCAATCACCGCCGAATTTGACCTCCCGGCGCAGGTGGAACAAGAGGCTAGAGAGCTCGCGACCAGTGCTCACGAGAGTGGGGTCAGTAGTGGCACGCATCCAGCAGGGTTCGCTGGGGCCTGTCTCACGGTTGCAGCCACATCCATGGCGGATCCACCCACCCAACTGGCGATCGCCGACGCTGCAGACGTGTCGGCGGCGACAGTCCGGAGCCATCGTGACCGACTTACCCCGTTTCTCGCTGAAAACGAATGATCATTGCCTGGCTCCAACAACGCCTCTTGAATAGTGAGACAGTCCATCGTGAATGCCGGCGCTGTGGGACGACAGTGACCAGTGGGACTGAGACCTGTCCAAGTTGTGGCCACACCGAGATTGCCGTGTACGATCTCACATAACTGGACATCGCGCCGGCGATGAACGGCTCCGAACCCCCCGTTGAGCTGTCACCTACTGGTATCCCGGCCACTGACATGGGCATGTAGCCACCCGCGGGTGCGGCAACATTTTGATTTGCCGGTACTATCCCTGGTATGTCAAGTTTTATTTATATCTGCTCTGCGTACCTTATTGTCCATCGGCAAGGGAAAGTGGCTGGGAGACATGAATATTCACGGATATCAGTGGCACATGTTACTATATACCAATACAAATAGTTCCAAATGATACATATAATCCAGTAGTATATAATGAACTAGTGTGAATGTTTTTAGAATATCCCTGTTTTGTCCAGTTTGCATGGTCGACTTTACTCGACGACAGGTACTCTCACAGTCGGTGGCGGCTGCGCTTGGGGCCAGCGTCATCGGCGTGGCAAGTGGCGAAGAGGTCGACGAATCCGACACAGAGGGCGCGCCGAGCGTCAAGGGGGAACTCAAGCGGTTCTCCACGACGGCTTTCGGAGCCGAGGTAACGGGACCGTTCGTCTTCCAGGACGGATCGTTGCTGTACAGTCTGCAGCATCCCGAGGAAGCGAACCCGGACCCGTTCGGCACCGCTGGCATTGGTTATTTCAGTGGCTTCCAGTTCGAACTCGACGGGGACAACGACGACTTCGACGAACTCTCGACGCCACAGACCGAGGCCGAACAGCGCCGGGTCCGGTCGGGCAACGGAAACTACACGATCTTCGCCCACGGCCGGGACGAGATCAACGATGGCGAAGAACGTCTGGGTGTCACGCAGACGCCGGACGGCACCGACATCACACTGGACAATTTCAACGGGACACAGTACGGGGCTGCTGCGACGAATCCGGACTGCAACCAGTTCGTGTCGTCGAACGAGGATGGAACCGAGGGCTACCTGTTCACCAACTGGGAGAACAGTCCGGGTAACATCAGCCGAATCCCGCTGAGCCAGACGGAGGACGGCGAGTGGGAAGCCGACCTTGATGACGCAATCAACTTGGCGAACACGGAGCCGCTCCGCGAACTCGGCGGCACGCGGATCAACTGCTACGGCGATCTGAGCCCGTGGAACACGATGATCTCCTCAGAGGAGAACTACGCCCACCCGCGTGTGTCGCTAACCAGCCAAGTCGGCGATATCCTCGACGCCGGTACCGGGAAGGGAATTGCTGGCGCGGCGCAGTTCTGGAACCGACCCAATCCGAACGGGATTCAAAACGCCGTCGACAACTACTACGGCGACGAGTCCTGGGGTATCCAGGGGTACTGGGCGCTGACTGGTGTCGAGTTCCTGGCGTACTACTTGGGTGCCGAGCGGTCGGATCAGACTGACTACCTCAACACCACCGAGCCGATCACCGACGTGTACCCGAACCCATACCGCTACGGCTATCACGTCGACTTCCGCGAGCCGACGGCCGACCCGCCACAGCCGATCAAATACTACGTGATGGGGCGAGCTTCATGGGAAGCGCCGAACATCCAGGCCGACGAACAGACCGTCTACGGCTGTTCCGACGGCGACAGCAAGGGCATCTACAAGTTCGTCGCCGACGAGCCCATCCCGAGCTACGAGGATCCGATGGACGTGTCGGGCACGCTGTACGCGCCGAAGATCACGAACGCACAGGCGAACGCTTCCACAGTCGGGACACGCAAGTCCCCGGCACAGTACCCGCTCGATCTTGAATGGATACCGCTTGGCTCCGCGAGCAACGCGGAGATCGAAGAGTGGATCGCCGAGTACGACGACGTCACGCAGGCCGACTACCTCGAAACCCACGCGGAAACAGATTGGGAAGAGGACCTCGAAGCGGCCCTCGAAGAAGCAGATCAGGCCGTCATCGAGAACGGAAACCGGAACTACATCACGAACGAGGAAATCATCGAGTGGGCCGACCAGTACTACTCCGAAGGCCCCGACAACGTCGACGAGGAACTCCGCCGCGTTCCGTTCCTCGAAACCCGTGCCGCAGCGAAGGAGATCGGCGCGTCCATCGAGTTCAACAAGGCCGAGGGCGTCGACAGCAGGGATGGTGCTGGCCCGGGTGATCCGGTGTATTTCGGCATCTCCGAGTTTAATGATGACATGGCCAACGACACCGGCGACATCCAGATGGACCGGGTCGACGGCGGCATCGTCTACCGCGGCGAACTCGAAGATGACTACAACATCTCGACGCTCGAACCGGTCATCGTCGGCCCGGACTTCACCGACGAACCGGAGGACGCCGACGACGCGCTCCGGAACGTCGACAACGTCTACGTGATGGACGACGGCCGCGTGCTCTGCTGTGAGGACGGCTTCGGCGGCCCCGCCCGCTCCTACCCCAACGACGGCCTCTACGTCTACCAGCCCCCGGAATCCGAAGAAGATGGGGAGGAAACCGAGGACGGAGACGACGAGACCGTAGATGGCGGAGACGAGACAGAGAACGGAGACGGTGAGACTGAGGACGGAAACGACGAGACCGAAGACGGAAACGACGAGACCGAAGACGGAAACGACGAGACCGAAGACGGAAACGACGAGACCGAAGACGGAAACGACGAGACCGAGAACGGAGACGGTGAGACCGAGAACGGAAACGACGAGACCGAAGACGGAAGCAGCACTGACACACCCGGTAACGGCACCAGTAGCTAACGAGTGGAGTTGCTGACTCAGGGCTGCTCGAGCGGACACGAACCAGAAATCTCTCCACCCCACCGAATACATGGCTCAGACCGACAACTCAAGCACTGGAACTGATTTAGAGACGCATCGCGAGTATATCCTTGGTGTGCGAATCACCGAACGAACCACGGCCAGCGGTGAGGTTCGGTATCGATTCGAAGCGCCGGATCATCAGGGAATCGAGTTCGAGGACCCGGAGATGGCGACGCTGTATGCCGACGTGTACTTCGACGTGAACGGCTTCCAGGAGGCCGGAACCGGCGAACGCGGTGTGCCGCCGACGGTCATCCAGGCCGGCCGCGACACGCTCGTCGCCTACTTCCTCACACAGGACGGCGTCGACGTCCACTGGGCAGCGTCCTTCTACGGCGAGAAACCGGAAAAGATCGAGCGATACGTGTCGCGAGTGCGCAAGCGTTCGAAAAAGATCCGTGAAGGGGCGAAAGAACAGGGCCACGCCTGAAATACGCAACTGACCGCAATATGCTTCAGAACAGAGCCTGGACGCTATGAATTGACCGTTCGTCGATAACCGCGAGGAACGCTGTGGGCGTTTCTTTGGCAGGCTGTACTGCTCCTATGGAATCGACTCTGTTGCGCAAGTGCTGTTTGTGCGCCCTGAGGGGTGCGGGCGCACAGGCGTGTGCCCTAGAGTTGTCCATGCACCCACTCGCAGCACTCACGTTCTCGACCCGAGTCGCAAAGCGTGCACAGTACGAACGGTTCGACATCAGGCCAGTCACAGGAGGATTCCAGATCCGCAACGAGAGTCACGCGGACCCGGCCGATCACGAGTATCTCGTCACGATGGACGGGTCGGTCCCGACAGCATGTACCTGTCCAGCCGACGAGCGATTCAATGGCGCGTGCAAACACCGGGTCGCAATCGCAATTCGGCGACCGGATCGAAACCGACCACAGACACATTCTCAGGAGACCACCCGTATCAGAGGCGACGGCGGTACTTCGATCGACCCGGACACTGGTGAGGCAGTTCCGTCGGATAGCACAGAGCGCCCGAATGAGAACGCCACCGCTGACGACTGTGAAGACTGTCTCCCGGAATTCCCTTGCTGGGACTGCTATCGGCAGGGTCGGCGAGGTATTTATTGAGTTGTTCCTATTTATAATATTCTGTCTGAAATAGTTAAATTTAAATCCTAATGTTGTCCACATTGCATTAGTCACTGAGGACAGTGGCTTCGGGGGAGATCACTGCCTCAGTGACGATCAGATAGGAATGATGGGGGTCACATCAAACGCCGATGATTCGGCGAGCGGACGGAATCGCATCGCACTGCTCAAACAGTACAGTCTGCAGGCATCCGTCGGAGTGGTAGCACTGGCGCTAATGTGTGTCGAGCCGGCCGCTGCCCAGGATATCGGTGAAGAGTTCTGTCAAACGGATATGGCGGTGACGATCAAGAACATCTTCACGTTGATCCAGTTCGGCGGCCCACTGGTCGGTGGGACACTCGCCCTTGGTGCCGCAGTCGCGACACCGATGGTACGCCAATCCGATATGAAGATGGAGCTCAAACAGATCCGAACGCAGGGGCTGGTGTGGGGAGTTATCATCGCGCCGCTTGCGACGACGATCATCCAGTTCCTCCTGTCGTCGGTCGTCTCGGGCGGGACCAGTTGCAGTTTCTGAGCAGATGTCTCGAACGCTACTGTTCGGGCTCGTCTGTCTCAACGTGGTCCTCGCTACCGTGACTCCGGTCGCGGCGGGTCACCCACCGGAGGAACCGGACCACGGCGTGAACGGGTCGTCGTTCTGGGATCTCTGGAGCGGCGACAAGGAGCGACAGATAGCAGATAGCGACACCGTGTCGGCGAAAGAAGCGCTCAGAATCACAAGTGACGTTCCACTCGATGAACCACCGGAAGCGGCCGAGACGTGGAATCAACGCGATATAGAGGAGATGCCTGCGACGAATCGCTCGATAGCGATCCACCCGACTGGCGCAACGCGTACCGACGGCACATATCTCAAGGATGTCGGGGTCGCAATCGCGGGAGTCACGCCGTCGACGAAGGCGCTGTTGTCGGAGCGACAACAGCCACTGTACATCGCGCCCAACGGGACAGTCCTCGGGACGGTTGATTACCGTGTTGCCGTCCCGGACGAGACGGACACACCGACGCGACGAACGGAGTGGAACGTAACCGCTCACGAGGTCCAATCCGTGACACTCCTGATGGATGGAGAACCGGTCACGAACACGACGACAGACAACGTCGTCCGGATCGCGTACCGAAACCAGTCGAAAAACGTCACGGGCAGCCAGTCGCTAGCACTTCAAGCGACGGTCACTGTCCAGTTGACAGAGACGGTTTACAGAGAGAAAACCGTGTGTGGGCCGGTCAATGGGAACCGAACGTGTCGTGACTGGTGGACGAAGCACGTAGAGACCCACACTGAGACAGTCACTGTCGAACAGACGCGACAGGTGAGCGTCTACGATCCGGTGCTGTCGGGCTATCGGACGACGTATCCCAACGGCGACATGGGAGTTGTGGTCTTCCGAAGCCAGCCCTGGTACGGGCTCCACCTTCCAGCAGGCGGAATCCGCGGCAGTTGGCGGTTCTACGTCGCGCGTGATCAGCAATGGGACACACTCGTCGAAACGGATGGTGAGACGACGACAACGCGACACTCGCCAGTCCATCCGGTCCAGGTGCATGCCTACCCGATTCGAACCGAGACGACACAGGATGCACACGGTGACATCACAATCCTGGATTCCTACGGACGTACATTCAGAGCGCCAGACCTCGACTCGTCGGTTGCGCTGGATACAGTGAATGGGCCATATGAGGGGAGTTTCGGAATCGGTGCCAGAGCGCCGCCAGGAGATGATACCCAGTCGGTTCGCGCTACGGATCTCGTTCGGGGGACACAGAGTCGGTTGTCATCTGACTCAACGGCGACCATCCCGGTGAACAAGAGCAAAATCAACCTCACAATACAAAATACGACCGCGAATACCGTCACCGTCGAAGTGACACTCAGCGACGCGACTACAGGTGCACCGATCGCGACGGCGTCTCGTGGTGGGTATATCGAACTAGACGGGAAACACGTCAACACGACAGCGAACGGCACCGTCCAGACGACGGTTTCCCGTCGAGGTGACACTATTACCGCGACGTACAAGCCGGACGACTGGTGGCGGACCGTTCCAGGATATGTAGGCGATTCGGCAACCGTCCACGTGGGGGGAACGGTCCTGCGGTACGTCCACCTGCTGTTCACGCTCGGGGTCCAGGTCGGTACGCTCCTGCTGGCCGGGTTTCTGATCGACCGTATCACCGGATGGGGGTTCTGGCCGCCGTGGAGGGATCTGTGATGAGACAAGTGCTATTGTCACGAATGACTGTTGGAGAGCCGGACAGGCAAGGACCAATACGAATGGCCGGTTCCGACCGGGGGACAGTATAATGCAGTCCTTAGGAGATGTTCTCGTCGATTCGCTTGAGCGGTTCCTCGAGAAACTGGCCAACTCGGTGTTCGGGTTCGTCGGTGACAACGTTGAGGCGCTGATCGATCTCATCGTAACGACACCGCGCCCGGATGCAGTGTTCACTGCGCCGACGAACGGCGGCTGGCCGTCACTGTACACGTACTACTGGGAGACGATGGTGCCGCTGTCGCTCCTGCTGTGGGGACTGTCGCTTGGCGTAATCATCTTCCTGGAATCGACGAGCCACCTGTTCAGCGGCTACCATCGAACGAAGCTGAAAAAACGGGCGTTTGCTGGCCTGCTTGGCATCCTGTCGTGGTGGTGGCTGGCTGCGATCTCGTTGCGGTTCGTCGATGGATTGGTCGAGTTTCTCGTTCCGAACCTTGACAGTATCGGCCTGTTCGAGACGGTGTCGTTCGGTGCGATGGGTGTCGCGGGGATGACACTCGCCGCGTCACTCGATTTGGCGATCTTCCTCGTCCTCGCGCTTATCTATCTCGTCCGGCAGATGGCGCTGTACCTGTACGTCCTGCTGATGCCGCTAGTGATCGTCTTTTGGATCCCCAGTGTCGGCCCGTTCGCACCGGTCGAGCGGCTAATGTCGCGCCTCGCGGGCTTTTACGTCCCGTTCCTGTTCATGGCAGTGCCCGTCGCACTCCTGTTTCGCCTTGGTGAGGTGCTGGGTGAGTCGGTCACGCTCTCTATCGGTGGCTTCGGGCAGTGGCTCCTGGCCATCGTGGCGCCACTAATCGCGGTTATCGTCCCGTTCGTACTGTTCTGGCAGGCTGGAGCGCTGTTCTTCATGGCTGACCGTGCGGCCCAACACAGCTCACGCCATCATATGCGTGATCGGAAGGAGACTGTGGAAAATACTGGCCAGCGAGGAAGACTGAGCGTGAAGAACCTCCGTCGCGGACTCGCCGGCCAGTCGGCGATCAGAGCCAGTGGACAGGAAGTGCTGGGGTCCGGCTCGTCCAAAGCACACGCTGTCGGACGGAAGGCGTCACAGACGAGGCGAACGATTCGATCCAGACTCGACACTTCAGCGACCGATAGCCCGGGACCAGGCGAGGGTACGGGTTCTGACCCATCCGAAAAATCGAGAGACCGTACAGGTCGAGACGACGATGACACGCCAGCGAACTCCAGCGAGACTGAATCGACCGATTCGGATCCGGCGGACGACCGAACGTCTGATGCCGAATCGAACGAGTCCGAGGACGCTGACAGTGACTCGGATGACGATCCACCACGGTACATCTACTGACAATGGTTGAGAGAACTCCATCGAAACGGATCCCGAAGTCGCTCGGTACGGAAACGAAACTCCTGGGGTCGTACACTCTGGGTGACGCTGGCGTTGCCCTGCTGCCAGCGGTTGCTGTCGTCTTGCTCACACAACTGGTCGTTCCGTCATCGACACGGGTAGCCGGGTACACGATCCAAACAGTATTACTCCCGGTCGCTGCTGTCGCGGTGTGCGTGGGCGCGGTGTTCGTGTACGTCACGCCCGCGTACACGTCAAGTCTCGACTGGCTACTCACGATGGTTCGGTTCCACACAACAGTTACGGAGGAACCGCATTCGGAGACAGTGGCCCATCACCAGCTTGAACGTGTGTATCCCGATGAAAACGTCATCGAGCGCCAGGACGGCGCGGCCATCGGTCTCGTTCGGGTGTCGCCACCGTCGATGGCACTGGCCACAGACGAAGAATGGGGGGCGATGGCCGAGAGCTTTCAGGACTTCCTGAACACGACGGTGACGTTCCCAATCCAGATTTACTCAACAACTCAGCCGTTCCCTGTCGAGACGTATCTCGACCACTATCGTGAGCGGCTGGACGATCCCGACGTGAAGGCGAACCCGCAGTTACAGACGCTCATCAAGCGCTATATCGACTGGTACGAGCGCGACCTTGCCGCCCGCCAGATGACGATTCGCGATCACTACGTGGTCGTTACGGTCACGCCAGAAGAGATCCAGTTCGAGCAAGAAAGCATACTGGCGAAGCTCAGTGACGTGCCCGTCCTTGGTGTGTTCATTCGGGCGATCACTGCGCCGCCGCTTGCGATCCAGCGCCGAAAGCTGTTCACAGAACTCGACGAGCGCCTCTCGCGCGTGCAGTCCGGTCTCCGTGACCTCGAAGGATGTGAGGCCAGGACCGTCGATGCGAGTGACGCGACACAGATCATCGGCGAGTTCTGGGCCGGCCAGACGCTGGAGTATGGGGACTTCGAGCAGGCGCTTCGGACACGACCGCTCGTGGGGAAGCAGCCATGACCTGGGAGTGGCTTCCCTTCGTCAGTACCGAGACGGACACATCAGTAGACTCGGCGACTGCGGAGGTGCCCCCCGTTGAGGTTGTCGAGACGGCAAGCGACCAGTCGCTAGACACACCAGCGGAGGTCCATCAGTCGCTGGTCGCGCCGTCGGAACTCGAACGGACACCGACAGCGCTCCGAACTGGCGAGCGGTGGGCGCGTACACACTGGGTCGGTCAGTTCCCGGACGCACCGCAGGACGGGCTCTTCGAGAAGCTATACTCGACAGCCGACACACGGACGACGGATATCTCCCTACACATCACACCACGGGACACGGAGGCGACGCTGGACTCACTGGAGAACAGAATCGAGGATCTGGAGGCGGAGATGGAGTATCTTTCCGAAAAACGCCGGGCTGGAGCACGCGGCGTTAGCAAGGACCTGCAGGACTATCAGGAGCTGTACGACGTGTTGCGGAACACGTCGATGGAGGCGTTCGACGTATCGATGTATCTTACCGAACACGGTGAGACACGTGATGGCGTAACCGGCGATGCAGTCGCGAACGCGGCCAGACGCGCACCAGCGAATCTGACGCCCGTGACGCCGCGGTGGGCGCAACTGGACGCGCTGGTATCGGCCAGCCCGGTCGGCGTAGACAAGATGAATCTGGAACAGGAGACACAGACGCCGATGCTAGGTGGTGCACTGGGAGCGATGTTCCCGTTCGTAGCGGGTGCGATGGCCGAACACGGCATTGAGTATGGGACGTACGCACTCAATGAGAGTCCATTGTTGCTTGACCGCTTTACCAGAGAAACAGGCTACTGTGCGATGGTCATCGGGAAACTCGGTGCGGGGAAGTCATTCTCGACGAAGTTGCAGCTACTCCGGCGTGCGATGCACGATCAGAACACAGTACTCGTGATGCTGGATCCGCTCGAGGGGTTCGCATCACTCAACGATGCACTCGGTGGTGAGCGTGTTACAGTCGGTGGGTCAAGATCGTTCAATCCACTGGAAATACAGCCCACACCGACGGCTGTGTTAGATACGGTCCCAGATCTGGACCCGTGGGCCGAGCAAATCTCGTGGGTGCTCACGTTCTTCGAGACGTTCTTCGAACAGGTGGCAGGGAATCCCCTGGGTGATCGGAAACAGACGCTTCGCCGGTGTGTGCAAGAGACCTACGAGCAACAGGGCATTACCCGAGACCCAGCAACACACGACCAACCATCACCGACCGTTCGGGATATGATCGCCGTCCTCGAACAACTGCTGGAAGACCCCGACGCGTTCGGCTACGGCACAGCTGGTGAACAGGAGAACGTCCGGACGGATGCGGAATCACTGTTGATCGACCTCCGTCCGTCCTTCAGGGAAGGCGGCGATCTCGCGAACCTTGCGGAACCCACTGAGTTCGATATTGCATCCGATGTAGTGTATCTTGATCTTCATCAGGAGGAGGGGACACGCGGGCGGTCTGAAACGAGTCTGATGATGCAGGTGCTGTTCAATGCGGTCTACGAACGAGCCAAACAGACGGACAAACGGGTCGTATTTGCTATCGACGAAGCACATTACCTGATGAACGACGCGACATCGCTGGATTTCCTCGAAACGGCAGTCCGTCACAGTCGTCACTACGATATCTCCCTACAATTCATCACGCAGACTGGTGGCGAGTTCGCTCTCACCCCGGAAGCCCGGACGATAGCGAACCTCTGTTCAATGACGATTATCCACCGAGTTGATGAAACAGCCGAGCAACTGGCTGAGTGGTTTAACCTCAGCGACCGGGAAATCGACTGGGTACGGTCAGCAAAAGCCGGTAATGGCGCTGATGGCTACTCCGAAGCACTGCTTGGAGTCGACGAAGAGGGGTGGTTCCCGATTCGAGTGCGAGCGAGTGAGTACGAGGTGGAAGTTATTGGAGATTAAGTCGCCTCAGCGGGTGTAGTAACTGGATAGATAGGCATTTTGTGGAGCGCGAGCGGACATCCGGGTCAACCATTGCAGTGGGTATTCATATCCAGATGCAATAATTGTCAATTCCAAATATAAGTAAGATACTCTAGGTTTTAGCTCTCAAACACAGTTGGACAGCAATTCACAACTGGTGGTGAAGCCAACGGACAACCTCGAAGTGGTACCGCACCGAATCACATCTTGGTAGATGGGGCGGCGGTTCAGATCAACGACAAGTGCCATTGTCTGTACACCGCAGTCGTCCAACAACGAATAAAATCCAATACTCACCCAGTTTAGGTAGGCACGGTACAGTCTGTCGTGCTATACCTTGGGAATCACGAGCAGCAGTATCTCAATCAAGACATATTCTTCATCGATGGTGCGACACATCTGGCTAGTGCAATTGCCCGACTTCGTATCGAGTTCAAATACGAAAAACAGAGAAGCCAGAACGCTGGTTAATATGTTTTTCGAGCGATAGTATCTATCATATATTGGGGTTGGAGAAGTTTTGATATACAACTTTCAGCGGAGCTGAAGCGTGGCTCCAAGCCCTCATAATCTTGTGAGATCGAGATCACAGTTACAACGAAATCCAGTAGAGGGCGAAAGCCTGGCGGACGGGGAGTACAGGGCTGGCTGCCAGAGACGTTGGTGACTTGTGCAGGCCATTTTTGCAAAATATGGGAAGCAAAATCATGGTAACCGATTTCCCCGGTTTTAGAGTGTTTTGTGGCCTGCTAACCCGGTTTATTTGTTGTATATCAGAGACACCAGCACCTGATTAATGCCACAGATCCCGTTTGCCGGGAAATATTTATACTATTGGTCCAATAGCAGTGTATGGCATCACATGACAAAACTAGTGTGAAGACGACTGACACTTCCTTGGAGATGGTTGAAGTCTTACTCAGTGAAGGCCCCACATCTCGGGAAGACCTCGAATCCCAACTTGGACTGACAACCAGCACGGTCCATCGGCACTTGACGACATTGCAGGACCACGGCTACGTCACAAAGGACGGTAACAAGTACCAACTAGGTTATAAGTTCTTGACTATCGGCGGTGACCTCAGACGGAAGGTTCCGGGGTACCAGATGATCAAACAAAAGGTCGACGAGCTCGCAGAGGAGACTGACGAACGGGCCCAGTTCATTGTCCGTGAGAGACATGAGCGGGTTTATCTGTACACGTCAGTCGGGGCGAATCCTGTACAAACGGGAGCCCAAACGGGTGGCCGAGGACCGATATACGCGAGTGCAGCGGGCAAATCGATCCTCGCGTTCCTCCCGGAGCGGAAACAAGAGCAACTACTGGATACGATCACCCTCGATGCGGTCGGGCCTAACACTATTACCGATGCCGACCAATTAAGATCCACCCTCGATGAGATACAGGACCAAGGTTACGCCACGAACATCGAAGAATCGACATCGGGGGTTCATGCCATTGGCGCTCCGGTCATGACCCACGACAGGACGGAACCCCTCGGTGCGTTCAGCATCTCCGGTCCGGCGAGCCGCCTGAAGCGGGAACGAATTGAGACCGAAGTACGGGATTTGGTTCTCTCGGCGACGAACGAGCTAGAGTTACATCTCGAGCACAGTTGATCCTCCCCGATTTCGATCTGAAGGCAATACTACCATTCACATCAACACACGCTCTCGCGTCGGCAGATGTTCCATCCTATAACATATGTACTATTGTTATTAGTGGTCAAATTCCTGGAGTGTCGAGTGTATTATCACTAGCGGGCTTCCCGTATACTCGGAAAACCAGGTTTTTCTCTCAACTTCCCAGCTTCCAACCGAGAGACGAGGAATCAGGGATATTTGATCTAGGCTGCGTATAGAGCGTCTCCGACCGAATACTGTCAACACCGATCTTCGCGTTAGGTACACTATTGTGACGACCGGCTATCCTCTCGTCCGGGATCCGTCTTCATTCCCGTAATATGGGAAATAGACATAATAAACCATGATGGATAGATCTGAATCGTATCTGCTGTTCTCATGTCAATTCGACCAAGATATATGAGATACCTAATACTACAGATTTAGAACCTCATCGGATATAGAAACAAACTCTGTACTCTACAATCATGCAGTAGCCGCCATCTCACTTCTTCTAAGTCCGATTATAGAGTGGAATCGGCCCCCGGAAGTTTTACCATACGATGTACAGTATGTTGTAACACGTTAACGTCCATACCCCGCGGGATGTGTCCCGCTTTAACAAGGTGTGACCGATAATGTCTGACAAAAACACGTCATCGACGACTCCTGGAAAGATACTGAGCGGCATCACTGTCCTCGACCTATCAACGTTCGTCACCGGTGGTTTCAGTTCAGCGATGCTTGCCAATCTTGGAGCCGAGGTAATCAAAATTGAACAGCCTGGCTACGGTGATGCCATCCGACACTCCGGCCCACCATTCATTCAAGGGGAATCCCCGTACTACTGGACGGTCAACTACGGCAAGCGGAGCATCGAACTCGACCTAAAGAAAGACCGGGCTAAAAATGCGCTCTATGAGTTAGTCGCCGAGGCAGACGTGTTCATACAGAACTACCGCCCAGGTACTGCAGAACGGCTGGATGTGGACTACGAGACCATTCGCGAACACAACGAAGAGATAATCTACCTCGCCATCTCCGCGTTCGGACAGACGGGCCCGTGGGCCGAGCGGTCGGGGTACGATCTACTTATCCAGGGGATGAGCGGCATCATGAGCGTCACCGGAGAGAAAGACCGCCAGCCAGTGAAGGTGGGTCTGCCGATGACCGATCTCATCACGTCGATGTGGGCGGCCTTCGGCGCGATGGCTGCGCTCTACCGACGCGAAGTGACCGGTGAGGGCGAATTTATAGATCTTGGAATGCTGGAGGCGACGCTCCCGTGGCTTACCAAGCAGGCCGGGATGACGTTCGCTGGCGAGGAGACACAGCGGATGGGGACGAAAGACCCTGTCCTCGCTCCCTACCAAACGTTCAGGACGAAAGACGGCTACATCAACATCTGTATCCTCAACGAGAAGCTCTGGCACGAGCTCTGTGAGGTTATTGACCGGTCGGATCTGCCCGTGGATGAGCGCTTCGAGGACAACGCTGACCGGGTCGAAAACCAAGACGCACTTGAGGCCGAAATAGAAGAGACGCTAAGACGGAGGACGACCGAGGAGTGGATCGAAATCATCGCCGAGGAAGGGGGTGTTCCGGCCGGCCCAGTTTACGAAGTGGATGAAGCGTTGAACAACCCACAGATTGAGGCAAGGGATGCGATTTCCGAGATAGAGCACCCGAAACTCGGAGCGATACCGGTCATCGAGCATCCGCTGAAGTTCGCCAACTCGGACAGTGGATTCGAGTTAGCGCCACCACTCTTGGGTGAACACAACCGAGAGGTGTTCGCCAAGATGGGGTACTCAGATGACGAACTTGACGAGATGGAGGCGATCGGCGTGTTCGGTGGCGACGAGCAATGACCGGCGTCACGGTTCCGGGCGTCGGGATGGCCCAATTTCGCTCGAAAACGCCACACTTGTTCGTCGAACTTGTGAACACCGCAGCCACACGAGCGCTACCCGACGCGAACATCGGCACCGACATCGTCACATAGCTTCACAAGGGGCGCGTGCTATGGGATATACTCGGCCAGCAGGCTGGTCTCGGGAGCGTACTGGCCGCCTCATTCGGCCTCGGCGACCTGCGAACCGACGGAAGAGTGCGACAGGCACGAGCGCCATCCACAATGCGATCAACGCGGTACAGGGTGGCGTCTCAAACGTGACAAGATAAATTACCGAAATGTTTTTTATTGTGGGTCTGGTTGACAATGTCACATGGTGCCGAAAGACAAATCCGTGTCACGGCGTAGAGCCTTGAAAACACTTGGAGCCTCTATAACCGGAATTGCCTTTGCGGGGTGCTCTCAAGACGGGTCAAATTCCGAAGGATCGACGGAGACAGATACTACTGGTACCACAGCGGGTTCGAGTGGAGATGGGCAAGACGCTGTCTCACTTACCTACGCACATCCTTGGCCAGAACCGCAGCATACAACTCAAGACTGGATTCTGCCGTTCATTAATAAAGTCGAGGAATACTCGGATACAGACGTTACAATCGAACATCAGCCTGCCGGCCAATTAGCGTCTGGGGGGGAGTATTTATCACTCGTTCAAGACGGTGTCGTCGAACTTGCCCAGACTGGGCCAGCCTACCATCCGGGACAGATTCCCCTCTCGCTAGTCACTGACCTTCCCGGACAATTCACAGATAACGTTGCGGCCCAGAAGACTGCCTACGATATTACCAGGA
>Ga0207850_100480_pt1 | contig 24552 bp, 24 predicted proteins | sample 23E2SouthBayCA_FD_187746 | JGI IMG/M metagenome (GOLD analysis project Ga0207850, IMG submission 187746) | Aerobic enrichment media microbial communities from Eden Landing Ponds, California, USA - A23 E3 (3) (SPAdes) | ecosystem: Environmental > Aquatic > Marine > Unclassified | place...
CCTGCAACGCGACCCGGCGATAATGCGGTGCTTCGGTCGTTTTGATGCCGAACGAGCGCTCCCGTGACTGTTCGAGCAGCCACTCCATAACGCGATCTGACCGCTCGGGAGTGATCGGGTCGAGGACCTGTCCGCGGCCGATCGGCACAAGAAAGAACACAGACCAGAGAACGGCCCCGAGACTCTCCACCAAGTCTGCCAGATCGGGCAGTTCCCCGAGTGTCTCCCGGCAGACGGTCGTGTTGATCTGCAGCGGAATGCCTTGCTCGCGGGCGTGGCGCGCGACCGAAACCGTCCCCTCGAAACTGCCCGGCTCGCCGCGGAACTCGTCGTGGGCCTCGGCGGTCGCGCCGTCGACGCTCAGCGCCAGCCGTCGCAGCCCCGCGTCGGCGAGTTCTTCAACGACCTCGGGCGTCAGCGCGTCGGTTCCGCTAGGCGTGAGTGTCATCGACAGCCCCTGATCGACGCCGTATCGAACGAGTTCGACCAGATCGTCCCGGACGAGCGGGTCTCCGCCGGAGAGGACGACGACCTGATTCTCGCCGAATTCGGCCGCCTCCGAGAGCAACTGTTTCCCCTCTGCAGTCGTCAGCTCGCCCGGATTGCGGTCGGGCTGGGCGTCCGCCCGGCAGTGCTTGCACTCGAGTTCACAGGCCTGAGTGACCTCCCAGACGAGGACGAACGGCCGCTCCGACAGATCGATGTCGCGAGGATGCATACGTCTCTCTCCGACTGTTATTGCGCAACGCCCGAGTCAGCCGTCCCGAACATATTCATCTGTGCCGATACGGTGTGTCGAGTGGACGCCAGAGCGAACACGTTCGGGAGAACCGTTGCCCGCACGCGCCTCCACGCGACGACTATGGAGCCAACAGACGTACTCGACAGAGAAGCGGTCCCGGAGCGATCCGGCCACGAGACGCTCGACGTTCGGGAACTACCGCCGCCCAAGCCCCTGCAAGAGACGCTGGAGGCGGTTGTCGACCTCGAGGACGACGTGCTGATCCAGATCAACGACCGGCGGCCCCAGCACCTGTTCCCGAAACTCGACGACCGGGGGCTCGAATACGAATCGACAGGCGAGGAGCCGGTCTACACGGCGATCTGGTGGCCGTAGCTCGAAAAACGGCTATCAGGGCCGGACCGTCGTCAGCTCCCAAGCGTCCGGACTTTTGCGGCGCACGTCGAACGGCTCGACTGAGGTCGGCTCGACCTCGGCGAGATTGGCGAGATACTGTCGGATCGGCGTCGGATCGCGGTCGCTGACCACGCGGAACCGCTCGCCGGGCTCGAGCGCCTCGAAGGCCTCCCGGACGCGGTCGCGCCGCGGTTCGGGATCGAGCCCGCGGATATCGACCGCGTCTTCTGCCGGTTCGTAGGCCGCCAGCGCGTCGAACTCGGACTCAATCGACCCGGCGAGATCGCGGATCGGGGTGGGCGCGGAGCCGACTGTCGGTCGCCCCTGAACCGTCTCGTCGAACGGGAGCGTCGCGAGCACGTCCGTCGAGAGATTCGAGAGGTCGTCAGCGAACAGGTCGTTGGGCTCGCCGCAGTGCTCGCAGGTAAACTCGGCCATATTGACGACCGCCCCGAGTACGGGGACGCCCTCGTCGAGAAACAGGTCGATCGTCCGGTTTGTATCGGCGACACTGGTATGGAACGGCGTCGTCACCACGATGAGCGCGTCGACTGGAACGTCCTGGAGGGTCGTCAGGACCACGTCACCGGTCCCGGGTGGGAGGTCGATCACGAGCGTCCCGTCGTTTCGCCAAGCAGTATCACCGAACAGGTCCGAGACGGCGTCGTGAGCCATCGCGCCCCGCCAGGCCAGCGGCACGTCAGACTGGAGCAACCCGACGCCCATCACCTCCATCCCGTCGTAGTCGATCGGAATCGGCTGTCCGTCGTCGGTCGCGTACACCGGCCCGTCGACCTCGAGGATCCGGTCGACGTTCGGACCGTGTACGTCGGCGTCGAAAATCGCGACGTCCTCCTCGGCCGCGAGCGCCGCCGCGAGGTGAGTCGCAACCGTCGACTTGCCGACGCCCCCTTTCGCGCTGGCGACCGCGATCACTCGATCGAACGCCTCGACGCCGGACCGTAACTCGGCGTCCGGGCCGGCCTGTTCGACCTGCACGTTCTCGATTCCGGGAATCTCCTCGGTTACTTCTAAGATCGCAGTCATCACGTTCTCGTCGGAGGCGGCCGGATACGGCGACAGGTCCACGACGACCGTCAGGTTCTCGCCGTGGAGATCGACCTCGTAGACGACGCCGGCGCTGATCAGGTCCGCCTCGATTCCGGGAACCGATACCTCCGATAGCCGCTCTCTGACAGTCCCGTGGGGGTCGTCAGGGAATTCGGATGCGGGCATAGTCACAGGTCAGGAGGAACGTCGTGAGCTGGCTGGTCGATCGGGACAGTACTACCGGTGAACAGTTCACGTCGGTTGCCGTCACTTTCGAGGGCGTGGGCGGCTGCCTCGGCGACGATATCGCTGTCGTCCTCGCGGAGGCGTTCGAGTGCCGACCGCGCGCGCTCGTCGTCGAATCCGCCGAGCAGCTCTGCGACCCACTCGCGGACCCGCTCGCTATCGTCGTCCACGAATGCGAGCAGCGTCTCCAGCAGCTCCGGATCGCACTGTTTCGACAGCGACAGCAGGGCGTTGCGCCGGACAGCGTGGTGGTCGTCGTCGAGTCGCGCCTCGATTGCCGTCGCGTGTGCCTGCCGGTCGAGTCCGTCGAGGACGACGACCGCCTCTGCGCGGACCCACGGGTTCGGATCCTCAAGCGCCTCACGGGCGACCGTCGATGTGGCGTCAACGCCGAGTTCGCCCAGCGCCTCGACGGCGAACTGACGAACGTCCGGGTCGTCGTCTTCGCGAGCGCGCCCAGCCAGCGCCTCGACGACAGCGTCGGTCGGATCGCGCTCGGCGAGCGCTAGCGCCGCTCGCTGTCGCTCCGATGGCGCGCCCGTTTCGAGCGTTTCGACGAGTGCCTGGTCGTCGTCGTTCGCGACCGGCGTCGTATCGGCGGCGGTCAGTTCCGCGGGCGTCGCCTCACCGAGCGTAACGTCGTCGCGTCCGATGTCGATGTCGTCGAGCGATTCGACTGCCTCGTCGAATCCGGGACTCTTCGTCGGATCGAGTTGTGGATCTGGGGGGCTGTCTTCGACGCCCGGATTGGAGTTGATCTCCGGGTCAGCCAGCCCGTCGGCGTCGAACTCCGACTCGTCTCGGTCGGTCACGCTGAGCCACCTCCGCGCGGTTCGATCAGCAGAAGCACACCCAGTACGACGGCGAGCGCTCGCGGCATCGACGTGGGGGCACCGGCGGCAAACACGAGCCCCGCCCCGAGCAGAGCGTGCCAGTGACGAGTTCGCGCGGCCGCGCTGGCGGTCGTGATGAGTCCGGCCAGGCCAACGGCCAGCACGAGCAGCGACGCGCCAACGGCCCCGGCCCCGATCAGCGTCACTGCGCCGGTAACGAAGGGGGCAGTGAGGCCGACCGCAACCAGAACCGCCGCGGCGAGGCCGCCGAACGCCCAGTCAGTCCGGCTGTGCCCGAGCAGCGCCGGCGTCCCCGCGGCGCCGAGCAGCGCGAGTCGAGAGCCGATCGACTGAAACATCGTCGGTTCGACGCCGATGCCGCCAAACAGCGAGACGGCGACGGATCCAGCGAGCAGCACGACCGGCAGAGCGTGCCAGTCGACGGGACGACCGGCTTCTCGCCAGCGCTCGGCGGCGGCGAGCGACCCTCCGGCGACGACCGCGACGACCGCCGCCGTAGTGGCCGACGGAACGAGCGAAAGCAGACCGAACACGGCCACGAACGCGAGCCCGATCTGTTCGACTGGATTCCCCGTGGTCGCCGCGATCCCCAGCGCGCCAAGCGCCGGGCCGACTGTCGCTGCGAGCAAGAGGATATCCATCGATCCCGCGACACCCGGTGTGAGTCCAGCGTTAAGTGCGACGCGGGCGACGAGCAGCCCGGCTGCGCCGACGAGTCCGATCACACCGGCAACGAGACGTGGGTCGACGTTGAGCCGACTCGTGTCTGGCAAGATCTCGGCGGTCGCTTCACTAGTCATGGTCGGGATCACCGTCACGCTCTCGTAGATCGCGGCGGTCGCTCGTGACGGTCCGTTCGAGCAGTCGCGCGAGAGCGACATAGAACGCCGCCTCGAGGTCTTCGAGTCGTCGCTCGAGTGCTGTCGCGAAGGGGACGAGATGTCGATCGAGGAAGTCCCGCCGCGCGCGGGCGGCATCGGCCTCACCCGCAGCCTCGCGCCGCGCGAGATAGGCCACAAACTCCAGTTCTAGCCGGAGGTTGTCGTGGTGGTCGCGCTCGTCGCCGGAGACGGACAGATCGTAGTGCTCGTAGGCCCGCGCGAGGTCGACGTTGATCGTGTTCCAATCGGTATCGCGATACTTCGACTCGTACAGGGGAGCCGGCGGCCCCTCGCTGTCCAGTGAACCGTCAGTCCGGTCGGTGTACTCGGCGTGACCGAGGGTGAACAGCCGGTTGTACGCCCCACAGAGCCCCTCGTAGTCGCGTCCGGTTTCGAGGGGCGGGCGCTCGACCGACAGCGACGACCGTTCGAGGTAGGCGTCGACTTCACCAGTCAGATCGCCGTTCGTCGCTGCCGCGTGCAGCTCTCGGTCGGGGTTGTCGAACGCGCGCGCTAGCAGGGCATACAGCGCGCTCCTGGCCGCGGCGTCGCGGTCGTACGTCTCGTCCACCGCGTCGTGTCGGGTCGCCACGTCACTCACCTCCGCCGGCTCGCGCTCGCCGGACACCCTGGATCGTCACGACGACGACGGCGACGATCGCGAGTCCAGCGATCGCCCACAGAATGGACTCGAACGGTGGGCCGCCCGAGTCACCGGCGAACGGCAGGTAGTACCACCCACTGACCGCCTTGTGTCCGGACCGCTCGGCGTTACCGCCGTCCCAGACGGCGAAAGCGATATCGAGGTCTTCGTCGCCGGTGATCACCGTCCGGTTGTCACCGGCCGGCTCGGCTGGTCGGTTGAACACGACGGTCCAGGTGCCGTTCTCGCCGCTGCCGGCGTGTTCGGCCCACGTCTGGACGGACGCGTTGTCGAACGCCGTCGTCGAGCCCTGTCCGCCGGCTAGCAGTTCCTCGGTGCCGGTGTCGTCGCTCCAGTACCAGACATTCACGAGGTTCGACTGGCTCCCCATCGCGATCGCGGGCTGCTCGCCGGGATCAGCCGGGATCTGGACAGCGACCGCATCGGCAAAGTCCTGTGGTGCGCTGGCACTCTCGCTGGCTTCTGCGTCCTGCCACTGCATACGCAGGTATACCTCGCCGTCCGAACGGGCGGCCTGCACGTCGACGGACCGCGTCGAGACCGTCTCGGCGTTGGGTAGCCCGCTCGGCGCAGATTCGAGCGGCACCTCGGCGGCCGGGACCTCTTCCCAGCCTGCCGCGTCCGTACCCGCAAGGTCCTCCTCGACGGTCGGGGCAGGGATCTCGTAGGCCGGCCGGGCGTCCGCGAGCATCGGCAGCGCGCCCGCGACGACGACCAGCAGCCCCGCGAGCGCGACGAACGTCCACGTCGAGCGGTCAGTCATCGGAAAACACCTCCAGTCTGTACTGTTCAGCAGGATTCCTGTCCTGCAGGATCTCCATAAGTTCGCTGTAGCCACCACGTTCGACCTTCTGACGTTCCTGTTCGATCGTGTCCAGCGCGTCATTGACTCGCTCGCCGAACAGCTGTTCGAGGTACGACCGGGGGATCCGGTCTACGTCCACCGTCTCTCCGTCCTCGGAGTGCTGTGGCGGTGCGAACGGCGGGATGTAGTAGACGTTCGGCGTCGTCTGGTACTCCGGATGCAACGGGAGCGCGACCTCGTACTGTTCGACCAGTTTGTAGATCGGACCCTCGGTGTCGTCGAGATAGCCGGCGAGTCGGAGCTGGGTCACACACTGGTCAGCACAGGCCGGCGGCTGTACCTCGTCGTCCGGCCCTTCACCCTCGATGCGTGGGTAGCAGAACACGCACTTCTCGGAGTTCTTCGAGACAGCGTTGTAGTAGATCTTCTTGTAGGGACAACCCTCGACGCAGTATCGGTAGCCCCGACAGCGATCCTGATCGACCAGCACGACGCCGTCCTCCTCACGCTTGTAGACCGCCTGACGTGGGCAGGCCTCCACGCAGGAAGGGTGAGTACAGTGATTGCAGATCCGCGGCAGGTAGAAGTAGTAACTGTTGGGGTGTTCGCCCGCGCCCTGGTCCTCGTCCCAGTTGGGACCCCATTCGGGCTTGCCGCCCTCGGGCGCGAGTTTCTTGTCCTCGCCCTCTTTGAGGATCCCCTCGTGGTCGAACTCCCAGGCCTCGCCGTAGTCCTCGCTCGAGGGAATCTCGCCCGGCGTCCGCTCGGTGTGCTCTTCGGATGCCCAACCGCCGCCTTTCTCCTCCCAGCGCCGCGGATAGCCTTTCCCGGGGCGGGTCTCGACGTTGTTCCAGTACATGTACTCGGTCCCCTCGCGTTCGGTCCAGATGGACTTGCAGGCGACCGTACACGTCTGACAGCCGATGCACTTGTTGAGGTCCATCACCATCGCGACCTGGTGGTCGACCCCATCGGCAATCTCGAAGTTCTCGTGTGCCATCAGTTATCACCTCCTTCTTTCGGACGGATGTCACAGCGGACGTCGCTGTTCACTCCAGTCGGTCCCCAGAAGTTGGGGAAGAAATGCAGGTGTTCGCCGCTGTCTTCCGGATATTGCACCAGCTGCGTGGGTTTCATATACATCGGGACCAGCGAGTTGAAGTTCTCGCGGTTGGGGAACTGGTATTTCTCCCAGCCGAACGGAAGCTGTACGGTGCCGGGATCAGCCGAGGGATAGATCTTTGCGATCGCCTCGATCTCCGAGAGGTCGTTGTAGATCTCAACCCGATCGCCGTCTTCGATCCCGCGTCGCTGCGCGTCGTCGGGATGGATGAACACGACCGGTTCACCGCGGTTCAGCCTGAGCAGCTTCTCGTTGTCACGCCACGTCGAGTGGATCGCGTATCGGCCGTGAGGCGTGTTATACCGCAGGGGATACTCCTCCTGGTCCTGCTGTTCGGGCGGACGCTTGTGGGTCGGCAGTTGTTCGTCGAGCTCGAGGAACCAGTCGTGGTCGATGTAGTACTGCTGGCGGCCCGTGACCGTCGGCCACGGCTCTTTGTCTTGGACGAAGTCCTTCCACGGGGCGTAGGCTTCCCCGTCTTCGAGATCCGAGGTCCAGTGGTCGCCGGCGGCCTCGAAGCGCTGGGGATGCTCGACAGTGTCCGCGAAGGTGATTTCACCGCCGTCATCAGGGTTGGATTCCGTGGAGTTCTCCAGAATGAATTCGGCGGCGGCCTCGTCGTCTGCCAGTGCGCCGTCACCCTCTCCCTCCTCGGCGAGCCAGTCGCGGACGTAGTCGTCATAGACCGACTGCAGGTCGATCTCGCGGTCGAACTTGCGGTCCTGGATCGGATCGATCTGGCGTTTCTCCGCGAGGTCCTGGATCTTCTCCGCGAGTTCTCCGAAGATTTGCCAGTCGGTCTTGGCCTCACCGAGGGGCTCGACCGCCGGCGTGAACGGGTGCACGTACGTGTGCATATCCGTCATATTCAGGTCGGTCTTCTCGTAGTGGCTCGCGGCCGGCAGAACGATGTCCGAATACAGCGCCGTCGAGTCCAGCCGGAAGTTGATGTCGACGACGAGATCAAGTTTCGGCCAGAGGTTCTCCTCGATAGCGACGTTACCCTTCGCCTGGTTGAAGAAGTTGCCTCGCCAGACGAACATCGTCGACGGGTCCGGCCGGAAGCCGTCGCCGCGCTCCTCGGGATAGACCGGCATCCAGCCTTCGTTGACTGACTCCTGGATCATCGAGCGAGTCTGTTCGTCAGTGTTGTTGAGGATCCCTGCGTGGTAGTAAGTCCACAGCGTCGTCGGGACGCCCCGGACTGACCCAGTCGGGAACGAGAGGTTTTTCCAGCCGTTGAACGTCCAGATTTTCTCCTGACCGACGTAGTGATCGACGCCGGTTCCGTTGCGGCCGATGTGACCGGTCAGCGTAGTGAGCAACTGAATCGCACGGTTGCCGAGATCGTTGTGATACCAGTCGTTGACTCCCTTGCCGTGGATGATCTTCGCGGCGTCGGACTCGGCAAACTCTCGGGCGATCTTCCGGTGAGTCCGTTCGCCGACGCCGGTCTCCTCGGCGACGTACTCGGGCGTGTAGTTCGACAGCTCTTCCCGGAGGTTTACCCACACCGACCGGACCTGCACCTGACCGTCGGTCGTCGTGACCTCGCCCTCGACGGCCAGTTGCGGATCAAAGTCCAATTCGATCGACTTGTCCGCGTCGTATTTGGCCTCGCGGTCGCCGAGTGAAGCGGGTGCAATCCGAAGGTCGCCCTCGCTGTCCTCCATAACCATCACCTTCTCCGGGTTCTCGACGTCCGCGCCGAGTCCCGGGACCTCGCTGGCGCGCAGGAACTTCCCGGTGTCCTCCCGGACGAGCAGCGGCATATCCGACTGCTCTTTGAGGTGAGATTCGTCGTACAGCCCCTCCTCAACGATCGTCCGAGCCATCCCCAGCGCCAGCGCGGTGTCAGTACCCGGGCTCGGAGAGAGCCACTCGTCGGTGTGGATCGCCGTCTGGGAGTAATCGGTGAAGACGCCGACGCGCTTGGTCCCGTCGTACTGCGCATCGAGGAAGTACTTCGCGTCGGGGATGCGCGTGACGTTGATGTTCGACCCCCACACGATGATATAGTCTGCGTTGTACCAGTCGGCTGACTCGGCGTTGTCGGTCTGGTGGCCCCAGGTGATCGGCTGGCCCGGCGGCAGGTCCGAGTACCAGTCATAGAAGCTGTGGGAAACGCCGCCAAGCAGGTTGATCAGCCGCGTCCCCGAGGCGAAGGAGACGGGACTCATCGCCGGGATCGGCGTGAACCCGGAGATGGCGTCGTACCGCCCTTCGGTCACCTCGTCGATGACGTGTTCTGCGATCTCGGTCAGGGCCTCGTCCCAGGAGATGCGCTCCCACTGGCCCTCGCCCCGCTCGCCGGTGCGCCGCAGCGGGTACTTCACGCGCTGGTCGGCGTCGACGTAGTCGCTGAAGCAGGCCCCCTTGTTACAGCCTCGTGGGCTCGGGTCCGGGAGGTTCTCGTCGAACCGCGGGTAGTCGTTGGCTTGCTGTTCGCGCCAGACCTGCCCGTTCTTGACGTAGACCTGCCACGAGCAGGAACCGGTGCAGTTGACGCTGTGGGTCGACCGAGCGATCGAGTCCCAGTCCCACTCCTCGCGATAGAAGTCCTCCCAGTCGCGATAGGGGTAGGAGCCGATCGGATCGTCGACGAGTTCGAGGTTGTTCAGTCCCTGTTCTGCGATCGTCGCGCCGGTGACGCCGACGACGCTTGCGACGCCGGCCCCTTTCAGGAAGTCCCGGCGCGAGACGTCGCCGTCCGGCTGGTCGTTGTTGCTACTCATTGGTTGTGATGAAGACGGTGATGGTTCCGATGGCGATACCGACGAGTGCGAGCGTCGCGCCAGAAGTGCTGGTCGGGCCGACTTCCAGGCCAGCCGCGATCAGCGCCAGTCCGAGCAGTTTGCTCGCAGTGTCCAATCGACTGTACGTCCGCGGCGAGAGCGCGATTTCAGTCATCGCTCGGCACCTCGGTGGCTGGTTCCGCCTGTGGCTCGCGGAGCGTCCGGTAGACGATCCCGAACGCGAGTATCGGCCCGACGATGAGCGCCGCGAGCAACAGCGGGTTCAGCGTACTGGTGCTGATACCCGTTGCCTCTGCGGCGAGGTTGTTCATCCCGCCGAGCGAGGCGAGCATAATGAACACGACTGCCGAGACACCCACGCTAGTCTGCCAGGGCCGATCGATCGGATCCGCGGTGAAGTGGACTGGCTCATCCTCGCGATCGATGAACGGCCACGCGAAGATTATCAGGAAGATCAACGCCGGGATTCCCAGTCCGGCGATAAACTCCGCACTGACGTGGATCCCGATCACGGGAATCGTGAACGAGAGCCACGACGGCAACAGCTTGAGAAAGCCATACAGCCACATCAAAAACCAGTCCGGCATAATCAGATCGGGCGTCCCAGCCGGGTTGTTCGGGCCGTACGCAGCGATGTTATGGACCGGCAAGAAGCCGGCCAACAGCGACAGCGTCGCCAGCGTCTGGAAAAACACCACGGCCGAGACGGCGGCCTGATTCGGGAACGCCGGCAGGCCGACGACGACGGTGTCGTCCTCGCGGTCGACGGTCCGGTCGCCACCGTCGCTCGCCGCGGCCGGGGCGACGTTGTCCTCGCGCTGGGCTTCGGTGTGTTTCTGGCGAACCAGAATGAGCATATGGACGGCGAGCAAGGCGACGATCAACACCGGGATGACCAGCACGTGCAGGAAGTACAGTCGCGGGATCGTCGCACTGGAGGGGAACGACCCGCCAAAGACGATATTCGCCAGGAAGTCGCCGACGATCGGAATCGACGTCGTGACGTTGAAGCCGATCCCGGTCGCCGTCGCGGCGAACTCGTCGAACGGCAAGGCGTAGCCGGTGTAGGCCGCCCCGATTGCCAGGATCGCCAGGCCCGTGCCGACGATCCAGTTGGGCTCGCGGGGGTTCCGGTAGGACCCGGTGAAAAACACCCGGAGCATGTGCAGGCCGATCGAGGCGACGAACAGATGTGCGGCCCAGTGGTGAAACCGGCGGATGAACATACCGAACGGGACGTCGTACGTGATCTGCAGCACCGACGCGAAGGCGGCCGGCAGCTCCTCGCCCTGGAACTTCGCGACGCTGCCCTCGTAGGTCGTCGCCGAGGTCGACGGCTCGAAGAAGAAGCCGAGGAAGATCCCGGTCAGCGCGAGCATAACGAAGCAGAACAGTGCAATCTCCCCCAGCAAGAACGAGTCCTCGGCCGGGAAGGCCTTGCCGCCGAACTCCTCGGCGTCGTTCAAGTCGAACCGGTCGTCGGCCCACTGATACAGCGTCTGAGCCAGCGACATCACTCACCTCCGGGGCCGATCGGCCCCTCGAAGTCGCCTGTCGCGATCAGATAGCCCTCACTGGAGATTGTGACCGGCAACTGTGGCAGCGGGCGTGGTGGAGGTCCACCGACGACTGAAGCCCCACTTTTGGGGTTGAACTTCCCGTAGTGACAGGGACAGACCCACGTCGAGTTCTCCCGGTCGTCGACCATACAACCCGCGTGCGTGCACACCTTCGAGTACGCGGCGTACCCGCCGGCGGTGAAGGCCATATTCGTCTCGCCGCCGTACGCCGACTCCGGGAAGCGAACGAGCAGCGTCGGCGCGTCTGCCAACCCCGGCCGTGGCTCGGGGAATACGGTGAGCTGTTCACCCTCGCTGAGACGCGACTCCATAATCCGGTCGCCGTTGCCGTCGACGAGCGGGATCTCGTCGCCGTATATCGGGCCGGTGTACTCCCGTTCGAAGACGCGCTGCAATCCGGCCAGCGGCGCGGCCAGGCTCGCGACGGCGGTGAGACCCCCGACGGTCGCCAGCGCCTTGGCGTAATCGCGGCGCTGCATTTCGGCTCTGGCGTCAGTGTAGATGCTCGGCCGTACCGGTTCGCCGCTGTCACACGTCTCAGAGTCATCGATGTGGTCGGGTTCGTCCATCAGTCGTGCCCCCTGTGTTCGGCGACCTCGACGTGTGGCATAAACCAGGCGTAGTATGCCACCGTCAGCGCAGCCAGCGAGAGGAACATCCCGGTCGCGTACAGCCCGAAGTACTGGGTGCGCGCCAGCGTCAGGTACTCGCCGGTGAACAGCGCTGCAAAGACAATCGCGAGTGCAGTCAGCGCGCCCATCGCGGCCAGTCCCTCGACGGATTCGGTCGCCTCATAGTACTCGACCACCCACCGGTGGTCGGTGTCGATCCACGACCACCCCGGCTGGCCACCGTCGGCTGCCGTGTCGGGGGGTCTAACTGCACGATTCATAAAGCGGTGGGCGGCCGCGAGCGTCCCGAAGAGGCCGAAAAGAGCAATCCAGATGATCACGCCGACCTGACTCGGTGAGAGCTTGTTCGGCGTGTCGACGATGCTCTCTAAGGGCTGCATCTCCGAGACACTCCCGTCGATCGCGATTTCCTCCGACGGCGGTTCGCCGTGCAGCGAGACGAACCACATCGGCAGCAAGACCGCGACCACCACCGCGAGTATGACGAGTGTCTTCCTGTTCATAGTTCGATAGCCACACTGCCCGCCGAGGCGGGAACCACAGTGCGGACTCTATCAGTAATACACTCCCATCCCGTGTAGGCCCGTGACCTAACGGCTGAGGGACTTTATATCAGATTTCAGATGAATATATTCGGCGATCGATTTATACCGGTCGAAGTATCGATTGTAGCAAAGACTGTCCCGAACATATTCGTGACTAGGAATTTGCTTGTGGATAGAGTACGTTAATATAATGACTGGGATCTGTGCGGAGGTCCGCGTCGAGGGGCCGGCTGTCTGCCAGCTGGCGACACAGGCGGGCTCGTCCGGCACGATCACGTCGGTTTCGCGGGGGAGTACGCCCGCGGACGACGACACAGTCACCGAGGAGTTTACAGTCAGCGACGACGCGGCGTGGCTCTCGATGTTCGAGTCAGAGCCGATCTTCTCCTACGGCGAGCGGACGGTTCATCGGTTCTCGCGGCCCGCGGAGCAGGGCTGTGTCTGCGAACTCGTCGAGCAAAGCGGTTGCGCCGTCCGCGACATTCAGATCATCGACGGATCGGTTATGGTGACGTTTATGACGACCGATCTCCAGACCGTCCGGGATGTCGTCAGCGACCTCAAGGCGAACCACGAGGGCGTGCAAATCCGACGGCTCACCCGGTCGGAAGAGAACGACGGCGACAGTCAGCGGAGAATCGTCCATCTCGACGCGCTGACAGCACGCCAGCAGGAAGTCATCGAAACCGCTCACGAGATGGGGTACTTCGACCATCCGAGATGCGCGAGTGCGGGCGATGTCGCCGAGCGACTGGACGTCGCGACGCCGACCTTCACGGAACACCTCTCGGCGGCCCAACGCAAGTTGCTCGACGAACTGCTCGACCAACGCCGAACGGCTCGATCCGAACGGTAGCGACGGTCGCGTGTCACCAACGGATAGCGCCGAGACCGTCTTGGGTGCTCACGTATCGGCCACCACCGCTGCTAGCGCGTCTCGATGGAACGCGATGGCTTCGCTCCTGTCGACCGGTGGGTATCGGGGATTGGTCACCTCGCCGGCAGAATCGACGGCGCTCTCTGCGATCGCGGCGATCCGATGGGCAGGGCGGACCGCCGGGAGGGGTCTGACATCGGCATATCCCGATCTGAACGCCCGCCGGAGCGGTTCGGGGTCGGAAACGTACCAGTCCGCGACGAGGTACTCGGATTTTGCGACCGAAAGCGGGGGTGCGGCCGCAAGCGGCGCTTCCCAGTCGACGACCGCCGTGATCGAGTCGCCGGCGACCAGCGCGTTACCCGGCCGGAAGTCCCACGGAAACAGTCGCGCGGCAGGATCGTCGTCAGACACGGCCGCGACAACGGCCCGGAGGTCCTCGCGGAGCGGATCAAACGCCGACGGGAGCCGGTCGATCGCTCGCCGCCCGTATTCTCTGAACCACGGCTTCCACTCCCGGCCGTCCGACGCGAGGCCCCTATCCCCGAGCTCCAGTCGCCCGTGACCGTCGAACTGGAACGCCTCGTGGAGTCGGGCGAGCGCCGCCCCGAACCAGCGCGCGAGGTCTCGTCGCGTCCCGTCCCCGACCGAGGCAAACGCCTCGTGGAGGTCGTCACCGGCGACGTAGGCGGTGAGGATGTACGCGACGCCGTCGGACGTGCCCGCGGCAAGCACCGGCGGCACCGGGACGAACGTGCGTCGGCGTACCGCGCCCAACAGCGCCGCTTCGGTGCGAAGCCAGGTCCGCTCCGCACAGACCTGGACGACGACCGGCCCCCGATCCGCGAACCGAGCGAGTGCCGTCTGTTTTCGACGCCCGCGATCGATCGGTTCGACCTCGACCACGGCGTCGTCAATCGTCTCGAGTGCGGCTGTAGCCGCGGCCTGCGACGATTCACCGTCGAACGCGCCAGCCAGCTGGCTCATCCGTTCTCCCGCAGTATCCCGGGCAGTTCGACTAGCGAGTCGATCACGTACTCCGGTTCGTACGCCCCGGCGTCCCCGTCCTCCCGCAACCACGCCACCGACAGCCCGGCGTTGTGTGCACCGGCGACGTCGTAAGCCAGCGAGTTCCCGACGTACAGGGTTCGCTCCCGGGAAACGCCGAGTTTCTCAAGAGCGCGATCGAACGGCTCGGTGTGTGGCTTCGATCGGGGCAATTCGGCCCCGTAGACGACCACATCAAGGCGATCCGTGACGTCGAGTGCGTCGAGTTTCGTCCGCTGACGGTCTTTCGGCCCGTTGGTGACAATACCGATCGGGCCGACTGCCGCCGCGCTCTCCAGTGCAGTCTCCACGCCCGGCAGATAGGTGACTGCGCTGTCGTCGATTTCTGCAACCAGCGCGCGAGCGAGCGCAAGCGTGTCGACGTCGGCTCGACCGTGCTTGGCGGCGACCCGGGCCAGTCCCGCGCCGAAGTATCCGACCGTATCGCCGTGGTCCGGCGGGCCGTCCAGTGCTTCCCAAAGAGCCGGCGGGTCGCCGAACGGCGTCTCACCGACGCGCTCGAACGCCCGCTCGTAGACCGCCTGCATATCCTGAGTACGGCGACAAAGCGTCCCGTCGAGGTCGAAGAGGACAGTGTCAACATTTACCATACCCGGCCTTGGCGCTACTGCGTGAAAAACCAGCGGTCTATCGTCGACGCCAGTGTGGCCTGACGACAGCTTTCGGTCGACTACTCCGGATTGAGAAGCGATTCGATCCGTTCGAGTGCGCTGTCGTCCAGACCGTCGGCCTCGGAGAGCGACGCAAGCGGCGCAGCGAGGACGCGCGCAGTGATCGCCGACGCCGTCTCGGCGAGTACCCGTCTGCGCTCGTCGGTGAGACTGTCCATCGCGTCCAGTCGGGCGGTTGCGCGCTCCAGTTCCCGCCGTTCGACAGTCAAACCGCGTTGTTGGACGGCTTCGAGCGCGTCTTCGACGACGGGGTCACAGTCGTCGGAACAGTCGGGCCGGTCAAGCTTTGCGGACCGCGTGCGGTCCGTGTTCGGCCCGGCGCCGTCGCTGCTCATAACCGACACTGGACGTCCGTCCCGAAACAGCGCTTTTGCGAACATATTCGCCTCGTCGCGTTCCGCTGGGGGATCATTCATTCGACGCGGTCTTCGAGGTAGTCCAGTTGTGCTTCGAGTTCGTTGCGACGCTGGCGCTGCACCACAGTCGCGTCAAGGATCGACCCGCCGGGTGCATCGAGTGCGAACTCCGTGCGGGCAGTCACTGTTGTCGTCTCGTCCTGCTCGGCGAGCTCGTACGTTGTCGTCATCGAGTCGAAGATGCCGTCGATCTGCTCGTACGCCAGCGCCGTCTGTTCGTGCTCGTAGACCCGCAGCGTCAGCGATATCCGCAACAGCCCCAGCGCCTTCGAGATCTCCAGTCGGTCGCCGTCGATCTCGACCTCGTCGAATCCCGATGCACGCATAAACGGTTCGAGATCGTCAAGCGCGTCCTGGATCTCGTCCGACGAGGCCTCGATCGACCGTGTGACAGTGACAGTTTCCATAGTGTGTGGGCGTGGGTGCGGTTTTGGTGGCTACTTCTTTGGGAGCGTCGCGACGAACGTCTGATCGTCACGACTCGTTACCTCGTACCCGTCCGCATCGAAAGTTTCGACTTCGGCCCGGAACTCGTAGAACAGCGGCTTCGGCTCGTGATCGTTGACGATCGTCAGTGTCTCGCCGCTGGCCAGTGACGCGAACGCGTCGTGGATCTTCGGGTGGCGACGCGCCGGCGGCACGTCTCGCAGATCCAATCTTTTGTCTGCCATCGTCGGATGTGGCCTCGCCGACGACGAATACGTTCGGACGAACGTGTTCGGGAGGAGGGCGTACCGACGAACTTCGAGCCGATGTGAACCACGAGAGTTACAGCGCCGAGCAGAGCGAGGCTCTCGAAAGTTCACAATCTGGGAGGCGGACACTGCTCTGTATCCGACGGTCGAGCGAAGTGAACAGATCGGGCAGATCCCGATGCGGGTCAAAAAGCCCCAGTCCACACGGTGGGCGCAAAAGTGTCTTCGTTCGTTTCGGTCTGAGAGACAGCAAACCACTCGCTGGCCTGGGTCCTCTCGTGAGCAGCCGGTATTCGAATCAGCAAGCAGTACCTAGGCGATATCTCGGCTGGTGTCGATGCTGACCTCTTCGACGAGGTTGAGTTTGATGACGTTCGTCGGGGCGCGTCCACCACGGAACTTGGGAATTGCCAGCTGATTTTCGATCTCGTCGCCCTCGACGGTCGTCTTCATCTCGAAGACGACGTCCGCGAAGTGCTCAGTCGTGTCCCGAAGCGGGGGAACTGACCGTCCGTCCAGGCAGTGCAACACTGCGAGGCTGCCAGTGTTGAAGATGTGATTCTGGAGGTCGTTCATAAAGCTCCGGAATCGGGACGGGGGTTCCTGCTCTTCGAGGACGTCCAAGGGGTCGATGATCAGATTCGACGTCTCCGGGAGCGCGCTAACGAGTTTGCTGGCGTTGTCGAGTGGTGCCTCGCCGGAGACGTGCCGAACGGTCGGCTCGCCGGTGTTCGTCGGCGAGTGTTCGAGACTGTCTCGAATCGCCTGCTTTGAACGATCCAGCGAGAGGTACAGCGTGCCGCGCGTCGCGGTCAACTCGTAGAGAAACAGCTCAGCCTGGCTCGCCGGATTCGCGTTCAACACGACAATACTTCCGGCCGGGATCCCACCGTCCAACTTGCGATCAAGGACATCGATCCCGGTCCGGAGCCGGTCCTGCATAGCTCACTGTGTGGTTGGTTTCGCACGTGATTAAATATTGTGTTCGCCGGAATACGACAATCAGAAATGTGTTCGACTGACGTGTGCCGTTTCGTTTGGAGATCGGAGAATGTACAGTACACTAACTGTTCGCGGCCGTGCTCAGTCGCTATCGGTGTGGTCGTACTGGCCAGTATCGGCTACCTCGGTGGAGCCGTCGGAGGATGGCTGTATGACCGGTTTGGACGGGAACAATCAGCTCGGCCCAGTGTATAGGCCTACAGGAATCGGAACGTTTCGAGGTTCTTCGGCGCGAACGTCCGCATATTGTACTCGTGGTACAGCGCCGAGGACAGGTCCTGGACCGACGATTCGTCACCGTGGACACAGAGGACCTTCTCCGGTCGGGGGTTCATCGTCTTCACGAAGTTTTCTAGACCCTGGCGGTCAGCGTGACCGGAGAAGCCATCGACGGTCTCGACGTCCATCCGCATTTTCATCGTGTTGGACCGACCTGTATCGTTCCCGACGGGAATCTCGTCCCAGCCGTTCTGGATGCGCCGACCCAGTGTTCCCTGGGCCTGGTACCCGACGAACACGAGCTTCGAGTCCGGGTCGCTGCCGAGATGTTCGAGCCAGGACATGATCGGACCGCCGGTGACCATCCCTGACGTCGAAAGGACGATCGCCGGGTCGCCGTCCGTGACCTCCTGGCGCTCCTCCTCGCCGCCGTCGATGTGATTGAACTGCTCGGCCAGGAACGGGTTTTCGTCGTCGTGGAAGATCCGGTCGCGGAGGTCATCACGCAGATATTCGGGATAGGTCGTGTGAATCGCCGTCGCCTCCCAGATCATTCCGTCAAGATGGACCGGCATCTCCGGAATATCACCCTTTCGCATTGCCTCTTCGAGCACGAGCATCAACTCCTGGGAGCGACCGACTGCGAAGGCAGGAATCAGGACTTTCCCGCCTTTCTCGTAGGTGTCGTTGATGACCTCTTTCAATTTTTCTTCGGAGTCTTCCTGGTCGGTCTGGTAGTCGTTGCGCCCGCCGTATGTCGATTCGAGCACGAGCGTCTCGACGCGCGGGAACTCGTTGACGGCACCGTTGAACAGGCGCGTGTCCTCGTAGTGGATGTCTCCCGAGAACGCGATGTTGTACAGCCCGTCGCCGATGTGGAAGTGCGCAATCGAGGAGCCGAGGATGTGCCCGGCGTTGTGGAGGGTGAGCTTGATGTCCGGGGAAATGTCGGTCACGTCGCCGTACTCGATCGGGACGGTGTGTTTGATCGCCTCCCGAACCATCTCAGAGTCATACGGTGGCGTCCGACCTTCCTTGGCGGCGACATCGAGATAATCCAGCGTGAGCAGCCCCATCAGATCACGGGTCGGCTCGGTGGTGTAAATCGGCCCGTCGTAACCGTACTTGAACAACAGCGGAATAAACGCCGAGTGGTCCAGGTGGGCGTGGGTCAATACGACCGCGTCCAGCGAATTCGCGCCGGCACCGAGCGCCTCCGGAACCTGGAGATACGGCACCTCGCCTTCGGCGCCCGGCTTGTCACCACAGTCGACGAGCACCCGCGTCTCGGGTGTCGAAACGATGAACGACGCGCGACCGACCTCCCGGCAACAGCCGAGTGTCGTGATGCGGACCCATTGGTCGTCGGACATCTCCTCGCGGTGGATCTGGCGACCGACCCGTTCGAGGATGTCCCGACGCTCGTCGCGTTCCTGTTTGAGGAAGTTGCGGACGTTCTCGACTGTCGACGACTCGATTGGTGGCGTCCGCACGACTTCGGGTGTCCAGCCGACTTCCTGGGTAATCTCACGCATCGTGGTACCGTGGCGACCGATGACGAGTCCAGGCTTTTCAGCCTCGATGACGACCTCGCCAGTGTCGGCGTGAAAGTCCAGGTCGGTGACGCCCGCCTCGTCGGGGATGACCGACCGGACCTGCTCGCGGGCGTCTTCGGGCCGCGTCAGTACGTCCGGGTCGGGACGGACCGTGATCCGCTTGCGGAGCTTCGATGCGAGACGCCGCACCAGGTCTCCGTCCTGGGCGAACGTTTTCGGGTCGCGCGTATAGATTACCAGCTCCGGGCCCTCAAAGGCGACATCCGAAATCGAAATCCCGGCCGGAACCTCGTTGTGGATCGTTTCCTCTATCTCTTCGAGCTTCTGATCTACTCTACTCATAACTGGATGAAACGACTGATCACACACTCGATGCGGTTGGTCACCGCAGTGGTGGTGTCGTGATCACTGCTGGATAAGACTGTCATATCTGACGGTTGGACTGCCTGTCGGTGTACCACTCCGAACGACTCACTGTGAGTGTTCGGAAAACCGATCTATACTCATTCGTATTCCCCTCGGATTATAAAAGCCTTCGCAAAGACCTCCCGGTCGATGGAACTAACCAGCGAGACAGTCCGTACTGAATACGAGTGGACCCGCGATCGTGGCTCCGAGATCGTCCCCATCGTCAACACGGTGCGTGCCGATCTCGGCGACGCTTTCGACACGACAGTCGACTCGATCACGGTCGAGGCGTATCACGACGTGATCGACACGGTCTTCGCCGACGGCGATCGGGCGGTCAACGTGGCCGCGCTCGTGGGCCTGCTGCGCGACCTCGACGTTGTTGGCGATTACCCTGGATTCGTCGTCGACGAACTACTCGCGCGTGAGCTGGCGGCGGCCATCGCCGGCGAACAGCCCCATCGCCTGCTCGCGGAAGCGACGTTTCACTACGCGGACGTCTACACGCACGGCGATGCCGATGCCCCTGCGGGGCGTGACGACCTCGACGCCGCGCTTGCTGCAGGGGTCCAGACCCGACTTCCGGGGTGGGAGTGGCAATCGACGGACAGTCCGTTCCAGATCGATCCCTGACAGCGACGCTGGGCTGTCGAATCTCCGAGGCGTGTCTGACTGAGAGTTATCAGGGGGGAGAACCGTCATACGACCACTATGAGTGATGAGCGGACAATTACGGTCGCAGAAGTGAGCGACGGCCCCGGCGGGACCGGCGATCCCGGAACCGATGTCTCGTTGCCTGTTGTGGAACTGCTGACTGGCCGCGGATTTATCACTGGCAAATCGGGGTCCGGCAAGAGCAACACGGCGTCCGTCATCGCCGAGAACCTACTAGACGCGGGTTTCGGACTACTCATCGTCGATATCGATGGAGAGTATTACGGCCTCAAGGAGGCATACGAGATACTCCACGTCGGCGCTGACGAGGAGTGTGACATCCAGGTCACGACCGAACACGCTGAGAAGATCGCAAACCTCGCTCTCGAACAGAACGTGCCGATCATCCTCGATATCTCTTCGTTTCTGGACGACGACGAAGCCGAGACGCTCCTGACGGAGGTCTCAAAACACCTCTTTGCGAAGGCCAAGAAGCTCAAACAGCCGTTCCTGATGCTCGTCGAGGAGGTCCATGAGTGGATTCCAGAAAACGGTAGCGTCGGCGAAGTGGGGAAGATGCTGATCAAGATCGGCAAGCGTGGGCGCAAGCACGGGCTCGGGATGGTCGGCATTAGCCAGCGACCCGCGGATGTCAAGAAAGACTACATCACGCAGTGTGACTGGCTCGTCTGGCACCGACTGACCTGGAACAACGACACGAAAGTCGTCCGGCGAGTGCTCGACGGCGAGTACGCCAACGCTGTCGAGGATCTGGGCGACGGTGAGGCGTTCTTGATGACGGACTGGTCTGAATCCATCCGGCGGGTACAGTTCCACCGCAAGCAGACCTTCGACGCCGGAGCGACACCCGGACTGGACGACTTCGAGCGCCCGGAGCTGAAATCCGTCAGCGACGACCTCGTCTCGGAACTACAGGCGATCAGCGAGGAGGAACAACAGCGTGAGGACAAGATCGCCGAACTGCGCGAAGAGATCGAGAAGAAGAACTCCCGGATTGCCGAACTCGAAACGGAGTTGCAGGACGCCCGTGATCTGAGCCGGATGGCCGACCAGTTCGTCGACGCGCTGGTGGACCAGGTTGAGGGAGCCAGTCCCGGTCGAACGGAGGCCGAACGGATGCGCGCCCGACGGCAGCGACGCGAAGGGCAACAGCCGTCACCGTCCGAGGACGACAGTGGAGTGGCGGCAACGCCTGAAAACGAGACCAGTCCGACGGACGCCGAACCGACGACCGACGACACAGAGACAGACGATACAGCGGAGACCTCGACAGGCGACGAGATTGCAGACGCCGCAGGAGCGTTCGCGGCCGTAATGGGTGAAAACGGTGACACGCCAGCGGACACCGGCACTGACGACGCGGAGACGACCGACAGCGACGACTCCCCACAGCCGGGATCGAACGGGGATGGAGACCTAGCGGAGTTCGACTTTTCGGACGCTGATATGCCAGCGTTCGGGTTCGAGACTCCAGCGGAGACAGACAGTGATCGAGCGTCGGGTGAGGCTGACGAGACGTCGGCCGAGGCTGTCGAGACCGAGAGTGCTGACGGGCAGGCGAACCAGCCACAGGGCAGTGACGACGACGCAATCGCAGCGGCAGTCGGAGCCGTGGACGGGGACGAGGTACCGACTGTCGACAGCCCGACTCCACCTGCGGTGTCGTCGCTCCGATCGGAGATCCGGAACCTCGATACGAAGGCACGTCGGATGCTCGCCTACTACGACGATCAGGGTCCGGCGACACCACTCGACGCGCATTTCGTCGCCGGCGGTACCGGCGACCGGACCGATGCCTACGCGTACAATCGAACGCTGCGAACTGCGGGGTTGATCGAGCACGTCGGGCGGGGGAACTACGACATCTGTCTCCGCCAACGCCTCGAGGAAGCGACCAACGGCCGCCTCGAAGAGCGTGAACTCGACGTCTTCCGAGAGTTGCTGGCGACCTCCTTCGAACGATCCGAAACGGAGCAATCAGCTTCCGGGGAGGATGTCACCTAGCGCCGCACCGAGCGACATCGGGACGAACGCGACGACGACGTTCGCGAGCGCGACGACCGGCTGCTCCCAGTTGACCCGGCCCCAGCCCGTCAGCATAGCGACGGCCAGCAGGAACGATATAGTGAGGACGCCCACGAGTCGGTATGGGACGATCCCGAACAGTCGGTTCTTGACGCGGACGTCCTGAATCTCGGCAACGTACAGCACGCCGATAGTGAGCGAGACGGCCACAAGTCCCGTTCCAGCGAGCAACAGCGGATGATCAGCCAGAAATGCGCCGATCTCCTGAGTCCCACCTTCGACAGCCATCGGAATGCCGAAGAGCAACGCCCCGAGTAACGCCTCTGACGCGTCCGCGCGATCGAACCCCCAGATGACACGCCCGAACGCGGCGTCCGATTGTGTCGCTTCCGAAGCGATGTCCATCACGGCCTCGACCTGCCGACGCTCTTCGGCTGAATCGACCGTCTCGGACAGTGCTTCGAGTCGATCGAAAACGTCACTCGCGTCCGGTCCGTCCTCGCGGCCGGGTCCGCGTGTAGCCGGGTCGTCTCTGCCGTTATCCATCGGCGACACCTGCCCGTTCGGTCGTGGATAGTCCGCCCGGCGGTTGTACTGTCTCGCTCATCGCCGGATGCGACGGCACGAGACCCGTTAAACATTCCCTCGGTCGGGAATTTTCACCGACCGTCGCGAGGCAAACTTTATTACTGCTGTACATCCCTAGTGGAAGACATGGAACGTTCCAGTCGGCAGCGAGAGCGAGTGGCCACCGACGAGGACACGACGGAGGCGGAAGAAGACGAGCGCGAGACGTGTCCGGAGTGTGGGTCGACGTCACTTATCGCGAGTGCTGATGGGGGCGAGCTGGTGTGTGACGACTGCGGGCTCGTCGTCGAGGAGGGGACGATCGACCGGGGGCCCGAGTGGCGGGCGTTCGACCACAGCGAGCGCCAGCAGAAATCCCGCGTGGGCGCGCCGACCACCCAGACGATGCACGACAAGGGCCTGACGACGACCATCGACTGGAAGGACAAGGACGCCTACGGTCGCTCTATCTCCTCGAAGAAGCGCAGCCAGATGCATCGGCTACGCCGCTGGCAAGAGCGAATCCGGACGAAAGACGCCGGCGAACGGAATCTCCAGTTCGCACTTTCGGAAATCGACCGGATGGCCTCGGCGCTTGGTGTCCCGCGCTCGGTCCGTGAGGTTGCCTCAGTCATCTATCGGCGCGCACTCGACGACGACCTCATCCGCGGGCGCTCGATCGAAGGGGTTGCCACCTCGGCGCTGTACGCCGCTTGCCGGCAGGAAGACATTCCCCGCAGTCTCGAAGAAGTCTCGGATGTCTCCCGCGTCGAGCAAAAAGAGATCGGCCGCACGTACCGGTATATTTCTCAGGAACTCGGCCTGAAGATGGAGCCGGTCGATCCCAAGAAATACGTCCCTCGATTTTGCTCGTCACTGGAGTTGACCGAAGAAGTCCAGAGCAAGGCCAACGAGATCATCGACGTGACCGCAGAGCAGGGCCTGCTCTCGGGAAAATCCCCCACAGGATACGCCGCCGCCGCGATCTACGCCGCCTCGCTTTTGTGCAACGAGAAGAAGACGCAACGAGAAGTGGCCGATGTCGCCCAGGTCACTGAGGTTACGATCCGCAATCGCTACCAGGAGCAGATCGAAGCGATGGGCCTCTGATACGGCCGGTCTATCAGTCGACTGTGATTCGTCCGGTGACTATTTTGTGTCTGGCTGTTCGACCCTGACGTATGAGTGATCGAACCCGTGCACATGTGTTCGTCTCCGGGCGCGTCCAGGGCGTGTTCTTCCGGGCGACGACCCGAGACACCGCCCGCGAGCACGGAGTCGGCGGCTGGGTAAAGAACCTGGACGATGGCCGTGTCGAGGCCGTCTTCGAAGGGCCGAATGACGCGGTCGAAGCGATGGTCGCGTTCTGTCACGAAGGGAGTCCACAGGCCCGAGTCGAGGACGTCGAGGTCACGTATGACGGCCTGAAGGGCCACGACAGTTTCGAGATACGCCGGTAAATTAGGTCCTGCTGAATTTATTAACCCTTATTTATGTTAACTACAGATACAAAAGTTTTAATTCCCATCGGTGCGGTGTGGTAGCCGCAACATGGATTTCAACCGCAGAAGTTTCCTCAAGGCCCTCGGGCTCGGTACTATCGGGGTTGCAGGAGCAAGCACGGATGCAGTACTGAACGATCACGATATGGTCGCGGCGGCACAGACCACCTCGTCGCTGGGGCCCAAGGCGGCGTTCGCCGATGACGTAATATACCAGATCATCTCCGACCGATTCCACGACGGGAATCCGGATAATAATCCGAGCGGAGAGCTGTATAGTTCGGATTGTTCGAACCTCCGAAAGTACTGCGGGGGCGACTGGGAGGGCATTATCGACAAGATCCAGAGCGGATACCTACCCGACATGGGCATCACGGCGATCTGGATCTCTCCACCGTTCGAGAACATCACCGAAGTCGACTCCGACAGCGGAGCCCCCTACCACGGCTACTGGGCGCGCGATTTCAAGGACCCGAATCCCTTCTTCGGAGATCTGAACAAGTTCAAAGAGATGGTTGATGTGGCCCATACCAACGGCATCAAAGTCATCATCGACTTCGTGCCGAACCACACGTCACCGTCAGCATCCGACAACGA
>Ga0207850_100489_pt1 | contig 23821 bp, 27 predicted proteins | sample 23E2SouthBayCA_FD_187746 | JGI IMG/M metagenome (GOLD analysis project Ga0207850, IMG submission 187746) | Aerobic enrichment media microbial communities from Eden Landing Ponds, California, USA - A23 E3 (3) (SPAdes) | ecosystem: Environmental > Aquatic > Marine > Unclassified | place...
GTACTGGCGTGGGCGACCCGCTGGGAAAGTGCACTCGCCGTCTCGCTATTCATTGCGGTATTCTTGAGGTTATGAGCGGTGAGCGAGTCGATCGCTCCCCACTCGTTTTCGATACACCGAGCGGATATCCCATCCGCCGCAACACGTATTTTTATACCCATTCGGGTGTTGTAATCGACACGATGCCCGACAACGGTCCGGCACTCCTCTCCGTTGGAGTGGACCGGGCGATGCGGGCGCTACGCGAGCACGCGGCCGGACGGAACGTCATCGCAGTGCTGACCGACTCGACGGCCGACGAGTGGCATCGCCGCTGGGAGCGATCCGGCGACGCGACACAGCTGGCGATCGTCGACTGTTTCGACTTCACCCGTGGCGCCACCACGGAGACACGGACGAACGTCGTCTCGAACGAGCTCGTCGTCACCGAGCTGGAGCGTCCCCTCACCGGCGAGGGGCTCGGATCGGTGTGCGACCGCTTCTTCGACGGGTGGGCCGAGAGCCCGCGCGGGACCGTCGTGTACGTCGAGTCCCTGCGTGATCTCCGCGAGGACACCGACCGTGAGACCGTCCGGTCTCTCCTCGATCGGTTCCGTACGCGCACTGCACGGGACGACTCCGGGATCGTCGCCGGCGTCCCCGAGAACACGGTGTGCGACGCCGTCGCTTTCAGCGACGCGTTCACCGAAACCGTCGGCGAGCCGTCGTTCGACTCCGACGCGCCGACCGCGGTCCGGCGACTCCGGGCGACCGACCCGACCACGTTCGGCTACTTCCGGCAGTACTGGCGTGACGCGATCGAGATCCTCGATCGGGTCGACCGCTCGTACGTGCAGGCCGGCCAGCTCGACACCGAACTCTCTTCGCGCACGCTCGGTGCGACGCTGTCGGCGCTGGCGCAGTTGGACGCGCTCGCGGTCCGGGCCGACACGAACGGGCCGAACCGGTACGACTGCCGGCGTTACGATCGCGAGCGCGCCGCGGAGCTCGGGCTCGCGGTCGAGCTACTCCCCGACTGACGGCGCCGCGAGCGAGCTGTCGACGACGGTGCCGTCGGGCCGGAGCGTCACCGTCCCGAGCATCGTCGTCTCCCCGGGCTGACTCGTCGACGCGATCGCTCGAAGCGTCTCTTCCTGATCGAGCCGGTCCCAAAGCACCTGCTCCACCATCCTTTGGAACGACTCGGGGTCGGTCCATCCCGAGTCGATCTCCGAGGGAACCCGGACGACGACCCGCAGTTCGCTCTCGGTCACACGAACCCCCACGCCGAACGTGTCGCCGGCACCTGCCTCGTCCGTCCCCTCTGCGTCGTCGCTCATACCCGACTCTGGGTCCCCCCGTGGCAAATCCCCTCCGGCTCGTCCGTGTGTGAGACTCTCAGTCCCGGACGGTGCCGATGGGACGGCTTTTGTCCGGGAACCACATCGGCTGTTCCAATGAGTTATCGGATCGGACTCGTCGGCAAGCCCTCGGTGGGCAAGTCGACGCTGTTCAACGCCGCGACGATGAACGACGTGCCGGAGGGTGCGTACCCCTTCACCACGATCGACCCGAGCGTGGGCGAGGCGTACGTCCGCGTGGCGTGTGCCGCCCCCGAGTTCGACGAGACGTGTACGCCGAGCGTCGGCTACTGTGACGACGGCACCCGGTTCGTCCCGGTCAAGCTCGTCGACGTGGCCGGCCTCATCCCCGGCGCCCACGAGGGGAACGGGCTCGGGAACCAGTTCCTCGCGGACCTGAACGAGACTGACGTGCTGGTCCACGTTGTCGACTTCTCCGGCGAGACGGACCTCGAAGGCGAGGCCACCGAGGGCCACGACCCGCGTGAGGATATCGCCTTCCTCGAAAACGAGATCGACATGTGGTATCTCGACGTGCTGGAGAAGGGGATCGAGCGCCACCTCACGGGCTACCACGGCGGCGAGGGCGACGTGGAGGACGCACTGGCCGAGCAGATGGACGCGTTCGGCATCGTCGACGACGAGATCAAGCAGATCATCCTCGGGCAGGGGATCGGATTCGATCCCGAGGCGTGGACTGACGAGCAGCGCGAGGCGCTCGCCCGCGAGATCCGCAAGCGCACCAAGCCGATCGTGATCGCGGCGAACAAGATGGACACGCCCGCAGCGCAGGAGAACTGGGCCGAGATCACCGAGGAAGACCAGTACGATCACCTCGACTTCGTCCCCGTCAGCGCCCACGCCGAGAAGTCGCTGAAGAAGGCCAACGACGCCGGCGTCGTCGACTACACGCCCGGCGAGGCCGATTTCGAGATCGTCGGCGACGTGAGTGACGAGCAGGAGCAGGGGCTCGAACAGATCCGTGAGTTCGTCGGGAACTACGGCGGCACCGGCGTGCAGGACGTGCTCGAGACCGCGCTGTTCGAGACGCTGGGCTGTATCGGCGTGTTCCCGGGCAGCGCCAACGGCTCGAAGGACGAGAAAGGCGTGTTCCGGGACTGCTTCGTCCTCCCGGAGGGCGGCACCGTCGAGGACTTCGCGTACACCATCCACTCCGACGTAGGCGACGGCCTACTCCACGGAATCGACTGCCGCTCCGGCCGACAGGTGGGCTCGGATCACGAGCTCGCCCACCGCGACGTGGTCGAGATCGTCACCACCGGCTGACCGCTGGCTACTTCTCCCCCGCCGCCCGACGTGCTGGCCGTGCACGTCGACTGCAAGCTGTTCGGGCCGTTCCGCGACGACACCGGCGTCGAGGACGTGGGCGGCGAGTACGACCCCGGGACGACCGTCGGGGAACTCCTGCGCGGTCTGGAGGCGGAGTACCCGAGCCTCGACGGTCGGCTCGTCGACGAGGAGGCCGGGGAGACCGAGGGTTCGACGGTCGTGACGGTCGACGAGAAGAACGTGACCCACCTCGACGGGCTCGACACCGAACTCGAAGACGGGGACGTGGTTCGGATCGTCCCGTCGGTGTACGGCGGGTAGCGCGCCGGCGCGGCAGAGCGCTCAGTCGTCCGCGCTTGCGGGCGCGACCGAGTCGACCGCCGTGTCGGGGACGGTGCCGTCCTCGTTCCAGCCGCGGGCCTCGTAGTACTCCTGAACGGCCGCGGCGAGGTCCGGAATCTCGTAGGGGAGGTCGTCGTCCGCCACGTCCTTGCCGCGCTTGTTGTTGAAGTGACGCTCGCGCTCGATCGTCTCGGCGCCGATCTCCTGCAGTCGCTCGTACTCGACGCCGAACAGCTGTTCGAGGCGCTCGTCGGTCATGTAGTCGCCGCCGAACGCACAGATCACGCCGGAGTCGCGGACGACGTTGTGGTTCTCCAGCCCGACGAGCGTCTCCGCCTTGCCCAGCGTCCCCTCGGGGTCGACTTCGCCGGAGTACTCCAGCCCGAGCATCCCGCCGTACATGTGGTCGGCACCGCGGTTCGCGACCGCGTAGGAGAGCCCCTGCCCGTGGAGCGTGCGGCCGTCGTGGGCGGCGAACTCCAGCCCCTTCACGGTGTAGTTGTCGACGCCGAGTTCCTCGTGGGCGCGGGCGGTCCCCTCCGCGAGCAGGTCGCCGACCCCCTCGCGGTGGGCGATCTTCTCCAGTGTCTCGTGGGCCAGCTCCGCGTCGCCGAAGGCGTCCTCGCTTTTGAGGTAGGCGGCGACCGTGACGCCCGCGGAGATCGTGTCCATTCCGAGCTCGTCACAGAGCTCGTTCGAGATCATCACGTCGACGATGTCGCCGACGCCCTGACAGGTGCCGAAGGAGTACACCGTCTCGAACTCCGGCCCCTCGGTTTCGACGCCGCGCTCCTCGTCCTTGGTGGGGAGCTTGCAGGCGTAGGCACACTGCGAGCAGGCCCCTTTCTTGTACTTCTTCTCCTCGACGGCGTTGCCGCCGATGTTCGCGATGCTCTCGAACTCGTAGTCGTCGAAGTACCGCGTCGGGATCGAGAAGTTGTCGTTGATGAACTCCGTGTTGCCCGTCGTCCCCTGCCGGCGCATCAGGTCGTCGCTGGTGGCGGCCTCGCGGTGGACGTCCATCGCCGGCGGGTCCGGGATCTCGATCTCGGGCGTCGAGTCGCCCTCGAAGGTGACACATTTGACGTTCTTGCTGCCGAGTACGGCGCCGATACCGCCGCGGCCGAACGCTCGGGAGTCGAACGTCATCACCGACGCGAAGCGAACGAGGTTCTCGCCCGCGGGGCCGATCGTGATGCAGTTCTCGGGGCCGAGGTCGTGGTGGCTCTCCATGTACGCGGAGACGCGGCTGGTCTCGGCGCCTTCGAGTTCGGGCACCTCCTCGAACTCGACTGTTGGCCCCTCGGGACCGTCGGTGACGTGAACCGCGAGCAGCTCGTCGCTCTCGCCGGCCAGTTCGAGCACGGAGAGCCCTGCGGCGGCGAAGTTTCGCGAGAGGTAGCCGCCGGCGTTGGTGGAGACGAGGCCGTCGGTCAGCGGCGAGAGCCCCGTCATGTTCATCCGGCCGGTGAAGGATGTCTGGCTCATCTGCATCGGGCCCGTCGAGAGGTACGCCCGGTTCTCCGGACCGAACGGGTCGGCGTCGAAGGGGATCCGATCGTGGGCCAGCGCGGTCGCCGTCGCGCGCCCGCCAATCGTCCGTTCGAGCACGCTGTCGATGTCGACGGTGTCGGCGCTGCGCTCCCCGACGTCGACGGTGAGCATCGGTCCCTTCGCGTGAAGCATGCGTGGTCGCTTCGGACCGCCGAGACTTATTCCTGTCCCCGGCTTTCGGTGTTTTCCCTCGCGCGCGTGCGCAACCGTTCGAAACCACTAAGGTCGGAGCGGAGCGAATACCCACTATCAAGGCGCCGATGATACCTGATGCCACAGCCGCGTCCGTGCTCCAGAGTGGGCTGATCCCCGAGGGGACACGGGTGCAAGTGTTCAGCGAGATCTACTGGGTGTTCCTCGCGCTCGGAACCCTAGTGGGAGCCGTCGTTATCGGCTACATGTTGTACAATGCGTATAAATACAGCTACGAGGGCGGCAGCGACGAGAAGGATCGCCCGAAGCTGGGGGAGGTCCCGACCGGCGGGGGGAAAGGCAAGAAGCTGTTCCTCTCGCTGAGTCTGAGCGCGATCATCGTCATCTCGCTCATCGCGTGGACCTACGGGACGCTGCTGTTCGTCGAGGGACAGAGCGGCGAGCAGGGCGTCGAGGTGGAAGTCGAAGGCTACCAGTTCGGCTGGAACTTCCACTACCTCAATGACGACGGGAGCTACGCGGGGGTGAACACGACGAACACGCTCCGCGTGCCCGTCGACAGGCAGGTCAACTTACGGGTGACGTCGGCGGACGTGTTCCACAACTTCGGCATCCCGGAGCTCCGGGTGAAGTCCGACGCGATCCCCGGCGAGACCACGGAGACGTGGTTCGAAGCCTCCGACACGGGTACGTATACGGCCCACTGTTACGAGCTGTGCGGGCAGGGCCACTCCTACATGGACGCGGAAGTGATCGTGATGCCACAGGACGAGTACGAGGACTGGTACGCGTCCCAGACCGCGTCCGCGAACGAATCCGCGAGCAACGAGTCCGCCGCCAGCGTCGCGGCGGCGGGGGTGTAACGTATGACAGACGACACACAACCACGAACTGACGGCGGCACGGCACTGCCGGGTGACAGCCACGACGACGGCCACCTCCCGCCGCGGTGGTCGCTGAAGCGCTGGCTCGTCACGACCAACCACAAGGACGTCGGGATCCTCTACCTCGCGACCGCGATGTTCTTCCTCATCTTCGGCGGGGTGCTCGCGCTGCTGATCCGCGCCCAGATGTGGGCGCCGCGGGCCCCCGGGGAGGGGATCCTCTCGGCGATGGCGTACAACCAGGCCGTCTCGCTGCACGGCCTGATCATGGTGTTCTGGTTCATCTCGCCGTTCGCGACCGGGTTCGCCAACTACATCGTCCCGCTGCAGATCGGCGCGGAAGATCTGGCGTTCCCGCGGCTGAACGCGCTTTCCTACTGGCTCTACCTGGCCTCGGGCATCCTGGTGTTCGCGTCGTTCTTCCAGGGCGCCTCCTACGCGGGCGGGTGGACGCTGTACGCGCCGCTGAACATCCCGGCGTTCATGCCGAGCATCGGGGCGACGACGACGGTGTTGGCGATCGTGGTGTTCTGTGTCTCGATCACGGTCGGTGGGGTGAACTTCATCACCACCATCCACCGCATGCGGGCACCCGGGCTGACGATGCGTTCGCTCCCGCTGTTCACCTGGTCGATGCTGCTGACGGTCTGGATGATGCTGCTCGCCTTCGCGGCGCTGCTGGCGGCAGTCATGATCCTGCTCTCGGACCGCATGCTCGGGACGACGTACTTCGCCGCGACGACCGCGGGCGGGTCCGTGCTGTGGACTCACCTGTTCTGGTTCTTCGGCCACCCCGAGGTGTACATCGTGTTCTTCCCGGCGCTGGGCGCGATGGCCGAGATCTTCCAGACGTTCACCGGTAACCGGATCGTCGGCCGGAAGTGGTTCATCGTCTCGATGGTGCTCGTCGCGCTGCAGAGCTTCATCGTCTGGATGCACCACATGTTCCTCACCTCGATCAACCTCGAGGTGAAGACGCTGTTCATGGCGACCACCATCGGGATCTCGCTGCCGTTCGACCTGATGGTGTTCGCGCTGATCTACACCCTGATCAAGGGCCGGATCAGATGGGACACGCCGATGCTGTACGCCTTCGGTGCGATGGTGCTGTTCATCGTCGGCGGGATCACCGGCGTGTTCCTCGGCGCGGTCGTGCTCGACTACGAGTTCCGCGGCACCTACTGGGTCGTCGCTCACTTCCACTACGTGATGGTCTCGGGGGTGACCGGCCTGATCGCGGGGCTGTTCTACTGGTTCCCGAAGATAACCGGGAAGATGTACGACGAGTTCCTCGGGAAGGTGAGCTTCGCGGTGTACTTCACCGGGTTCAACCTGCTGTACTTCCCGCTGTTCCTCGCGTGGGGGACGCCCCGGCGCGTGTTCGCCTACCGCCCCGAGTACCTGCCGTGGCACCGCCTCGCGTCGGTGGGTGCGGTGATCCTCGGGATTTCGTTCCTGCTGATCATCTACAACCTCGCGAAGAGCATCGTCGCGGGCGACGACGCCGCGGCGAACCCGTGGCCGTACTCGACGACCGCGGAGTGGGCAATCTCTTCGCCGCCGCCGATGGAGAACTTCCCCGGCACGCCGTCGTACGCCAGCGGCTCGCTCGAGTTCCTGCGTGACGACGAACCGACGGGCGCGGCCGCCGCCGACGGCGGTACGACCGCGACCGACGGCGGCCACGCGGCCGCACTCGAGTCGGCCCACGACGACGGCGGCCACGTCGACCACGCCAGCTACTGGCCGTTCATGATCGGCCTGTTCACGGTAGTCACCTCGATCGGCTTCTCCGGGCTCCAGACCGGGAGCTTCCCGAGCGGGCTCGAAGGGACGTTCTACGCTGCGGCCTCGGTGCTCGGCGTGATCGGGCTCATCGGCTCGGTCTCGTTCATGGGGTACGAGAACTTCACCGCCCACGAGGGCGGCTTCGGCGAGACGTGGCCGTTCGGCGGCGTCGAGAACACGAAGATGGGCATGTGGGTGTTCCTGGCCTCGGACGTGGTGCTGTTCGGGGCGTTCATCGGCGCAGCCATCTTCCTGCGTGTGGCCTACGGCTGGACGCAGTGGCACCCGATCCCGCACAACCCCATCCCGGGGCTAGTCAACACGTACCTGCTGTTGACCAGCTCGTTCACGGTGATCCTCTCGCTGGTCGCCGCCCAGAAGCGCAGTCGGAAGGGTGTCGTCGCGAGCCTCGTCGTGACGTTCCTGCTCGGGCTGGCGTTCCTCGTGAACAAGGCGATCGAGTGGGTCGTCCTGTTCCAGGGGACCGAGGAGTACGCGCCGATCGCGCTCGACTCCAGCGTGCGCGCCTCGACGTACTTCCTGACGACGGGCCTGCACATGGGCCACGTGATCGCGGGGCTGCTCGTCACGGCGTACCTGATCTGGCGCGCCTGGAACGGCGCCTACGTCAACGGCGACGACGAGCCCTTGGAGTACTTCGGGCTGTACTGGCACTTCGTGGACATCGTGTGGCTGTTCCTGTTCCCGATGTTCTACATCATCTAGACCAATGGCACGAACAAAACTCTACACCGGCATCTACGTGGCACTGTTCGTCATCGCGACGATGCAGGTCGGCGTCGAGCAGATCGGTCTGCTCGAGGAGAGCTACCTGCTCGCGCTCGGCCTGATCACCGCCCTCTCGCTGATCAAGGCGGTGATGGTCGCGGGCTACTTCCAGCATCTCGTCTGGGAGCCCCGCTCGGTGACGTACGTGATGCTGCTGGGCTTCGTCGGCTTCCTGGCGCTCACGGTCGCGGCGTCGTACTCGATTCAGTAAGGCGCCGCCGCGGACGCGGTTTTCTCGAATTCATTCGCTAACGTCCTGCACACTGCCGGTACGGTTATGACGGATCGACGAAACGAACCGGTATGGAGCTGGCAGTCATCTCCGACAGCCACGTCCCCGAGCGCGAAACCGCCCTCCCGCCGCAGTTCCGCGAACGCGTCGCGGCCGCGGATCACACGATCCACGCCGGCGACTTCGAGACGGCCGACGTGCTCGACGACGTCCGCGATCTCGCCGCCGAACTCACGGCCGTTCACGGCAACGTCGACCCCGAGGACCTCGGCCTCCCTGCCGTGGCTGCGGTCACGTTCGAGGGTGTCACGTTCGTCGTCACCCACGGCACGATCAACCCCGTCGCCGCGGCCGTCGACGCCCGCCGCGTCGACACGGAGATGGAAGTGAGCGACGGGGGCGAGCTCACGTCGTTCGAGGCACGGCTGGAGAGCGACGCCGGACTCGTCCTCGGCGGCGAGCAGTGGGCCGCTGCCGTCGCGGACACGGCTCGGGCGCGCGGGCGGACCGAGCCCGGCGGGACGGTTGTCGGTATCGGCGGCCACACCCACGTCGTCGAGGACACCGTTCACGAGGGCGTCCGCGTGCTCAACCCCGGGTCGGTGACGGGCGCCGACCCGGCCGAGCGCGCGACGATGATGACCGTCACGGTCGAGGACGGCGAGGTCGACGTGACACACCACGAGGCCTGAGGCCGTCTCAGGTCCAGACGAACGTGTAGCTGTAGAGGAACACGAACGTGATCAGCGTCAGCAACGCGAGCACCTTGATGTGGAACTGGAACAGCTCGTCGCTCTCGCGGTCGTCGGCCGCGGCGTAGCGTTCGGCCTCCGCCTCGGTCAGCGCGTCGGCGTGCTCCTCGCCGAGATGCAGCGCGTGGAGGTGCTCGGTCGGGAACGGGCGGCCACAGTACGGACAGCGCTCGGCGTCGTCGTCGACGGCGAACGCCGCCTCGGTGCTCCCTCGTTCGGCCTCGTCGGTGGTGGATGAGTCGGTCATGGTCAGATGAAGGGGGCGTCGATGGTCGGCTGTGCGAGCAGCCACAGCCCCGTGATCGTGTACAGCACCATCACGACCACGTAGGGGTACTGGCTCCGGATCGGCTGGAGCCGGCCGGTGAACAGGTCGAACGCGCGGGTGTGGGCGGCCCACACCGCGAGCAGGTGGCCCGACAGCACCGCGACCGGACCGACCCAGCTGACCCAGCCCGGCAGCCCGAGGACCGGCGGCGCGATCGGCGGCGACAGCGGGCTCAGGGTGACGACGACCGACGCCGGAAGCTGGGTCAGGAAGTACGGGAAGTAGTGCCCGAAGTGGTAGCCCGCAGCGATGGGCACCAGTGCGGGCGCGAACGCGGCGGCGATCCGCGGCGCCGAGCGGTACGTCGTCCCGCTGCTCCGCACGCGCTTGGAGGCGCCCCAGTAGACGCCGAAAAACAGCGCGTACCCGCCGAGCATCGCGCCGAAGTACGCCAGCTCCGCGGGCACGCCCGCGCGGATGATCGGCGCCGCGATCGACTGCCAGCCCGGGGTCGCGACGAACCCGTCGAACGTCGTCACCCACAGCAGCGCGATCACGAAGCCGATCTCGCTGGCTATCGTCGTCGCGTCGGCGTCCACGTCCGTCAGCGCCGCGCCGGGCGCGGCGAGTTCGAGCCCGTCGTCGGTGCGCTTGACCGGCGCCACGCGGCCGTACAGCTCGAACACGCCCGAGATGGGGTCGATCTGTCGCCGCCACGTTCCGTGGCCAAGCAGCACGCTCCCGACCACCGTCGCGACGAGGTACGCGCCGACGACGACGGTCAGCTGTGTCGGGTTCGACGCCACCGCGGTGACGACCTCCAGCCAGACGAGCAGCAACAGCCCGGCGACCGCGGGCCAGCGACCCACCCAGTCGGGCAGCGAGAGCCTCCCGTCGCCGGCGAGCGGCGCCGCGAGGCGGCCGAAGGGGTCGAGCGCCGGCCAGCTGTTCCCCACGAGGTAGGTACTGGCAGTAAAGCCGGCCCACCAGACCACCCAGACCAGCAGCACCGCGAAGCTCCGTGCGGCCTCCGGCGGGCCGAACACACCCGTCACGACGACGCCGGCGAGTCCGAGCAGGCCGATCCCGCCGCCGACGGGCCCGCCCCAGCGACGGATCGCCGCACCGCCGGGGATCGACACGCGGCGGTCGTGGTAGGACTCCAGCAGGTCGCGGTCGGTGACGAAGCTGGTGAGCAGAAAGGAGACCGCGACGACCCCGCCGCCGGTCATCAGGAACAGCCACGTCGGCGTGTCGACGTTGCCCGAGGTGATCCCCGGGCCGCCGTGGGCACGCGCCGGCGCCGCGAACAGCGTCGCCGTCACCAGCACCGTGAGCCAGTACGTTCCCGCACGAGCCGTGTCGGCCACGGCCGATCGGACGGATGCTGCGAGTCGGCGGGCGCCGCGCCGTTTTCGGGCCGACACCGAGTGCTGGTGGTGTGTACTCACGTCTCTCCCAAAGTCGGGTCGGGAGCTACAGGAACGTTTCGCAACCGGCTCAGGCGCCGGTCAGCAGGTTCACCGTGATCACGAGCACGACCAGCAGCCCCAGCACCCACGATCCGGCCATCACGGCCGCCGCGCGCCGGTAGCCGCGGGCCTTCGCGGCCGCGTAGGTGCCGTAGAAGAGGTAGAAGACGAACGCCGCCGCCAGTGCGACACCGACGGCCGCGCCGCCGACCGCGACGATCGAGCCGGAGAAGGAGTCGCCGCTCACGAACAGCGTCGCGCCCCCGCCGACCGCGAGCGCCACGACGATGAACGCCAGCGTCCACGCCGACTCGTTGCCGGCGAGGGAGCTCCAGACCGACTGGTCGTGCTGCAGCCCCGGCGTGTACTTTTTCCAGCCCCGACCTACCGTCGCCGCCACGACGGCGACGAGGAGGACTGCCATCAGCGCCGCACTCACGAGGTAGATCGTCGATGCCATGGTACGTCTGTTACCGAAGAATGGCCGCGGCGAGGGTATAAAGATTCGTTTCTCGCTGTCGGTGTGGCGCCGCAGTCAGTCGAACGTCACCCACGCCAGGAACGAAAGCGCCAGCGTCTCGAGGACGTGGAACAGCAACATCGCGTGCCACGCCGGGTCGGGAACGCTCGTGCTGAACCACGCCGACAGCGTGGGGTCCACGAGGTAGTAGTACAGCGAGAACGCGTTCTCCGCCAGCAGCAGTAGGGCGAACACCAGCATCCCGAGCGTGTGTTTCGACCCGAGCTGTAGGTAGTTCCGGCCCCAGATCCAGCAGAGCCCCAACAACAGCAGGACGTTGATGCCGACCGCGACCTGCGCGGCGGTGACGAGCGTACTCATCGGTCGGGCGCCTCCGTTCTGTGCGTGTTCGGGCTCATGGTTGCTCCAGTCCGCTGGTGATCTCCTCGACGACGTCCCAGTGCTCGCGCACGCGCTCGGTCGGGAGGTACACTGCACCGTACTCGTCGCCGCTCGACTCGACCACGTCGTTCTCCGCCAGCACGTCGAGGTGGTGTGTGACGGTGTCGTAGTTGAGGTCGAGCGCGTCGGCCAGCTGGTTCGGGTTCCGTGGCCGCTCCTCGACGGCCCGGAGCACTCGGGCCCGGTTGGGCCCGCCACGGGTCCCGGAAAGCACGTACCAGAGGGCCGCCTCCATCGTCGGGACCGACTCTCCCGACCTACCTAAGCCCACCGGCCGCCCGTCCTGACGGCCGGCACAGGATCTACTCGACGATGAACTGGCCGGCGACCTCGCGGACTTCGGCCATCGTCATCGGCTCGTCGACGCCGACGGGGAACGGCGACTCGACGTTGAGCTCGTTCAGGAAGCTGGCGTGGCGGGCCTCCACGGAGTGGATGCTGATGGCTGCCTCGAACACGGCGTCGGCGGAGACCGTCCCCGCGGCGCCGGCGTAGGCGGCGACGCCGGTGTTCTCAAGCGCCTTCGCGACGCCGAGGAACTCCGATGGCGTCTCGTAGCCGAACTCGTAGTTCGCCTCCTCGACGGGCGTGCCGCCAAGCTGTTCGACGGTGTCGCTCAGCGCGCTCACGTGGGCTGCCTCGTGGTCGCCGACCATCGCGAGGTGGCCGGGCACTTTCTCCCGCACTGCCGTCCCGTAGTCGCTCAGCACGTCGGCGTTCATCAGCTCCTCGTCGGAGAAGCCGGCGAGCCCGTCGCGGTAGAACGCGTTCTCCAAGTGCTCCAGCGTGAGCGCGTAGTTCAGCACGTCCACGTCGCTGGTGTCGTTCTCTGCCTTGCGGTCGTGGGTCGGGCGCTCCGCGTCGAGCTCGTAGGCGCTCGGGTCGACCTCGCTGGTGACGAACTGGCCGGCGACCTCCAGCACCTCGTCGACGGACTTTGCCTCGTCGACGGCGTTCGGGAACGGCGCCCGGTCGTTCACGAGGTTCAGGAACGCCGCGTGGCGCGCCTCGACGGAGTGGATCCCCGCGGCGACCGAGAGGAGGTCGTTGTTCACCACCTTCGGCGCGGCGCCGGCGTAGGCGGCGACGCCGGTGTTCTCGAGCGCCATCCCGACCTCGAAGAACTCCGAGGGCGTCTCGTAGCCGAACTCGTACTCCCCTTCCGGGACCGGCTCGCCGTTGAGCTCCTCGACCGTCGCCGACAGCGCGTCGACGTGTGCCTTCTCGTGGGCGCCGACGGTCCGGAGGTACTCCGGCAGCTGCATCCGGACGATCTCGTCGAACGACGAGAGCGCGTCGGCGTTCATCAGCTCGTCGTCGCTGAACGTCTCCAGCCCGTCGCGGTAGAACACGTTCTCTAGGTGCTCCAGCGTGAGCGCGTAGTTCAGCACCGGCACGTCCGGCGCCGCAGGCTGGGGCGTCGCCGTCGGCTCCTCTGTCGGGGTCTCCGTGGGCGTCGCCGTCTCGGTCGTCGCCGACATCGGCTCGTCGGTGGCCGTCTCGGTGCCGTCGCCGCCGGAACAGCCGGCCAGACCGACCGCCGAGGCCACCGCCACGGTGCCGAGGAAGCCGCGTCGAGTGCGCCGCGAGTCGTCGTCGCCGCCTGAGTTACTGGGGAACATCTCCATCCGTTCGGAGGCACCACGCCCCCTTACGTATTTTCCGAATTCTGACACAAATTCCGCGGAACTCCGGGGGAGCCGAGGGGGAATTTCGTCGGGGATCTCTCGGCCGGCAAATCTCTAAGGGCTGCTGTCGCGTACTGACGTGTATGGGGCTGGATCCGAACAACCCACACGACCCGTTGGGTAAACGCGCGCCGCGGGAGCATCAGCAGCCGATCGACCCGTACAGTCCCGATTTCCAGCGCGACCTCCAGTACGCCTCGGACCTGGTGTTGCAGACGGCGGAGCGACAGGCCGAAGACTTGGAGGTGATTCGAGAGATCCGCCGGGAGCAGCAACAGCGCGAGCCGGTCCCGCTGGATGATCACGACGCGCTGGGAGACGATCCGTTGGAGCCGTTGGACGCTCTCGACGGCGACACGATCGACGAACTCAGCGACGGCGCGCTCGCCGTCGTCGAGGACCTGCCGCCGCTGGAGAACGAACTCGACGAGTTCGGGGCCGGGACGGGCGGGGTGTCGGACGTGGACCTCGGGTCCGACGAGGACACGCCGACCGACGGCCACGACGAGTACGAGGAGGGGTACGTCGACGGCTACGAGGAGGGGTACGAGGAAGGCTATCGGGAGTGAGTTTTTCAACGACTCGGCCGGTGTATCGTGTATGGCCGTCGTCAAAGTCGCCTGTCCGCACTGCGGCGAAGTCGCGAACGCGACCGTGAACTCGAAATCCGACGAGATCGCGGAGATCGGACGGAGTCAGAGCTCCAGACGGAACTACCACTCCGCCTGTAAGGAGTGTGGCAATCGGTTCCACTACGCCCTGAAGTCCTGACGGCACAGCGCGATCCGCTCGCTTCGACACCCCGACTTGCGACGCTCACCGCTCGAACGTCGGCGTCGACAGAAATGCTCCGGCTGGGATTCGAACCCAGGTCATCACCGTGAGAGGGTGATATGATTGGCCGGACTACACCACCAGAGCGCTTCGCAACCAACGGTAGCGGGGTAGAACGTAAAACCGTTGCGTTTCCTCACCGCCGTGTGGCGGATTCGCAGGTCACGAGGGGGGATGTCGACGCCCTACTGTAGCCGCTCGCCGCCGAGGTACACCTGCTCGGGCGACTGCCACGCCTGCACGTCTTCGAGGGGGTTCTCGGGCAGCACCAGCAGGTCCGCGCGGTACCCTTTCTCGACTAGTCCCGTGTCGTCGAGGCCGAGCAGGTCGGCGGCGTTGACCGTCGCCGCCTCCAGCGCACCGCGCTCGTCGAGGCCGTACTCGACCATGTACGCGAGCTCGTGGGCGACGTCGGCGTGCTCGTTGAACGGCGTGCCCGCGTCGGTGCCCATCGCGATCGGGACGCCCGCGTCGAGCGCGTACTCCCACGCCGCGGCCATCCGCTCGGCGGCGTCCTGCCCCTTCGCGACGGCCTGCTCGGGGATGCCGGCGTCGCTGTTCTCGACGATCCCCTTCAGCGCCGACAGCGTCGGCACCCAGTACGTGTCACGGTCAGCCATCAAGTCGGCAGCTTCCTCGTCCATGAACGTCCCGTGCTCGACGCTGTCGATCCCGGCGCGGACGGCGTTTTTGATCCCTTGCGTGCCGTGACAGTGTGCCGCCGTGGGGCGGCCGGCGGTGTGGGCCGTGTCGACGAGCTCGTCCAGCTCCTCGCGGGTGAGCTCGGGCGCGCCGGTCTGGGCGCCAGTCGTCAGCACGCCGCCGGTGGCCATGCACTTGATCACGTCGGCGCCGGCTTTGAGCTGTTCCCGGACCGCCTTGCGGACCTCGTCGGGGCCGTCGGCCTCGCGGCCGAACCAGTGGCCGTGGCCGCCGGTCATGACGACGTTCTGCCCCGCGGCTTGTACGCGCGGGCCGGTGATGGTGTCGTTCGCGACCGCCGCGCCGGCGTCGATCGCGACCGTCGCCGGCGCACCCAGATCGCGGGTCGCGACGACGCCGGCCTCGGCTTGGTTCCGGAGGTTCTCGGCGGCGCGGTACGCGAGCGTGGCCTCGCTGTCGCCCTGCACGCTCTCGGCGTCGGGACGGGCGTCCATCATCAGGTGGACGTGGCTGTCGATCATCCCCGGCACCACGAACTGCCCGGCGACGTCGACGCGCTCGTCGACGTTCTCGTCGCTCGCGTCGCCGACGACCGCGACGCTGCCGTCGTCGATCAGTACGTCCGCCGCCCGCGCGCCCTCGGCGTCGACTACGTGGCCGCCTTCGAGTAGCTGCATGGCTGCCGGTGGTGGCGCCCGCTACCTAAAGCGTCGGGTGGCGGCGAGAAGCGGTCCGCGGCGGGAGATCGGAGGTGCGTTACTCCTCGGAGTCGTCGTCGGACTCCTCGGCGAGCGCGTCGAGCAGCTCGGCGATCTCCTCGGTTTCGTACGTTTCGTACCCGTCGTCGATCGTGATCGAGACGACCGAGAGCGCGTCGGCCTCGATCTCCTCCTCGTGCTCGCGGAGGCTCCGCAGGACGAGGTTCAGCCCCTCGTCGAGGCTGAGGTCGTCGGACCAGCCGTCTTCGAGTACGCCCTGGATCTCCTCGCGGCCGCCGCCGATGATGGTGGCCTTCCACTCGTGGGGCGTCCCGGAGGGGTCGGCGCTGAACAGGCGCGGCGTGCCCTTCTCGCCCTCGACGCCGCCCTCGATCCCGCCGATCAGGAGCGCGGCGCCGTACGGTCGGGTCCCACCCATCTGGGTGTTCTCCTGGATGTGGTCGGTGATGTACTTCGTGAGCGTCTCGACGCCGATCGCTTCGCCGTAGCGCAGATGGTTGCTCTGGGCCATCTGGCGGGCGAAGTCGATCAGCTGGCGCGCGTCGGCCACGTGGCCGGCGGAGGCGCCGCCGATGTGGTCGTCGAGCTTGTGGATCTTCTCGATGCTTTCCGACTCCATCAGCTCGGAGCTCGCTTGGGCCTGTGCGGCGAGGACGACGCCCTCCTCCGTCCGGACGCCCACGCTGGGTGCGCCACGCGAGACGGCCTCGCGGGCGTACTCCACCTGGTAGATGCGCCCGTCCGGGGAGAACAGCGACGTCCCGCGGTCGTAGGCCTGCTGGTCGTTTCCTCTCATCGGGAACCCTCCGCCGCAGAGACGGCTTCGCTGTCGGTCATCGACTACAGGTACGCCCCCCCGACTGAAAAACCCTGCCTAAGCGGGATTTTACAACCCCTATCGCTGCTGGCGATCTCGGGGTCGCCGCGTGAGACGGGACGCGGCCGAGCCCGTCCGGCCGGTTCGGGGGTTTATGCCGCCGTAGCCCGCGGCGTACGTATGGCCCGTGCCACCGTCTGTCTCACCGTCGACTTCGACGCTGTCTCGCCGTGGCTCCACGCCGGCGAGTTCGGCGACTCGCCCGTCCAGCGCTCCCGCGGCCGCTTCGGCGCCGAGGTGGGCGCGCCGCGGCTGCTCGACCTGTTCGACCGCCTCGACGTGCCGGCGACGTGGTTCATCCCGGGGCACACGATCGACTCCTTCCCCGAGCCCTGCGAGCGCGTCGTCGACGCCGGCCACGAGATCGGCCACCACGGCTGGAGCCATACGCCGCCCGGCGAGTACGAGAGCCGCGAGGCCGAGCGCGCCGACGTCGCCCGCGGGATCGAGAGCATCGAGTCGCTCACCGGCTCCCCGCCCGCGGGCTACCGCTCGCCGTCGTGGGACTTCTCGCCGCACACGGTGTCGATCCTTCGGGAGTTCGACTTCGCGTACTCCTCCAGCGGGATGGCCCGGGAGTTCGAGCCCTACGAGCTCACCGACGAGCACGCGCCTGTCGACGAGCCGTACGAGGTCGGCGAACCGGTGGGGATCACCGAGGTGCCCGTCTCCTGGCAGCGCGACGACTACCCCGCGCTGGCGTTCTCGGGCAACCGGGCGTTCTCCGACGAGGCCGCGGTGTTCGACCACTGGCGCCGGCAGTTCGACTGGATGTACGAGCAGTACGATGGGACACGATCCGACGAGGGCGGCGTGTACGTCCTCACGCTCCACCCCCAGGTCAGCGGTCGGAGCCCGCGGCCGTCGATGCTCCGGGAGCTGATCGAGCACATGGCCGCCAAGCCGGGCGTCGAGTTCGCGACGGTCGGCGAGGTGGTGTAGCGCGGTGTCGAAACCGTTTGGACCCTCCCGTTCCCACTCGAACGCATGTCCGAACTCACTGCCGCCCTTGACGCCGAGGGGCTCACCTGCGTCGTCGGCGCCGGCGGCAAGAAGACCACCATGTACGCGCTGGCGGCCGAGAGCGACCGCGCGGTCGTCACCGCCACGGTTCGTATCCCCATCTTCGACCCCCACGTCGCCCGGGTCGAAGTGACTGAGGACCCGATCGCGACGCTGATGACTGCCACCGACTGGCCGCTCGGGATCGTCCCCGAGCGGGAGTTCGAGGACCGCTACCGCGGCTACGAGCCCGATACGGTCGACGAGATCGGCGCGGCCCACGACGGCCCCGTCCTCGTGAAAGCCGACGGCGCACGGATGCGCGATTTCAAAGCGCCCGGCGAGAACGAGCCCCGCATCCCCGAGCAGGCCGACACGGTGGTCCCGGTTGCCAGCGCCCACGTCGTCGGCGAACCGCTTTCCGAGGAGTTGGTCCACCGGCCCGAGCGCGTCGCCGCCGTCGCGGGCATCGAAGTCGGCGACGAGATCACGCCCGAGGTCGTCGGGCGAGTGCTCGCGAGCCCCGACGGCGGCCTGCACGGCGTCCCGCCGGGCGCGACGGCGATCCCGCTGGTGAACAAAGTCGATGACGACGAGGATCTCTCGGTCGCCCGCGAGATCGCCGACGCGGCCCTCGAACACGCGGACCGCTCGATCGTCCCGCGGGTCGTGCTCGCGCGGATGGCCGACGCCGAGATCCGGGAGATCGTCGAGTAGTCAGCCCAGCCGATCAGCGGCCTCGTCGAACTCCGCCTTCGTGTTGAGGTTCTCGAACGTCTCCAGATCGGTCACGGCCGTCAGTTCGTCTTCGCTCACGACCGTGTAGCTCAGGTCCTCCAGCGGCGCGAGGATCTTCCGGTCACCCCGTTCCAGCGCGGCGTCGCAGGCGTCGGCCATCGCGTCGGGTCGGTACACCGCCTGCGTCGTCTGGTACCAGCCGTCGCCCAGTCGCGGTACCGCGCCGTCGAAGGGGGGTGCTCCCTCGTCGTCGGCGTCTTCCGGCGGGTCGATCTCGCCGCTTGCGCGGCCGAACAGGTAGCTGATCGCGTCGGGGTCGACGAAGGGCATATCGCAAGCGACGACGGCGCTGTACTCCCCCGTCGCGGCTCGACAGCCGTTTCTGATCCCCGCCATCGGCCCCTGATCGGTCTCGGGGTCGAGCGCGAAAGAGATCGGGAGACTGTAGCCCGAGAGCGCTCCCTCGATCGCCGCGCGCTGATCTCCCCGACAGTTCACGACCAGCTCGTCGACGACCGGTTCGAGCCGGTCGGCCACGCGGCGGATCATCGGCGTGCCGGCCAGCGGCGCGGTCGCCTTGTCGTCGTCGCCGAAGCGGGTCGAGCGCCCGCCGGCGATTATCACGGCCGAGTGCATGTCCGGGGTGTGGGCGCGTCGCGGAATGTCGCTTGCGGTCCTACCCGTCGTACTCGCGCTCGATCACCGTCTCACCGCTCTCGTTCCGAACGAACACCGTGTCGCCGCCGTTGTTCCAGACCGGGCTCCCCTGTCCCCAGTAGAGGTCCTCGTCGCCGTCCTCACCGCTACCGGTGTGGAGCGTGAGCGTCCCGTTCGGCTCGATCGCCGTGCCCTCGGGGAACGTGTACGTGTGGCCGGCCTCGTCGCTGACGGTCCACCCCGAGAGGTCGAGCGTCTCGTTGCCGGCGTTGCCGAACGTCACGTACTCGTCGTTGAGGTTCTCCCGATCGTCGCCCGCGGCGTCGGCGTTGATCTCGGTGATCCGGAGCGTCGTCCCGCCGTCGGCGACGAGAAGCGGCGTCGCGGTCGCGGTCTGGGGTTCGTCTGTGGCGCAGGCGCCCCAGAGCCCGATGTCGGTGCCGCGGGCGATCCCCTCGGCGGTGCCGTAGCGCTCGCGGTACTGGAAGTTCGAACTGTCGTACCGTCGCGCGAGCCCCTGCGTGAGCAGGCCGTAGTTGAACGAGTCGCCGTCGACGTGGACGTACGCCAGCAGCCGGCCGTAGTACCCCCGACGGGGCTCGTTCTCGTCGAAGGAGAGCGTTACCGTCTCACCCATGAGTTCCTCTTTGGCATGCTCACTGGCGCGCTCACCCCACTCGCGGAGGCAGTTCCGGCCGGCGTCGGTCTCGGGGACGCCGGGGAACTCCGCGGGATCGTTTTCGGCGTGGACCTCCGGCGTGTCGACGCCGAGCAGCCGGACGGTGTCCTCGCTGCCGTTGGGGTAGCGCACGTCGATCGTGTCGCCGTCGACCACGTCGATCACCTCGACCTCGATTCCGTCGGGTTTGGGCGTCGCCGACGGCGGCGCGTCGATCGCCGTCGAGGCTGTGGCTGTCTCGGTGTCCGTCGGCATCCGTCCCTCGCCGTCGGTCGCGACGGGGCCGCCGGCACAGCCGGCGAGAACGAGGAGCAGACAGAGCGCGACTGCGCGGGCGCCGGAGTGCATTCACCGGCGCTACGGCGAGCAACGGGAAAGGCGTTGGCTACGGCGCGAGGCGGTTCTTCCGGTTTTTCATGTTCTCCTCGTAGTAGTCGAACGTCACCGGACACCACTCCGCCGCGTAGTCGAGCACCTGCTCGGTCAGCCCGCGGATCTCCCACTGGGCGTCGGCGGCGGCGCGCATGTCGGCGACGTGCATCAGCGTCCGGGCGTTCATGCTCATCACGACGTTCACCTCGGTGCCGATCGGCAGCACGAACCGGGCGTCCTCGGGGGGCATCCCGAGATCGAGCAGGCGCTGGTACTCCTCGACGGAGCGCTGGACCGAGTCGCGGAACACCTGCTCGCGCTGCTCGACGGTCTCCTCGTCGACGCTGCCGCTCTGCTGATTGCGGCCGATCCAGTCCGGGTCGGTCGCCGACGGCGGGGTGACGACCATCTCCCCGTCGCCGACGGCCTCGGGGTCCACGTCGTCGAACGCGACGTAGCGCATGCTCTGGACGTCGAATGAGACGTGGCGGTGGCGGGTGAGCTGGGCCATGCAGGATCGGGACATCCCCTCGATCGCGAACGTGGCCTGCGGATGCTCGAACGGCCCGAAGTGGCCGTGTGAGAGCAGGTGGCCGATCAGCGTCTCCTTCTTCGCTTCGAGGTCGTCGCCGTCGACGGTCTCCATCGTCTCCTCGAACGTCTGATCGCCGACGAACGCCGACGCGTAGTCGTTGCGTGCGGCCCGACAGATTACCTCCTCCGGCTCCTCCGTGGCCTCCAGCAGTTCGACCTCCATGTTACTACGTCCGCGGGACCGGCGCGGCATAACTCTATCCGAGTCGGTTCACCCACACTGAACCCCTAACCCGGAACGAATCGCTTTAGTGGCTCTCCGGGGAAGCAAACCGTATGGCAATCAAGCCGAAGTACGTCAAACAGCTGGGGACGATCCTGCTCGAGAAGTACCCCGAGTCGTTCAATCAGAACTTCGAGACGAACAAGGAGAGCGTCTCCGCGCTCACGAACGTCGAGTCCAAGGAAGTCCGCAACCGCATCGCGGGCTACATCACGCGGAAGGAAGCCGGCGCCGCCGCCAAGGAAGCCGAAGCGTAGTTCTGCGTTAGTAGCTGTACTCGTCGGCGGTCAGCTGGACGTATCGGTTCCGGTTGCGGAACTTCACGAGCTTGTACTCAGCGAGCAGCTTCGCCCCCTGCAGCCCTGCCTTCGGGCTCCAAGAGAGCATCTCGCCGGCGCCGTCCTCGGCCAGCATCTCCTCGCCGACGCGGAACACGTCGTCCCACTGATCCGGCCCCCAGCCCCGGACGAGCTCCGCGAGCGAGACGTTCCGGAGCACCTCGTCACCGATGGCGTCGCGCCACTCGTGGTTGTAGTGACCCAGTCGCTCCTGTGCCGCGAGTCGGCCCGCAATCGCGCCCGTCCGGACAGCGAGGTGGTCGCCGCCCTCGTGGAACGCCGACGTGGTGCCCATCGCGCCGCCACAGACGGCGATCCCGGCGTCGACGGGCGATTCGATCGGCCGCGTCGAGGAGATCGGGTACGTCTCGGTGCCGCCGCGCTTGCCGGCGTCCTCGACGATCGGGAAGTCGCTCAGCTCGTACTCGTCGCCGTACTCGCGTTCGAGCAGGCGCTCGATGTAGGTGGCGCCCTGCGGGATGCGCTCGTCCTCGGGGCGGAGCAGGTCGTACTTCTCGCGGTCCTCGACCTCGTCGATGTCCATCCCGATCGGCATCGTGAGCCCGACCCGGCAGACCCGGTCCTGGTTCGGGAAGATCCACGGGTAGGCGGTGTGGCCGGGCATCAACCCCCACCAGAACACGATGGCGTCTTTCACCTCCTCGTAGATCTCCTCGGGGAACTTCCGGTACTCCTGATACGCGATGTGGTTGGCCGTCGGCGGCGAGAGCAGCTCCGAGCCGCGCCGCTCCGCGAGGTAGTCGTCGAGCACGCCCATCGTGACGGTGCGCTGGGGGCCATCACACAGCAGGAGGTAGTCGGCGCCGATCTCTTCGCCGTTCGCGAGCGCGATCGTGTGCCGCGGGTGGTCGCGTGCCTCCGTCAGGACGCCTTTCACCGACGCCTCCGTGCGGTAGTGGGCGCCGGCCTCTTCGGCCCGCGAACGCAGGAAGTCGTCGAAGCGTGCACGGTGGAAGGTGTACCCGAACTCGTCGTAGGAGGAGTCGATCCCGGTCGAGCGGAGGTTACAGGCGGTGTTCGGGCCGCGGAACTCCGCGCGGTCGAGGGTGTTCTGCACCACCCCGTCGGGCATCTCGTCGGGGTGGATCCCCATGATGTCGACCCAGTAGTCGAGGATGCCGGCGGCGTCGGTGGAGTCGGGACCCAGCCCCGAGCGGTCCTCGCGCGGGACTCCCTTCTCCAGCACCACCGCGTCGGCGCCGTGTTCGGCCGCGGCGTGGGCGGCCGCGGTGCCGGCCGGCCCCCCGCCGACGATGGCGACGTCTACGCGTTCCATGAGTTGATAGGTGCGTACTCGCCGCGTTAAAGGTACTGACTCCGGCTGCCCTGCCCGCCCGACCCCCTCAGTCGGTTACATGAACATCCGGTCGGCGAACGCCTCCTCCTTCTCGGCGGCCGCCTCGTAGCGTTCGGCGAGCTCCTCGTAGTAGCGCCGGATCTCGTCGGCGAACGCCTGCAGCGGCTCGGTGTTCACGTCGAGGTCGTACAGCTCGTCGACGGTCTCGATCAGCCTGATCGCGGCCTCCATGTCGGGCGTCTGGTCGTGGACGGGCGTCCGGAACACGCCGACCGCGAGCGGCGAGTCGATCCCCTGCTCGACCAGCGCGCCCGCGACGCCGTCGAGGTAGCCCCGGGCCATCGGCGTCGTGGGGGCGTCGTCGCCAAGCCGTCGTTCGTGGTAGTCGCCAGTCGCGACGTGGTAGGTGCGGTGGTCGTCCGGCCCGTGCTGCATCGGCACCGCGTCGACGATGGCCACCTCCTCGGTGCCGTGGCGCTCGGTCCAGGCCAGGATCTCCTGCCCGAACGGGCTGCTGAGCGCCGGCGGAACGAACAGCTCGTTTTTCAGCAGCGTCAGCTCCAGCTCCGGTTTGGAGAACAGCCGCGTGTGGTGGGTCGGCCGGCCGTTCTCGAAGGGGGTGATGCTCGGTAGCCCTTCGGCGGTGACGTGACCCGTCTCGACCAGCTCGAGCTGGTCGACGAGGAAGTCGACTGCCGTCAGCCCGGAGAGCCCGTAGCTGGCGAACCCACAGAGCAGTGTTTCCTTCGGCGCTTCGGTGTCCTTGACGGCGAACTGGTGGCCCTGGCCGCTTCCGACGTTCATGCCACAGCGTCGCCGGCAGCACCCTTAGTTCTCGGGATGGTGGCGATCCCAGTCGGCGTAGTTCGCGACCCTCGCCATCGCCTCGCGCTCGCGGGCGCCGCCGCAGCGCTCGACGACGCTCGCGAGGACGTCGAGCCGTTCGTGCAGGTCGGCGTCGTCGAACCCTGCCACCCCCAGCCGGGAGGCGGCGACGGTCGCCTCGATCACGGCGCCGAAGCCGCGGTTGATCGTCGTCGGCCCCGCCCGAACCACCTCGCTCTCGCGCGGCGTCAGCTCCCACTCCCGGATCGTCGTCCCGTCCTCTTCCCGGGAGCCGACGAACTCGGCGTCCACCGCGACCCACGCGTCCGCGCTGGGGAGGACTGGCTCTACCTCCTCCCGGATCGTGAGTGCGGCGTCGACGAACGCCCGCGGGTCGGCGACGAACTGAACGACCCCGCCACCGCGTCGCTCGAAGTTCCGCCGTGTCCGGGTGTTGCCGTACGTCCGAGCCGTCACAGGATTGCCCGCGTGGATCCCCAGCGCGGCG
>Ga0207850_100501_pt1 | contig 23152 bp, 24 predicted proteins | sample 23E2SouthBayCA_FD_187746 | JGI IMG/M metagenome (GOLD analysis project Ga0207850, IMG submission 187746) | Aerobic enrichment media microbial communities from Eden Landing Ponds, California, USA - A23 E3 (3) (SPAdes) | ecosystem: Environmental > Aquatic > Marine > Unclassified | place...
TATCAGTACTTCACCGATGGCATGCCGTCGTTGAATCTCCGATTGGGTTCGTTTGATATCGGCCAGCAGTTCACCCTTTCTGGGTGGGTCATCACCGATTTCAGAGTTTTTGACGTACATGCGACGGAGGTCTCGTCGAAACATCATCATATCCTTCCCGACTTTATTTTCGAAAGACTCCCTGATGCGCGAAACCCCAAACTGGCGAGCGAGAACATACTTGCCAGCGCGTGGCGCAAGTGTGGACACCGCAATAATCCCAGAGATTACCTTCGTCTGAGCATCAACCTTCAGCACATCGAACAAAGGCTTGAGAATGTTCCCAATATGGAATGCTGCGCTTACGAGTAGACCGAGAACGAGAAAGAAAGCTTCCCCGAATAGTTGCAGTCGAGGACGTGGAAGAAGCGAGAGGAAGCCGACGAACAACAAGAGACCTGCTAGTTCACGTTCCACGTGACTTGTTCTGATATTCAATCTGAAAACATATGAATCCTAATGGTTAGCAAAATCTTGCGGATCTTCTATTGGTTTCTGATACCGACGATAACAAGTCCCAACGAGCCATCACTGGGATTACTCTTCAGAAGCACGACCTATGTAGTCTGTATTGACCGGTCATCGCTAACCGACACGGGGTTTGCGAACGTTTCTATGACACGCTGTAAACAAACCAATTACAACTCCTGGCGCATGAACATAGACCATGGCAGACGTTCTCGATACTGTGACCGGGGATACCGGCCCGGAGGTAACGCAGAGCGATGTGTATGACCGCTTCCTTGATCTGCTGGAGCGCTATGGCGAGGAGGTGTCGGATCCAACAAAAGAGCAGGTCGCGGAGCTGTGCGCCTACTTTGAACAGCGAGAGCCAGAAAACCTGAACCGAGAGACGCTGGCGCTGATGTGGGTCATGTGTAGTATCATCCAGTGGATGTATGATAGCCTCCCAACACAGGGGGAGACAAGAGACCCAGAGTGGCTCCGACAGCAATTGGAAATCTTCGGGACCGTCGATAAATACACCGAATAACGGGCCGTGTACCGCAATAGGCACTACGGCGCTGCGCTCCTGTTTGCGTCGCCGGTCGCTGGCACGCTGCCCGTCCTCGAGTACGCCGACTCCCCCCATTTGCGATGTGTAAAGCTGGAGTCATCCCCTCCCCCGGGGTTGTCTGCATAACCAGCTAAGGTCAATGCTGGTGTGTGGTCCACCGCCGTTTGGAGTAAGTCTCTCACGCGAGTCTACCCACCCCTCATTTGGAGTGAAACAGTCTACCACTACTGTAGTGTAATTGGCTTCCGTCGTGGAACCCCCCGTATGCAAGATGTTAACCGCAAGACGGGACTCGGATAACGCGACCACTGCATCCATTTTGCATGGGGTGTGGTCGCAGGAAGGCAGCTGAGACCCCACTCCTCGTTTGGAGTGAGTTTTCACCGCTTGATTTCGTCATCGCAGCTGCGGTTCGCAACGTATCTCGATCCTTGGGTTAGTGGGTATGCGAGGAGCTGAACCTCGGGCCGGCCGGTTGAGCGGAGGGCTGAGTGGCATCGCGGGACGTGCCGCGCGGACTCACGCCCCCGGCGATCCGATCTCGGTCCGGCTGTTCTGCCAGACTGAACTATATACCCACATATGGCTGAGACAGTCTGCCCTTGCTCCTGAACTTACTGGTGTAGCTATTGGCGGCTATCGATACCGCTCAGGCGGATAAAAGACGACCTGCACCGTTGAGCCGAGATTGTACCACGACTTCGGGAGGACCGAGACTTCCAGGCCCCACTCAGCGGCGAACTCGAAGACGTCGAACCACAGATTGTGCGGCGGCTCCTCGGAATCCAGTCGCTCGATATTGCCCGGATAGACGTGCATCGAATACAGTGCCGGCTCCCCATCGTCGAGCCAGAGTGTTGCGTGGTCGCTGGCTGGCGGCTTGTGAGGCGGCCCAGTCGGGTCGTCATTGGCTTCCAGCGGTGAGTGCGGGCACTCGTCCTCGCCAGTGATGAGCCGTCTGATACAGGCTTGCTCGGCAGGCTCGTCGAGGTCGAACGCTTGAGCGAAGGCATCCCGCTGGTACTCACCCATGATTGCGCCCAGCGCCCGCCAGATGTCGTCCCACGCCGGGTCGTCCGGGTCGTGATCGAGGTAGTCGTGGACGGCCTCTTTCAACTGGTTGTACTCGTCCCACGACGGGACCGGCTCGTTCGGGCCGGGCGTCGGCAGGCCATCATCGGGTTTCTGAGTCATCGCTGCCAGCCTTCCCCGACCGCTGGAATCACTGAATCGTAGAGGTCGAATTTGTAGATTCCATCCAGATACGGCTCTCGAACGTCCTCATCGTACTGTTCGTAACTTGCGGTCATATACGTCTGGTCCTCGGTGTCGCCGTCGTTATCGGAATCGCCACGAATCCGCTTTTTGCGAATCCGGTCGGGGATGGCTCCGTCGTGCAATTCTGACTTGGCTGGACTGTGAGCGTTGCTGAAGTAGTGTCTGGCGACGTGGTAGGTCATCTTCTGTTCGGTCACGAGGCCGTTGTCCCAATAAATCGACCGCCAGTGTTCAGTCCGACAGTCTCGGCATCTGAACCGGCGGCCTGGCTTCTCGCCCTGCTCTAGATTCTCCTCAATCACGCTGCCACCACAGTCCGGACACTCATCAAGCGATTCTTCAGCCCCAAAGTGCTGAATACTGTCAGTGTAAGAGTCTTGCTGCCACAGTCTCATATTAATCCCATCGTCTGTTGGCCGGCGCACGTTGTTTGACCCTGCAAAAACGAAAAGCGGGTTGACAACGTGGTTGTGCGTCGGTGGACGGACGAGCAGCCATTCGATAAGTGCTGTCTTCAGCTCGCTATCGAGCGGCAAGATGCTCCCGCCATCTTCCTTGCGCTTGTTCCCCTTCGCTGAGTCTCGGATTTCACCTTCCGTCTCTGGGCCTGGAGTTTCCTCGTTCGGAATTTCGTCGCCTTCGTTGAATCCCTCATATATCAACAGAGTATCCGGCTTATCTCGAACCCGTGGGTCCAGTCGCACGTCGTGGTTTTCGACGATTTGCCAGAATACCGGATGATCGATATGCAGACAACGCAAATCGATGTTGATGACTTCGGAAAACCGCGTACCGTGTTTGAATCCGGATAGCCAGAAGGCACGGCTGAACGGGAGCGTCAGCCAGTTCACAAATCGCTGCATCCGGTGGAAGGGGATGTGTGGCCGGTCTGATTCGAGATTGTGATTCTGTTTGAATGTCTTTAGCGGGCCCTTCACTGGGTTTCCGGCAAATGCATTGTTTTCTTCGAGAATGTTGTAGAAGTGGCTCAAGGCACCCAATTTATTTGCAACTGTCCTATCAGCGAGGCTGGGGTCTGGTTTTAATTCATCGTCACGGAATAAGGCAATATCGGCTTCAACGACATCGCGGAGATCGAGGATAGAGGCGTTGACACGGGGAGCGATTTCCTCATGCAGATACCGATCAAATCGACGGACTGTCCGTTCTTTACTTTGCAAGTCTGATGATGTTATTTCACCTTCTCTTTCTTTCAGAAATTGCTCGATCGGCCGCAAGCGCCACTCTCGTTCGGCCTGCTCACGACGTTCTTCACGGGTCCGTGTGTTGACTCGGGATGTGTCACGTTTCTCACTCTTCTCTTCCTGGTTACCCGTGTTACTCATTGGTCTTTATGTATCCGTCATCGACCAGTGGCCGGATTTTGTCCTGCTGACTAAGTTGCTTCAGTGCCTTTGTAATCTGCTTACGCTGCTCGTCCTCGGTCCCGAAGACTGCTGTCCGGACTTCCTCTTTCGTGAGCGCACGATGTTCGTCTACAGGGAGATTTGATAGGATGGCCCCTGTGAGGTCCCCTTCAGTAGTTTCGAGTGACGAATCGAACGAGGCTGCTCCTGCTCCCTCACTGAGATTGCGGAGTCGTTCGATATCCATCTCCCCAGAACTTTGGAAAACGAGCCGACCAACTTCGATACATTTTCTGATATATTCGATACGAGAAAGTCCTAGCTCCTCGGCTTCAGAGCCATATTTGCTGACGGTTTCAGCGGGAGCCTCTCCAAGAGTCTTCTTTCCCATATATGCCCCATTTTTCTGTAGTAGGTTATTTCTTTTGATATAATAATGGACTCAGTTGGCTTCAACTTTTGATTCTTTATATACCTTCTTATACTCCAAAAAATGTATTGAACTGGCTTTAAGAAACGTGAAGACAACTGAATACCGTAGAAATTCTCATAAGGGGGTAGTAATGGGTGGGAACAAGTATTATTACAGTAGCTCACAGTAATTATGGGCAAGACAAATGACAGGGGACGATTCAGAGCACGTTGAGATTGCCCGCAAAGAACCTCTGGAACTTGACAAGAGGGGGCGCGTGACCATCCCCAGCAACATCCGTGAGCGACACGGCATCCAACCCGAGGACGGAAAAGAAATCTGGGTGGAGATCACGATTGAGGAAGCCGAAATCACATACCACCAAGACGACGAGAACGGAGGTGACGGCGAATAGAGTAGCCACTCAGAATGTACGTGTTAGCCCCAAGAGGGGCTGACACGGGCCACCCGCGATTCAGCGCATATGATTGTGGAAAGGTCCTGTGCGCTAAATCGTTGGAGCGTGTGGGCCGTGTCTGCTCCTTATCGCTCCAGACTATTAGTTCTCTCCCATCGTCAGCTAAGCCTCTAATACGGAGTGTCGGCCGATGAAAGCCGTAAATTCCGGCGAAACTTGGCTATTCGGTGGTGCGCAGTGAAACTCTCACTCAGGGGTCAGGACCGACTTGATGCAACCAGAGTCGATGTTAGCGATGCACCCCCATCTGATGTCTTGCATTCTATCCTGTCGTCTAGACCCTTCCAGACTACTCTCACTGATGCAGTTCGGCAACTACTTGCAGGAACATCGAAGCGTGAGTGGACGTCGACGCTTCGCGACGCCGGGGTGACTGCTCGTGACGGCCGATACGCACAGCTGGTGGGTTGGCTTGACGCCGCCAGGGAACCCGATGCCGCCCCTGACCGAACACCGCCGGAAAGCGTGGCACACGAAAACGCACTCCGATACACTGCCGCTCTTGGACAAGGCCAAGTTGCTCCTGTCTGGGCTGACTACCCGACGCTCGATGAAGCAATAGACTCCGATCTTGCTGACGGACCACTCGCTGTCCTTGCTGCTGCTGACCAGACACCCATTATTGCAGCACATGTCGACAAGACAGAGTTTGCCGAGCGCCCCCGACAGCAGCGTGAGGACACACTGAAATTGCTCTCAATCCTCGATACACAGTGCAATGTCTATCTACTCTGTACAGGCCGCACGGCCCGCTGGCTGGCCAACACGCATCGCTCTGACCTGCCGTTGGACTTTGACGAGTACCTGAATACTACCCATGACAGCGACCACCCGGCTGAGAAGGTGGTCGACGACGCTCTCAGTACGCTTGACCCTGAGGGTGGACCCGTCCAACTCTTGCGGGCGTTAGCCGATGAACCGACAGAAACGGTCCCACAGGCGTCGTTACCCGAAATGCTTCGTCGCGACAGCTCAACGGTAAGCCAGTATCTCAGTACCCTCAAAGAGCTTGGACTGGTTGACTGCTACTCAGTCGGTGCCGGCAACCATATTTCGCTCCGTGATAGCGGTTCGGAAGTGTTAGCCCGTCTCGACGCTGAAGTCGGCCGCCAATCTGAACTCGATTCGCTGTTTGGCGGTACCGGAAAGTCTCGCAAGAGGCCGTGTAATCCCGCGCCTGAGAGGGAGGGGGAGGGACCGCCTGGACAGCACCCGCCAGCCGCCGCCGGCACCGCTGCCGCCTCCGCAGACGATTCCGACACCGCTCCGTACCGCACACGTTTCCTTGACCGCACAACTCACGATGCGACGGCATCTCTCGCGACGTCCGGAGCAATCACTGTCTCCCGGGGGGACGTTGCTGATAGCCGCTCAACGCCGACTGAAGACCTCCATGTCCGAGGCGTGAGCTATGACGCCAACCGCGATGAGGCCATTGTCGCTGTTCGAGGCACAACGCCCCTCCAGTACATAACGAGCATTGCATTGAGTTTGGCGTCGCCCCGGTTGTTCGACAACGCGCTTCCATTAGACCGACTGGACGAGATCGACCTTTCGCCGTTCATCCTTCGATCAGCTCGGTGCATCGGCTGTCTCTCCAGTGACGCCGAAAACGACCCACAGGTTCTTCGAGACAACTTCATCGAGTGGGGACAGGAACTGGCCGAAATGACGACGGACCTCCGCAATGACGAGTGCGATGATCGGGGACAACTCCGAAGTGAGATTATGCGGTCGGCACACGGCCTTGCTGGGTCTCTCGCTCATCTGTTGGACGTCGCTGGTGTCGACCTCATCCGCGAACTCCGTATCCCCAGTCCGGTCAACGACAGCGACATCGATGACATCATGGAAACAGTAAGCGTTGCTGCGACAATCCAATCGACATACGGCCACTACGCGACTTATCGGCAACTGTTCGAGGACCGCCCGGCGAAGCTCGAAACCGCTCTGTCCCCGCAGGTTGATGCCGCAGACCCATATGGCACATATATCGGGTCACTGGTGGTCCGGAGTCCCAGCCCTGACCGAGTGCTCGAGCCGCTGGCTGACCATCTTGCGGACCCGCTGCCAGTCCGTGAGGATAGGCCAGAGATCGCCGTAGAAGTCCCGCTGCGAGAAGCCGACCGCTCGGACTACGTAGGGGTACTGAATCGCGTCGGTGAACAGAAGAACCTGACAGCGACTCCCGAGGCCACGACGCTCTGTCAAACACTCGTGAGCAACCCGTGGGCGTTGTCGGCGGCACTGAATCGGTTGGGAGAAGAGTCGCAGCAACGGCCGATACGGCTTGATGAGGTCCGCGTGGCGCTGGCACAGCTTGACGCCGAGGAACTGTTACCCGACGCGACGCCAACAGTCTCGAAGGCAGTAGCGGTGTTGCTGCGGTCGGCACACCCACTCTCGAAGACTGAGCTAGCCGAAAGGGCTGGGATAAGTCCACGCTCACTCCGTAGTGACGGGAATCTCGATGCGCTGGTGGCGCTGGATTTGGTTCGGGAGACTGAGGACGGGAACTATCGGTTCACACTCCCGTTCGCGACTGATGACGAGCGCGGAACTCAGGTTTGCCCCGACATCGTCGACGACGACCATGCAGTGCCTCGGGACGTGCTGTATGAGACCGTCCTCTCGCTCGTCGATGATGCTGGGAGTAGAGTAGCAGACCCGGACGATCCGCTGGGAACCCTCTTCTTCGGTCCAGGGATCGATATCGAGGGGCTTGTAGCGGAACTTCCGTGGATAGAACCGTGGGTTCGAGTGGCGAGATTGCTGTCTGGAAGCCATCATACTGATTTGACTCGGGAAACTGTGAGGTTTGGCGCAGAAATTGAACAACAAGCGGTTGGACTCTCGGGATAAAAACGGCGGCTCGTGGATAGCTACTTGAGCTTTGTCTTCACTAGATTGCCACTCGCGTCGAAGCCTCTTTGCTTCCGTATACACATTGTGTCGGGACATGGCATTTCGAGGGCCGAAGTTACGACCGAGCCCTGCTACCCCGTCGTACTCACAGTTAATTGCGGAAACAGCCCCCCCTTCCACCTCTGTTGTACTCAGAATTAATTGCGGAAACAGCCCCCCTTCTATCGCACAAAAAGCACATGAAATACGGGGTCCCCCTCCCCTATGCCTCTCTCGAAAAAGCACATGAAATCTGGGGTCCCCCTCCTTCGTTAGCAGCTGCCACTTACCGTGTCGAGGTTAACGAAATTGAAAGGCTCCTCGGTAAAATGAATGAGTCCGAAGAGTAATTTATTACACTGCTAAATTAGCCTATAGCGTGAGAGCCACGCAAGTACCCGACGCGGAAATCTGTTTAAGTATCCCCCGTTACAATACAATTAAATGAAGCGGGGGACGCCATGGCGGCCCAATTTTCCTCTGACGCGAACTAATTTTGAGCGACAAGTCTGTCGTTTTCAGACAGAGCCGAATATATTGAGCCGCTGGTTTGTCGATCGTTCTGCCCCCGCCTTGCAGACGATATTCTCAACGAGAGGGATCTAATATGAGCAATAATCAACCAACAGAGTGTAGTTTGCAACCAATTCCTGAAGAGATTCAAGACATCTCGTTGGAGGAGATCGTTGAGGCCGACTACGAGGTTAAAACCCCGGCTAACGATGCCTTCAGTGAGCGTGAGGAACGGGATAATCCGCACAGACACCGCTACGGGAGAATGACAGCACCGGGAAGAGTACGGAATCAAGATAGCATCGACGCTTCATCAGAGGACCCGCGTGGGACAGATCAAGGGTATGTTTTCACTGGCTACGATACTGTTGGAGCTACGCGAATTGGCAAAGCAAGCGAAGACGACTCAAAAAAAAATCAAGAAGCTACGGAGGTACAATGAGGGTCGTCACCCCTCGGTTGGTTCGCATAGCCTCCGAGAGTCACGGCGGGATAAAAAACGCATATGCCAGGCACTCTGTCAGTCGTTCCCGATGACAGAAGGTGAGCGTGAAAAGATACTGGATATTGTTGAGCAGATTGTTTTCGAACGATTCGGGTATCAGAAGGCGATTCAGCGGGTTGTGCTTGGAACCGTAGCTGTTGTGATGGATGAATATATCAGTCCGCCAGATACCTTCGACGAGTCGATAGCTCGTAGTGAAGAGTTCCGTAGCGCAAAGAACTCGTTTGACATCTACATGAGTGACCTATCGACGATTAAAGACCATATCCGAGAACTGATTGAGGAAGGCGAGGTGTACATTCCGGAGGGAAAATCAATCCCACGGCGCGACCCGACACTACCTGCACCAACTTCCTATGATGAAAAGCCGGCCGAGTATTGGCAGAACATTCCTCCGGAGCAGTGGGACCTCCTCGCCCGTAGTTGGGAATCCACTCCAGAAGAACTCAAAAGTGGTTTCCCTACAGAGAAGCGGGAGCTGATTGATCGCCTCCGGAGATGGGAACCATGGAAAATAAACAAGCAATCTGCCGGAGATAGTAATTCTACTCCCTCGAACCCAGAACAGCAGACCGAGTTGGAAAAAGACTATGACGACCTTCTGGAAGAGGCAGAGAAATTGGTAGACGAGATGGAGACCGGCTCCGCAGAGCAAGACGTTTAATAACAATGATTTTGACAACACCACCGGCTTGGATAGTGGTATCTCTCGCCTTCGTACTCACCATTGTACTGTTGCTGACAATATTCACGGTGGCTCACGCGAAGCGGGATGTGACAATTGATATAACGCTGATTGAGCAGAAACTGTAGACATATTCACCGAAGAGTAGCTGTGTAATGGAGTCATCCAAGTCGGTACCTCAACAGAGACATCTAAACCCAAAGTGGGGGCTTCAAACCCGATTAATGTGGATGCCGACGTGGTTTCCCTTCATCAAGCGGGATGTCTTGGGTTCGACCACCGCGCTCCTTCCACGGCTGGATTCGTTCCTACGGTCAGTTATCATCATGCCCCTTAGCTTCGACTTCGGCGAAATCAGCTAACATTCCAACTGCAGCTTCTGCCTCACGGAGTCGGTCGGCTACCTCCTGGACATCATCGGCCTTCTCGTAGGCATCACGCGCTTTATTTGCAACGCGTCAGCGTTCCCGCTGAACAGCATCGAGAACGCTATGTCCCGGCTTTCGTCGGGGGTGCGTCGTGTACTGGATGTAAATCTATACGGACTTCAGCGATTAAAACCGGTTGTTAAGCTTTCGTGAGGGTATTCGACACCAACTTCAGTTTGTACAACAATCGTTGTACGCCTATTCCGACGGCCGCAATCGCTAACACGCCCCTGAGTTGGTCCATCATCTCACTCAGTTGCTGATACGGGCCATATTGATGAAAAACTGCCCTCCGGTTGGGTTACGATTTCTCGGTGAGAAAGGTTATGTTCCTTTGTCGCTAATCTTCATTTGCTTACCCGAGGGGGCTCCGATTGTGGGCACCCCGGTTACTCTTCGCCAGATCTTTCTCTATCTTTTATTTTCTTGGCTATTTGCACAGCAATCAATACGACAGTGAGCGCCTTCGAAGCGAATTCTATCCAGACCGTCAGCTGTGTCGGGGTGAGTTTCATTGATTCGGGCTCCAGACCGTTTTCCGGCCAGGAGCGCCCGCGTGCTTACCCGAGAGGGCTCCTGCCACGTCAACGGCCACCCGTCATTTGTCGCTGGACTGGTGTGAATCTGTTGCCCTGTTGGGGGGTGCGGCTTTGCTGGGTTAGTGACGACTTCTCACACAGGCTGTGAACCGGTCAGGACAGTAAGATGGGGTCCAGCAGGTGCATCAGTCGTGTTCTGAACCTTGGTATATGTTGTCGTCTTCCTCTCCGTTTTCGGCCAGACACTCAATATGCCCTTCAAGCAGTGGTTCAGTTTCCGCGTCCACATTATCTGGCTCGTCTTCATCCTCAATGTCTTCTCCGTCACTCATTGGTGTCTGATTCTCCGATCTCTATATCATCATCGCCACTATTCGTGATCAGCTGGCCCTCGAGTAACGGTTCGTTCTCGGGGTCATCTCCCGAAGAACCGCCGCTGTCTTCATCGTTGCCCATGCATTAAGATACACTCTGGTAATTAAAAACGTCTTCAAACCGCGGTGAAAGTGTTACTCGCCGGCCTGAGTTTCAGGTTCGTCGGATCCTATGCTGTAAATTAGTTTGCTTAGGAAACGTGGACCGTTGAATACCGATTGGCCTTCAAGCAAATCTTCATCTTCCGTAGCCGATGCGCTCATGAACATAAGTCAGGAGGCCAGCCTGATAAGCGTGTCCTGTTTATAAAAACGGGACAGCGCTGCCAATTGAAATTGAAATCACAGCCAAAATCAGCGCCAAGTGGCTCAGGGTTAGCAGCGTGGTATTCGTGCTCTGTTTGCCATCGTTTTCATCCATCCAAGCACCTTCGCTTCTCAACAGGAGGATTAGCCAGTCTCTTTCGGAGTATTTTTTATCCACGAGACGTTGGATATCGTTCTGCGAAACACCGGTTCGGATGTTTGTGACTGTAAAGGTCGCCACTGCCAAAATGAACGATACTATCAATAAGATGACCCCCACCAGAGTATAAATGTTAACGAAATTCACCACGTCAAGGGCTTTACTGCTGGATAAGAACGAGAGGGCAGTCAGAATTAGACCGAGGAGAAGTCCATCAAGTCGGAACGTCCGGGCTGCTTTGTCGTCGATCTTTCTGAATGTCTGAATTTGGTGATCCAGGACAGTTCGTGCCTCTTGATGTGTGGTCCGCAAAGCCTCTATATCATGCTCAGAATTGGACGAAGAGTCCGACGATGAATGGTCATCTGGACCCGACATATACTGTGTCTCACTTGGACCGAATTAAAACGTCTCGGTGGCGCATGGAGATAACGACTTTACAATTCATTGTAGCAGATGGGAGGGACCCGCCTCTCCCGGAACATCAGTATTTGAATAGCAGTGGGATCCGTCTCAGTCGCTCTTGCTGCGAAGCCGTCCGTACAGTATAGGTGTTGTAAATAAACCGAAGGCTGTCGCTACAGCTGGTATCACGCCATCCCATAGATTCTGCGTCAGCACCTCGCCTTGGACGACTGAACTCGTCACTAATAGCTGGACCATCACAGCAACAGTGAACAGTACTAAAGTGACATTGGTATTGACAGACGAGTATGCGGTCGTGCGGTAATCGGCTGGCATCCCTTCTTCATCTTGGACTCCCTCTAATTCAGCAGCCATCATCTCGGGCGAACGTAGGGAGCCGACGAACCCATTGAATGTAGTGATTGCTACGAAAAGAATGCCGATCAGTTGGGGATTCAAGTAATGCAAGACATCGAACGCAGCGATTAGAAGCACAGACCAAGTCAATGTCCTGAATACCCCCGCATCTTCATACGCTTTGAACAGAGCTATCTGCGCCAAAATTTTTGAACGTTCATCAATATCATATTTCTTCTCTGTCTCAACGGTTTTGTCTAATCTTGGAATGATATACCGGATGCCGAGTTCCCCCTTTTTACCGATGTCAAATTGCTCGTAGAGCTCTTTCCGGAGTTCATCTTCAGATTGTCCCCCTGAATCGGACTCAGGTACCTGTTCGGCTGTCTCCTCCACAGTATATCAACGGCAAGTGAGCCGTATAAATCAAACACTGCGCAAATAGAAGAATAAGCCAGTGAAGTCAAATAACGACTTGTTGCACAAGTCGTAACAAACACCCCCGATTTTCACTCGAAATCCGGTGTGTGAAGCCAGCCATTATCCTCTTGAGTTACGGAAACTTAACTAATCGTAATGCGTATTGAAGCCACCAGCGGCGATGAACACAAGGTCTGGCTCACCGACGGCGAGATTGAGGACCTGCGGCGGGCCACGAACAGCCAGCGTGACGATATTATCATCCAACTCGGTGCGTTCGTCGGCCTGCGTGCCTTCGAGATTCCCCAGGCCCGACCGGCCGATGTGACAGAAACTGACAGCGGGCAGTATCGGCTTCGAGTGCGAGCGGGGAAGGACACTTCGGGCAACGGCGGGAAGCCTCGCGATGCCTACCTGCCTGACCACATCGAGCGCGATCTTCAGCGATACCAGAACGAACATAACATTGCACCGAAGGACCCCTTTATCGATTTGAAACAGCCGGGCGTCCGGGCAGTGGTGAAACGTACCGCTCGGCGAGCTGTGGACACGACGGGGGACAGTGATTTTGAGAAGGTCAGTACCCACGACCTTCGCCGGCGGTTCGCCCAGCGGTTGCTCGTCGACGAGCAAATGAACCCGCGTGTGGTGATGGCCGTCGGTGGCTGGGACAGCTTCGCTGCCATCGAGCCCTATCTTAATTCCCCGAGCGAAGACGTGATCGACGACGCCTTCGCGGAACTGTGAATCATGGCGTACGACTGCCTGCTGTGTCTTCCGAACGGCAACGAATGGTATGTCATAGAAGCGTTCGCAAACCCGTAATTTCGCCAATTGGCTTTTGTTTAGTCCTTTCAGAAGATCGCACCCACCTGCCGCGCTGTTGAAGAATGCTTCACCTGTGTTGGCAAATTGTAGATGCGCTGGATATGATAGCTGTCGCAAGAGTGTTGTATAAAACTGTCCGGGTGCTGGGCGTGTAGCTCTCCAACCCATCCGGTTTGTAGAAGAATACTTGCATCTTTACTACAAACAACGTGCCATGACCAAACACACCGGTCGGGACGATGTTTGGGACCATGCACTCCGACTCGCCTTAGATGAAGAATGCTTCAAGCTTCAACGGGTGCGTGACGCGGCCTCTGAGGAATTGAGTGACCGAACTATCCGTGATACTCTTAATACAATGACTGACAAAGGGTGGCTGTCCAAACAGACACCACAATCTCATGAGTGGAATCCAGGCCCGCGGTGTCGTGGCGAAGAACCAGATGCACGTACGGACGCCGTTCGAATTAGCCGTGGCGTGGTGCTGGAACCGGGTAAAGTCTATATAGGTAAAGTTGACAGAATCTCCAACAACCGGAATGTACTGGTTTCGGCTGGGTCCACGTCATCAGAATTTATCAACATAGGGTCTGTTAAAAACCGCAAGAGAGGACAAGAGGTAGAATTTGAGTATGTATTAGGTAAACACGGTAGGTGTACTGAGGATAAATACATAGCCGATAACTATTCTCATCCATCGAAAGAATCAGCGAACCGGACAAATCGAGACTCATTCACAGTCACGTCGAAACCCAGTCTATCAACGCTCGCCTCATCGAACTCCGGTTCATCAAACTCTAGTTCATCAAGTTCCAGTAAACGGGTTCGATCTTCATCCACTTCGATTGGCGGACCGGGGAACCCAGAGAATAAGAACAAATTAATCAATGGACATATGTAATCTATCAATGACTTGGCAGTCACAAAAAGGTAGCCTGAATTTTATATAGTGGCTCTTACCTAACTGAGTGAAACATATATGTCAGACATGATATTGTCACCGGATACCGTGCAAGCTACACACTAAGTGTGCTTATCAAATGAGGCAGTAAATTTACATACTACGGATAGTTTGCAATTAACCCCCAGCTATGAGGGGTGAAGGGTCAAACTGGATGCTAGCACCCCTGCTGAGAATGTCGTGGGGGCCACTGGGCATTCGCCCATCTCTGTTCAATAGGGAGACTGCATTGACCGCTCATGGATAACCGACGCTGGTCTGCGAACGTTTCTATGACACGCTGAAACTGCGTAATAACGCCTGAAAGCTAAAAAACTAATTCGCGAAATCTGGCGCCCAGCCTCTGGGTCCTCCCCCTTATTCGGAGTAGAACTGCTCGATCTGCGAGGACTCTCCAAGTTGCAGTTGCACTTCACCGTATGGATCGTAGGTCGCGTCAGCGCCGGTTAGTCTATATCCAGCTCCTTCGTCGAGCGCAATATCGTCAGTCCAAACAGTACAGACGACAGGATCACTCGTGTCCTGATCGCCAAGACGGAGTCGCTGATACGGTTTGTGGTTTGCGACGTCCTCGACCCAGGTGACAAATCCGCTCGTCTGGACCCAGCCGTTCGTCCCATCCAACTCGTCAAGATCTACGTATGGCCCATTCACGCCTTATCACCTCGGACAACCGACGCACGGCCACGACCATGCGTTTCCGTCTCTGCGCCACACCAGCGACACGTTGCATCTTGTACAGGGTCAATCAGGTTCTCACAGGCGGTGCAGGCGCCCAGCGCAGTGCAGTCAATCCGGCCATCGTTGTTGAGCACAGTCCGGAGAGCGCCCTGGCGGTAGATCAACAGCGCCTCACACGGCGCGTAGAGGCGTACTTCTGTCGCACTGGCGCTGGGGGCCCGAACTCGGATGGAACGCTCCCACGCGGCTCTCAGCGACTCTTGTGCGGATGTGCGTTCGGTCCAGCGCTCCTGAGCGTGCGTGGAAATCCGAACGTATGCGTCAGTCTGTGCCGCCTGTGCCTCGCCGTTCGCGGTGGATATCTTCTTCGTCATGTCGCATTTGTATTGTTCGACGCCGGGGTAGTAAAGGGGCGTAATCCGGCGATAGAGGGCGTCTACCACAAATTGAGCATTTTTATTAGATTTCTTTGGTAAGATATTGAGTAGGTAAATTCCTCACAAATGCGCGAGAGCGCGCGGCAGATAGTGCGCGCGTATTGAACCGAATATTCTCGATGCAATTGGCGAGCGCGCGCAATCTGGCGCGCGCCTTGGGCAAGAATTCAGAAAACATCTGAAGAAGAGGGTTCGCCATGCATCGCGCGAGCGCCGGACGGCGCGCGTTGGGACCCCGAAATCCCTTGCAATGCGAGCCCGCGCCGTCCCACGCGCGCATTTGGGGCAATTTCTCGCTTCAGAGTGCCTGAAACGACTGATATCCGCATATACGGACGATGATAGATCGGTCAAATCGGGGTGAAATTGACATATAAACCCCTGTCCGAAGTGCGATAAAAATGGCTACACGATGCCAAGCCGCGGCGACAGACAGGAGCCTCTGCTACGTCTCACCAGTCAATCGCCTAAGATCCTGTTGAGCAACTCACGATCAAGGCTAATAGCAAAGATGCAAGCCGTATACGAATACGAATACAAATACGTATACGAATATCAGAACTGCTTGCTGGCGTGACGTGCGTTAGCGTCTCGAGCTGTCTCAACTACCTCCGGTGCTGCCTGTTGAAGCCCAAGCCGTACGGCGAGGCGGAGTAACTCGCTCCGATCGGTCACGTCTTTGTCGTCATCACGGCCGAGTTCCTCTTTCAGGGGCGTGCCGACGTCCGCGAGACTATCAGTTTCTTCGAGTCCTCGGATGAGTGCAGCAAGTTGTTCATCCCGAACTGAGAGCGTTTTCGACACGTCACCACTCTCCACCTCACCAAGCAACGTGACGATAGCATCCTCCAGTTCGTTTGTCTCGTCATTAGTAGTCTCTGCTTCCGCCCGCGTTCCTACGTCAGTCTGTTCTCGCAACTCCTCCAATTCGTCATCAGTTTCGGTCATTCCTCGGCCCCCAGTCGATCTACGAGGACCTCTGCATCGGTTTCGTATGCCTCGATGGCCCGGTCTGCTGTCTTTGAGCGTCGCTCCAGCGCAAAGAGCGTCCCGCCGTTCATCTGTGCGTTCTGCACATCTTGCGAGGACGGAATTTGTGTCGGCGCAAGCGAATCTGGATACTCAGTCTGGAACTCTTCGAGATAGGTTTTCCCCGCCTTCGTCCGCTCATCAACCTCGTTTAGCAGCACCATCACGAGCTCGATTGAGACGCCTTGCTCATTACGAATCGTCTCCAGATCCTGGCGCAACTGTTCTGCTTGCCCAGCCTCGAATGGTCCAGGACGAACAGGAGCGACCACATGGCCAGCCGCCCATAAACCGTTATACGCGATATTCGACGTGCTGCCCGGCAAATCCAGTAGAATTACGTCGTAGTCATCAGCCACATATCCGGTGAGAAATTCATCGAGTCGACTGTATCGCTCCGCTGCATCGTCGATGTTGCCAAGCGTCGCATCAAGGCCATCGAGACTCTCGTGAGCGGGAATGAGGTCTGGCCCCTCTCCAGTTGGCATGATAAGATCGTCAACGGGTGTGGGGAGCTTCTCAGCGATTTTCTCCCACTGGTCCTGAAAGACGGTTGTAATATTCGGCCAGCGGTCCTCGCCGGCTTGGACGTCTTCCCAGAGCCCGAAGTGTTTGGCAAGGTCGCCCTGCTTCCCGGCGAGGTCGAGCAGGAGAACATCGTATCCGTGACGGTCAAGTGCAACGCCTAGGTGGGCTGTTGCAGTCGTCTTTCCGACGCCCCCCTTATCGAGGAATGTGGCCGCTCTCAGTGCTGAGTCTGGCATATACGCTAACGTATGCGTATACGGATACGTAAAGGTACGTCAGACACGTACCCGTTAAGCAGAGTTCGACATCCGATTATGCAGAGATTTTCTAGTGTGAAGGAGAGCGAACTACCAACTGTGAGCGCTGCCCAGAATCTTGAAAATATCCATAGTTTCATTATGACTCCTTTGTCGGTCTATTACAGGTTATGAGTCAGGCCACGCTTGGTACAACACCATATCATAATTCGAGTCTCTTCTCTGGGTACTACTTAGACGAGCGGATCGACGATCTCGAAGACTGGGAATGTGATGATGACGCTCGTGAGGCGTTCGATGCGTTGCAGAATCTTTGGGACCTCGAAGGCGGGCTGGTGAGTTCGTATAAGGAAGACGAACTACTGGACTCGTGGATTGATGAGGTATTGGACATCCTCGGGTTCGGAACACAATCGGAGACAACACTCCCCGATGGCGGCGGGTACAACGACCGACTCCTATTCGAATCCGACGCGACGCGCAGAGACGCCGCTAAGCGAGCACTCGATGGTAATAATGAGGCCATGTACGGACTGGCCTCGGCTGTTTTGGAGGCCAAACAATGGGATGCGGATTTTTCGAAACAATTCAACGAGCAGCGTGCCTATCGCGATGCATCCCACCAAATCAAGTACTATCTCGAACACACGCCTGAGCGTCTTCAGTGGGGTATTCTTACCGACGGCAAGAAGTGGCGTCTCTACGGGACCAAAGACTATGCCACCGAAATCTATTACGAGGTTGATCTCCCGGAACTGTTAGAGAGCGGGGACCTAGAGCAGTTCAAATTCTTCTATGCCTTTTTTCGACCAGCAGCCTTCCGCGAGATAGCTGGGACGACGTTCCTTGATACAGTATGGAATGAATCTGAGACGGCGGCCCAAGAACTCGGTGAGGATCTTCAGGATAACGTCTTCACCGCATTGCGAGTGTTGGGCGAGGGATTCATCCATTCGAACGATCTCGACATTGATCCCGACGATCAAGAGGCCCGTGAGCAATTGAAAGAGCAATCGCTGGTACTGCTGTACCGGTTGATGTTCGTCCTCTATGCGGAGTCACGTGGCCTGATACACCCTGAAGACCCTGAGAAACAGGATGAATATGAGAAACATTTCAGCCTCGACCAGCTGCGCTTAGAGATTCATGAGGCCATCTCTTCGGGGGACGTGTACGACGATTACAGCGGGTACGCGACTCAGATGTGGGGGCAGTTGGAGGACCTATTCGGGCTTGTCGACGAGGGCAAGGAGGAATTAGGGATTCCACCGTACAACGGTGGATTGTTCGACGATGACGACCACGAGTTCCTCGCCGAGAACGAAGTGGCTGACCGGTATATCGCTGAGGTCATCCATCGGCTCGGGACGACCGAGGGGGAAGACGGTGAAGCGGTGTTAGCCGACTATGCTGATCTCGATACACGACATTTGGGCAGTATCTATGAGGGACTCTTAGAGCATGAGTTCCGAATCGCGCCGGAACCGTATGCTGCAGTTTCTGAAGACGGTGGACAGGTTTGGAAGCCTGGAACGGAAGTGAGTGTCGCTGAGGCTGTCGAAACAGTTGAGAAAGGCGAGCTGTACGTCGTCAACGACGACGGCGAGCGCAAGGCGACAGGAGCGTACTATACCCCCGACTACGTGGTGGGCTACATTGTTGAGGAGACCATTGACCCACTGCTGGACGATATTAAGGCGGAGTTGGAGGCCGATGGATTGGAACCCAGCGATCAGGCGTACTTTGGGCGGTTCTACGCATCGGTACAGGACCTGAAAATACTCGATCCAGCGATGGGATCGGCGCACTTTCTGACGAGTGCGACCGGGTACCTCACCGAACAGGTGATGGAAATCGTTCGTGAGCAGGAACGGCAGGGCCGTGACGAGCAAGAGATTCGCCGGACCATCGCCAAGGAGTGTATCTACGGGGTTGATGTTAACGGGATGGCCGTCGAGTTGGGTAAGCTCGCCATGTGGCTAGAGACACTAGCGACCGACCAGCCGCTGGCGTTCTTGGACCACCACCTGAAAGCTGGGAACTCGCTGGTTGGATCTGATATTACGGAGGTGTTGAACGACGACACTGAGGATGTGGAGGGACAGATGACGTTGACGCAGGTAGCCGCTAGAGCACGTCGCCAGACTCTGGAGCATGTGATGGAACTGATGGGAGAGCTGCTTGATATTGACAACGAGACGCTGGCAGATATCAAGTCCATGGAGAAGATATACGATGAAATCCGGTCGGATGACCTGTACCAGCGGTTATTCGAGATTGCGAATGTCCACACGGCTGAGGAGTTTGGGTTGGATGTGCCTCGAGATGAGGACAACGGCGGCACCGATGACGCATATCGCATGATGGCGAAAGCCATCGAAGACGAAGATGAGTGGGCAGAGGTTGCGGAACAGGACTGGTTCCGGACGGCACAAGCGATGGCTGATGATGAGTCGTTCTTCCACTGGGAACTGGAGTTCCCTGAAGTGTTCTTCGGTTCGAATGGGTCGAAATTGGAGAGTGCCGGATTTGATGCGGTGATTGGGAATCCGCCGTATGTGCGTATCTATGGCGATACCTTGCCAGAGCCCTATGTTGAGTACCTCAGAGAAACTTACAGTACCGCCCACATGAAATTCGACCTGTATGTTGTGTTTTCTGAGCTAGGAATCGATCTCACTCGGTCTAATGGGACCTTTTCGTACATCATCCCAGATAAATTCACATCAACGCCGTATGGGGAACCGCTTCGAGACAAAATCCTGGAGGAGACTAAACTCCTCTCAGTTCTTGATCTCCGAGATAGACAAGTATTTGCTGATGCGACTGTGTCAAATCTTATCCCTGTTTTACAGAAATCTAATGCTACCTCGGATACGCTTGAAATTCGGTCGTTGGACGACAATAATGAACTCGCCGCCAGTGAACTCCCCACCAATGCGGTTGTCTCTGATGATGACCATTCATTTCGGCTATCGCGGACGGTAGAGGACATGCAACTCACTTCAAAAATTCGTGATGACTCTATTCGGTTTGATAAAATATTTTATACAAACTGGGGGCTTCGGACTGGGACAGCTGAAAAGACGGAAAAATATGTTGTCGAAGATAGCGACAGAAGTGATGCTCATCCAATGGTCCGCGGTCAAGACATCGTCGAGCCCTATCGACTCCGAGAGCCATCTGAGGACATTATTTATAAAAAAGATGACCTCTACAATCCCATGTTTGAGGAACTCTTCGAGAACGAAAAGATAATTTTCCGGAAAATAAGTGGGGCTGGTCTAATGGCCGTCGCCGATGAAAACGAGTACTATTGCTTCTCAACTCTGATTCCATGCGTGAATATTCAGCGAGTTGCTGATGTAGATCGGGCGGGTATCCCAGATGTCACACCAGAATCACAGGATTACGAGGATATCTACTATGCATTAGCGATCGTCAATTCATCTCTCTTGGAATGGTTCTACGGGATCAACCTTTCCGATGAACTGAGTGTCGTTCCCGGCCATATCAACGAACTCCCAATAGCAAAGATAGAGAATATAGATACCGAATCTGATCATGAGCAGGCTGACTCATTACTCGACTCTGCCCAGTCCGTCGTTGTTGGTGAGAGTTCCAGTAGCACCGTCATTTCAGAAGCTGTAGATGCCCTGAGCGCAGGTAGAGAGCGGCTCATCCATGATATTCTCTCAGAGCTAGCTAGAATGAATTCAGATTTCCATAGCACCCACGAAGATCTCAATCTCTGGTTACCCGATTATCTCGGTGCGTACGATGAGGGTGAAAAAGTAACCAACCTCGGATTGACCCAACCACCGGAGGACTCTGCTGACTCCATCCTCCAGCAAACCACCGAGCAGAAACCGAATCTCCGCGTAGGCGAGGGCAGCGTTGTCCGTGAATCCGACAGCACGGTTGAGATCCAACTCACTGCACGCTATAAGCCCGACGACGAAGATGCGTACGAAACCGACCAGTGGGGCTACACGGAAACCAAGCCACTGCCGGCACTGCGAATCACAGATCTCGCAGAGACGGAGGCCGACCTCATTGAGGCGTTCGTTCCAGTCGCCGTCGACGAAGCTGGCGGCTTCGCTGACTTCCGGGAGACAGCGACGAAGACAAACTCTCTGGTTGACCGGCTACGGAAGCTCACACTCCCGGCCATTGACGATGTACAGGACGGCCTGGAGAGTTATATTGAGACCAAGGAGCGAGCCGACGAACTGGAAGCGAAAATCGAGCGAACGGACGACCTCATTGACGCGATCGTCTACGAGCTGTACGGGCTAACCGACGAGGAAATCGAGATTGTTGAGGAGGCAGTTGGGGAGTAGATCCCTTGCCCAGCAGGGGTGAGCATTAATACTCTCCCGAGAGCCTCTGTCCGATATGGTCGATGAAGATGGACTACTCAACTCGTTTCCAGCCAGTCCAATCCCGACGTCGACGCTGAGAGAGCTCGAAGAACACGATGCGATTCGGGCAGCGATACCGATGATGGCCCGATCACATGGGAATCAGGAGGTTGCTGACCGGGTTGTTCTCCAAACAGACGCTGCGGCGGTGGTTGCTGGCTATGGTGACGATGCGTGGATGGTTGAACACCGGGTTGATGGGGAGGACCGCGACCCGGACGATGTGTTCGAAGAAGCGATGTTCCACGCCCAAGCCGAGCAGGAGATGATGGTTGATGAGATGGAAGAGATGGCCGACTCGCACGCGGAAGTTGAAATCGATCCTGATGCTGCTGAGGACTACTGAGTCCGGACCAGTCTAATCGCCGTCTATGACTGCGTCGGGGCTGAATGGGGCACCCTCAAGTGTCACTCTCCGTGGCGTTGGGCAGCCACACTCGGCCTCGACGATGACTCCTTCACCAGGGCTAGTCTGCAGAAGGCCAGCAAGATCATCAGTGTATTCAGCGAATTCCGTCTCAACATTTAGCATCACCTGTTCGCCGCATCGTTCACACGCTCGGCCAAGCGGGACCGGGTCGCCCATATCGGAGTGTGTTTCGACTCGGTATAGAACGTATTCCAACCGGAGCGGAAGTGAAAGTGGTACTAACGCCCTATTCAGCGTCAGCCCACTGTCTGACTGGATTTGATGTATTCCAAACCGAACACAGTGGAATACAATGGTCTCTCAGGGGGACAAACAACAGGTAGCAGTTCGTGTTCCACTGCGCCAGAAGGCAGAGTTAGAACGCGAAGCGGCCGAGCGGGGTACTAGCAGATCGGAATACATCCGCACTATCTTGACTGACCGGCATCGCGTCGACAAACTCGAGGAACGGCTGTCGATCCGCGAAGATCGTATCGACGAACTGGAGACGCAACTGGCTGAGCGGTCCCAGATTCAGGAGCAGATTGAGGATTTACCGGATAAGATTCGCGGCGAAATGACCTACCAAGAGCGCCGCCAGCGGATGCTCGACCAGGCCTCACTCACGAAGCGACTTAGATGGAAAGTGACTGGCGTTCCGGTGGATGAGACGACCGACCATTAGCGACCGTTGTGAGTTCGGCTTCTTTACTCGCGGGACTAGGTGAAATAGCTGCTCAGTAAGCGTGCCTATTGACTACTGAACTAGAGACGGTGTCCAGCGAAAAAGCACCTCTCAATAGCAGGGAGCGAGGCAGGAAGTCGATAACACGAAATAAGGGGAGCGAGGACATTTCACACGCCGAACCATTTGTTCAGTACACGACGAACCCATCTACCTTCAAATGTCTCTTCCCCGAATTCCTCGTATACGAGGTCGTCTAAAGCTTCGTCGAGTTCCTTCTCATCGGTGATTACCTGTTCCATGAGTTCCTGTCCACGCTCGTAGCCGAGGATGAATTCACCTCGTGCAAAGCTAACGAGTATAATTTTGTGGACGATTCGCTCATTTCGGAGTAGCATCCGATTCCAACCCTGCATAAACCCGAGTATAGCCGTGCGCGGTGGATACAACGCTTGCTCTGCCTCGGCATCCACCATCTCTGCGGAGAACGCTAACATATCTACCACCACACTGCGGAGCATCATTGAAACAGGAAATATGAGTAGGTAGAGCGAGAGAAGTAATGCGACACCGTACAGAAACGAGACTGTGCCCACGAGAATAGCGAGAATACCTACAACAACACTTATCAGTACTTCACCGATGGCATGCCGTCGTTGAATCTCCGATTGGGTTCGTTTGATATCGGCCAGCAGTTCACCCTTTCTGGGTGGGTCATCACCGAT
>Ga0207850_100515_pt1 | contig 22248 bp, 20 predicted proteins | sample 23E2SouthBayCA_FD_187746 | JGI IMG/M metagenome (GOLD analysis project Ga0207850, IMG submission 187746) | Aerobic enrichment media microbial communities from Eden Landing Ponds, California, USA - A23 E3 (3) (SPAdes) | ecosystem: Environmental > Aquatic > Marine > Unclassified | place...
ATCCCGATCCTGACCGTGTCGCTTGCACTCATAATTACTACTCCGTGTGAAATTGCTACGGTAGCGAGTAAATGTTTTTCGGTTATTGTCGCGCGCGTGTAACTAATTCTACTGAACAATAAGGCAGATTTCGACACGTGCCGAACGAGGCGGTCGATTCTTCGAGGGTTCAGCAGTGTTTCCCCGACACGCGAGTTCCAGCCGATACCTCTCTGGTTCCGGGCCGAAGGCTTTTGGGCCGGACAGCCATACGAATGGGTATGAGACGAGACGATCGTGACGACCCCTTCGACGATTTCTTTCGTGAGTTAGAACGGATGATGAACGAGATGACCGGTGGCGAGTTCGATATGCACGTCGAGCGAAACGGCAACGGCGGCCAGAACCCGGGCCGTGACATTCACTTCGACCTCTATGAGGAAGACGACCAAGTCCGTGTCGTCGCCGATATCCCCGGCGTCGAGAAAGACGCTATCGACCTGAAATGTGACGGCGAGGAGCTCACGATCGACGCCGCGGGCCCCGAACGCGAGTACTCCGAACGCGTTCGGCTCCCGGTCGCTGTCGACGAACACTCCGCCAGCGCGACCTACAACAACGGAATCCTCGAGGTCACATTCCAGCGGCAAGACAATTCTGCGGATATCGACCTTTCTTGATGACCGACCGCGAGAAACTCCTCGATCTGGTCGGCTCGCCGTTCGCGATCGAGAGCCTGCTTGACTATCAGTCCGGTGCCGTCGTGAGCCAGACGCTTGTCGACGAGGAGGCCGTCACGCTCACAGTCTTCGCGTTCGACGAGGGCGAGCGTCTCAGTGAGCATACGGCACCCCACGACGCTCTCTTGCAGGTCGTCGACGGCACCGCTCTCGTCACTGTCTCCGATACCGAACACGAAGTCGCGGCCGGCGAGTCGATCGTCCTCCCGGCGGACGAACCCCACGCTGTCGACGCCGTCTCGGAGTTCAAGATGTTGCTGACGATGCTCCGGTAAGTGACTGCGTGACGGCTCTCCGGCAAGTGGGTGCTGGTTGTCCGGAGACGCGATGTCTATGCACGACCGGGCGTACGTGCACACACTGGATTGCGACCGGCAACCGGACACCCGTTTTGTATGACTTAAATATGTGGACATTCTATCCCGGTCGATGACTGACGTTCGGCAACTCTTCGTCGTCGACGGCCCGTCGGTGTCGGTCGGAGCACTCGCGTCAGAACTCCCCGACGTCGCGATCCGGAAGGTCGACGTCGGCGACTTGCTGGTCCAACTCTGCCGTTCGACGGTCCACGCGTTGCTTGTCCCTGGCGACCTGGCGCGGACCGACCCGACGAACATCGTCTATGCGGTCTCCGGGCTGTTCCCGTCGCTACCAATCGTCGTCGTCGACCTCGACGGCGCTGCTCCCGACGCGACTGACAGCGAGAGTGCGACCGTCCTGGCTGCGGACTCACTCGCCACTGATGCGGTCGTCGACGCAGTCCGGGACGTGCTCGAAGCGAGGGTCGACTCCGACGCTGCACGGCCCCCGTCACGACCCGAGACGCTGCTGGCGGCGATGCTTGAGGGGTTCCCGGCACACATCTACGCGAAGGATCTCGACGCCCGGCATCTGCTGGCCAGCGACGAGATGTTCGCACCCGGAGACCTGCTCGGGCTTACCGATATGGAGACGCTCTCTGGCGACGCGTCTTACGACGAGGCCAACTACGTCGACGACCGGCAGGTGATTGCGGAGGGCGAACCGATCCTGAACGTCGACGAATATGCGGACTCGCCGGGCCTGTTCCTTCGCACCTCGAAAGTCCCCTGGCGGGACGCGTCCGGCGACGTCCTGGGGCTCGTGGGGATCACCCAGGACGTCACCGAGTACCGCGAGCAGAAAGAACGGCTCCGCCGCCAGAACAGACGCCTCCGGAAGGTCGCGCTGATGACGGCACACGAACTCCGCAACGAACTCCAGATCGCGACCGGCCACCTCTCGCAGATCGACAGCGACGGCGAGCACCTCGCGGCCGCGAGCACGTCGGTCGAGCACGTCGCGGGGATCGTGGACAAGATCGTCTCGCTGGCCACGCGGAACGAACGCGAGCACGAAACTGACGCCCTGTGGCTGTCCGCACTGGTTCGTGACGTCTGGGAGACAGTCTCGACGCCCGAGTCGACACTGTCCATCGAGTCGGACCGGCGGCTGGTCGGCGACCGCGACGCGACCCAACTCCTCCTGGAGCTGTTGCTTGACAACGCCGTCGTCCACGCCGGCCCCGGGGTGACCGTCGACATCGGGGGTACCGAATCAGGGTTTTTTGTCGCCGACGATGGGCCCGGGATCGACTTCGATCCCCCGCGGCAGGTACTGCAGGCAGCGGTCACGTCCGCCGACACCGAGAGCGGCTTCGGGCTGTACATCGCACAACAGATCGCCGACGAGCAGGAATGGCGGATAGCGGTCACCGATCGCGAGACGGGTGGCACCCGGATCGACGTCGACGGGGTCGAACGCCCCTGATGCCGTGGCCACCCGAAGCAGTGGCACACAACCGATTGTCCTTTAATCCCGGCGACGATTTCTTCCAGTATGGACCGGTTCGCCGACGTCGACGACCAGTACGACCCACACGCCATCGAAGAGCGTGTCTTCGAGTACTGGGACGAAGTCGACGCCTACGAGAAAACCGTGGAGCATCGCGCCGACGGCGAGGATTTCTTCTTCGTTGATGGGCCACCCTACACGTCGGGGGCGGCGCATATGGGAACGACCTGGAACAAGACGCTGAAAGACATCTACATCCGCTATCTCCGGATGCAGGGCTACGACGTGACCGACCGCCCCGGCTATGATATGCACGGGCTGCCCATCGAGACGAAAGTCGAGGAACGACTGGATTTCCAGAACAAGAAAGACATCGAGGAGTTCGGCGAGGACGCCTTCATCGAGGAGTGCAAAGCCTTCGCCGACGAGCAACTCGAGGGCCTGCAAAGCGACTTCCAGGATTTCGGTGTCTGGATGGACTGGGAGAACCCCTACAAGACGGTCGAACCCGAGTATATGGAAGCGGCCTGGTGGGGCTTCGAGAACGCCCACGAACGCGGCCTGGTCGAGCAGGGCAAACGTTCGATCAACCAGTGTCCCCGGTGTGAGACTGCTATCGCCAACAACGAAGTCGAGTACGATCAGGTCGAGAAACCCTCGGTCTACGTCAAATTCCCGCTTGCTGATCGGGAACGCGAGGACGAGCAAAGCGAGCCCTCGGAACGCGCGAGCGACGAATATCTCGTTATCTGGACGACGACGCCGTGGACCATCGTCGCTAACACCTTCGTCGCTGTCGATGGGGAATTAGAGTATGTCGGCGTCGACGCCGAGAAAGACGGCACAACCGAGCGACTGTACGTCGCCGAGGCGGTCGTCGAGGACGTGCTCAGAGAGGGTCGATACGACGACTACGAAGTCGTCGAGCGCCTCGACGGTGAGGAGATGGTCGGCTGGGAATACGACCACCCACTCGCCGAAGAGGTCCCCGACCACGCCCAGGCTGAGGGGTCCGGGCAGGTCTACACCGCCGAGTACGTCGAGGCCGACCGCACCGGGCTGGTTCACTCCGCGCCTGGCCACGGTGAAGAGGACTTCGAGCGCGGCCAACAGCTCGACTTAGAGGTCTTCTGTCCGGTCGACCCCGACGGAGAGTACACTGACGCGGCCGGGAAATATGCGGGCACGTTCGTCCGAGACGCCAACGAGGCAATCATCGACGATCTGGACGAGCACGGCCTGTTGCTCGCTCACGACTCGACGTCAGTCCGTGAGGGGCATTGCTGGCGCTGTGACACCGATATCGTCCGGATCGTCACCGACCAGTGGTTCATCACGATCACCGACATCAAAGACGACCTGCTCGAACTGATCGAGGACAGCGAGTGGCACCCAGAGTGGGCCCGTGACAACCGCTTTCGGGACTTCGTCGAAGAGGCACCCGACTGGAACGTCTCTCGCCAGCGATACTGGGGGATCCCGATTCCGATTTGGACTCCCGAAGGCTGGGACGGATCGATGGACGACGCCATCGTTATCGGGGATCGCGAGGAACTCGCCGAGCGGGTCGACCAGGACATCGACCCCGGGGACGTCGACCTGCACAAAGACACCGTCGATGACTTGACGATCACTGACGGCGAGACCACCTACACCCGCGTCGAGGACGTCTTCGACGTGTGGCTCGATTCCTCCGTCGCGACGTGGGGGACGCTGAACTACCCCGAGCAGACCGAGACCTTCGATGATCTGTGGCCTGCCGACCTCATCATCGAGGCCCACGACCAGACCCGCGGGTGGTTCTGGTCCCAGCTCGGTATGGGCGGCGCGTCGATGGGTGAAGTGCCCTACGAGGAGGTGCTGATGCACGGCTATGCCAATATGCCGGACGGCCGTGGAATGTCCAAGTCCAAGGGCATTCTGGTCGACCCACACGAGGTCATCGAGGAGCACGGTCGCGATCCGATGCGGCTGTTCCTGTTGTCTGTCACTGCCCAGGGCGAGGACATGAACTTCTCGTGGGACGAGACCCAGGAGATGCAGCGCCGGCTCAACATCCTCTGGAACGTCTTCCGGTTCCCCCTGCCGTATATGCGGGCCGACGGCTTCGATCCTGAAGCAACCACCGTCGAATCCGTCGAGGACGATCTCGAACTCATCGACGAGTGGTTGATCTCACGGCTCCAAACGGTCAAAGCCGAGATGAACGATGCCTTCGACGCATTCGAACACGACAAGGGGCTGGATACGCTGCTGGATTTCGTCGTCGAGGACGTCTCCCGGTTTTACATCCAGGAAGTCCGGGAACGTATGTGGGAAGAGGAGAACAGCCCGAGCAAACTGGCCGCCTACGCGACGCTGTATCACGTCTTGGAGGAGGTTGTCGCACTGCTCGCGCCGTACGCGCCGTTCATCAGCGAGGAGATCTACCAGCACCTCACCGGTGACGCCGGCCATCCGACGGTGCATATGTGTGACTTCCCCGAGCGCGACGGCGACTGGCAGAACGTCGGTCTTGAGGACGATATCACGGTCGTCCGGGCGGTCGAGGAAGCGGGCTCGAACGCCCGACAGCAGGCCGAACGCAAACTTCGCTGGCCGGTCAAGCGCGTCGTCGTCGACGTCGAGACCGACGAGACCGGCGACCTGCCGGGGACAGTCGAACTTCGCGCCGATCTGATCGCCGACCGGCTCAACGCTCGCGACATCGAAGTCATCGAGCCCGATGCGGACTGGGGCGAACTCACGTACAGCGCCGAGGCCGATATGAGCAAACTCGGGCCCGCGTTCGGCGGCGACGCACAGGAGATTATGCAGGCCTGCAACGACGCTCGGATCGCCGAGCCTACCATCGAAGCGCTAGAGGCAGCAGTCGCTGACGATCTCGGTCGTGGTGTCGACCTCGATGAGGAGATGGTCGAGTTCGTCCGCCAGCTACCCGATGGCGTCGCTGGCACTGCCTTCGAGGCACTCGACGGTGAGGGTGTCGTCTATGTCGACACGACACTCACTGAAGACATCGAAATTGAGGGCTACGCTCGTGAGGTCATCCGCCGCGTGCAGGAGATGCGCAAGGATCTCGAACTCGATCTTGAAGCGCGGATCCGTGTCGATCTGGATGTCAGTGACGACCGCATCGCCGACCTCGTCGCCGACCACGAGGACGTGATCAAAGAGGAGGTCCGTGCCGACGAACTCGGACGCGTCGAGGACGGCCACCGCAAGACCTGGGACGTCGAAGGTATCGAGATGGAAATCGCAGTGGTCCCGGTTGCCGAGACAGACGCGTAGCGCATACGGCGAACGGCTGAGCCGTGCCGAGGTCGCTTCGCGACCTCGCTGACCGAGCACTGAGGCCGTTTTTTCTGGCGAGCGGTTCCCGAAGCGAACGAAGTGAGCGAGGAAACCCGAGACCGTACGATAACAGCTAGTCACCGAACGCCAGTGCCGTCGAGTCCTGCCTTCGCGAACGGACGACCCCGACGACGAGATAGACAAAGGGTGTGTCCAGTGCGGCAATCCCGAGCTTGAGAAGGTACTGACCGACGATCAGCGAGAGGACGACATCGAGTGGCAACCCTTGAAACAGGAAAAAGGCGACCCCGACGAAAATCACCGTATCGATGAGTTGGCTCGTCGCGGTCGAGCCGATATTGCGCAGCCAGAGGTGCTCGCCGTCGGTGGCGTCACGGATCCAGTGAAAGACGATCACGTCCCAGTTCTGGCTGACGACGTAGGCGGCGAGACTCCCGACGACGATCCCCGTCGAGGCCCCTAGCACGTCCGCGAACTGCGCCTGCGACACGTCAGATGCCGGCGAGATCGGCGCCGCGATCGTACTCCAGACAAGCGCCAACAGGACGAAGTTCATCGCGAACGCGACGTTGACCATCACCTGGGCCGCACGGCGACCGCACAACTCGGCGTAACAGTCCGAGGCGAAGAAAGTCAGCGCGTAGGCCAGCGCCGCTCCCGGCAACAGCAGCGTCTCGCCGGCGACCGGAACCGAGACCGGCAACTCGAAGGCCAGCACCTTCGCTGCTGTCACCTGTGCGGTCACTAGCGCCGTGACGAACAGCGCGAGCAGTGCGACCTGTGCTACCGCCAGCGACGAGTCATTCCTCGACATCGTCAAGTCGGTCGTGTCGGGCGTCGATCTCATCGAGCAGATCCAGCGTCTTCCGGACCGACGCTCGGATCGCTTCGCTTCGGTTGACGAACTTTCCGTTTTCGCCGACGTGTCTGTCTAGGTCTTCCAGGAGCTCTCCTGGCACCTCGACGCTTATCTTTGGCATACTGCGCTATCCCTTGGCGAATACTAAAATCCTATCGGAGCACAACGAGTCCAAGAACCGGATTATGCCGGTTCCTCGACGGAGGTGCCGCCACCGCCGCGCCGGCCGCCGAGCGTGACGACCCACAGTACGGCCAGTCCGAAGTAGAAGGCCAGCGCCACCGGGATACCCATAAACAGCATCGTGAACAGCCCGCTCGGGGTGAAGAACATCGCGAAGGTAAAGATCGCGATCGTCACCTCCCGCCAGCGGCGTCGCATCGCATCGAAGGTGATCAACCCGCCGAAGTGAAACAGGAACATCGACACTGGCACCTCGGCGATGAGGCCGATGCCGATCGTCGTGTACACGATCATCCAGGCGTAGTGTTTGATCCGGTAGGCGATGATCATGTTCGCGCCGAGCACGTCCTGTGCGAGCCAGGAGATCACCGCCGGCGCGACCAGCGAGTAGCCGATTGCGCTCCCGATACCGATCCCGACGAACAGCGAGCCGCCCCACACGATCAGGACACGACTGTCCCCCGTGACGAGTCCACGCTCGCGCAGCGCCGGCCAGGCATAATACAGCAGTACCGGCAGCGTTACGAGCACGGCGACCAGTGCGCTGAACTTAATCTCGAAGATCAGGTGCTCGACGGGGTGTAACGCGACGGGCTCGACCTGGCCGGCGTCCATCCCGGCTGGCAATCGAGAGAGGAAATCGGCGTTGACGTCCCTGATCCCGCGCCGGTAAAGATAGATGAACAGCCCGCCGAGCACCGCCATAAACAGCCCGACGATCCGGAACGCCTTGGACGTCACCGACTCTAAGATGAACGCAATGTCGTGGTAGTAGCCACCGATGTCGTCTTCAGTCGTCTCGTCGTCGGTGAACGCATCGACCATACCGGCCGTCGTTTCGGTGACCACGTCCGAGTCGTCGTCCGGATCCGACCCCTCCGCAGGACTGTCGTCGTCTGCGTCTGTCGCTCCCGCGGTATCGGTGTCGTCTGTGGAGTCCGTCCCTTCGTCCAGTCGCTCTTGAGCCTCGTCGAACTTATCGAGTAGCGCTTCGGCCCGTTCCGGTTCGTCGGCCTCGATAGCGTCCGAAGCGATGCCCATCAACTCGTCTTCGCTCATCTCCTCGAACGGCTCCAGCGGTGCGGCCCGGACGCCCGAGGCGTCGAGTTTGCTTACGTCCAGTTCCGATGGGTCCCCGAATCGTGCAGCAGCCAGCGGATCCAGCGTGTCCAGTTCCCTGGAGACGAGCCGATAGAAGACCGAGATCGCCACGAATACCGCAGTCCCGAGACCCAACAGGATTCCGATCACAGTCTGTGACAGCCCCGTCGACTCCGGCAACGGCGTCAGTGTTGGCCATATCGATACCGAGCTGAACAGTTCATTTAGCGTTGCCAACCCACCCGTAGTGAAGAACGCGTAGACGGCGATGAACGACAGCAACGCGAACCCGGCGACGGTGTTCCAGTTCGACCGTGCGATCTCGCCGAAGGAGAACTGTTCGCTGCTTCGTTTGATCGTGACGATGATGTTCGTGAACTTGAGACTCCCCGCGTACAGCACGACCAGCGGCGTCGCCCACATCGCCTGCGTGAGCGGGTCCGGGGGCGTGAAAAACGCGCCGCCCGCATACAGGCCGAAGACCGCGACTTTCCACCGATCTCGGAACGTCTCATAGGGGACGATCTCGGCATACGAGAGCGAGCTCATCACGAGCGGGAGCTGGGCCGCGATCCCGAACGACAGTGCCAGGAACACGATGAACTCCATCCACTTCGTGATCGAATAGGTCGGATTGAACCCGGAGTTCACTGCCGTTTTGATGAGGAAATTGAACATAATCGGGAAGAAGAGGAAATACGCGTAGGCAATCCCGAGTATGAACAGCGTGACGATTCCCCCGGCAAGCAACCCGATCTTCCAGCGAGCGACCGGCGTCTCCGGGAGCCAGCCACGAGTTCTGAGTGCGTCCCGAGAGAGATACAACAACACTGGAATCACGACGATGACGCCGACGATAAGACCGATCTTGACCTGCAGGAGGATCACTTCGAACGGGGTGATCGTGACTACTTCCGCTTGCTCGGTCAGGAGGTCCTGCTTGAGCGCCTCCCAGATGTAGTTCCGCAACAGGACGATCGTCCCGACTAGCGAAAGCACGAACACGACGAAGACGACCTGTAAGTTCTTTTGTATCGTCTTCAGTGTCTGTCCGAGCGCAGCACGTCCTCCAGCGAGAGCGCGACGAGTGTCGTCATCAATTGCGCCGGACATAGCTTCTCGGTGGCATTTGCTGACTCGGTGTTATCAATTTATTCATCGACGGTCAGCACTGAGCGCCGTCGGTCCAGTTTTGTGACGAGGTGGCGGTAGTGACCGTCGACTCTGCCGGAGAGAAAAGAAGGCTTACAATAGGTGGGGCCAAATCGCCGTCCACTATGGCCGAGGGTGAAACTGGTGGTGCCGACGTCCCTGGTGACGAGCCGACACCACCGGCTGAACCCTACGAACCGGAACCTGGTCCGGAGGGCGGGCTTGAAGGCGCGCCCGACGACGAGGAACTCCCGCTGACCGAACACATCGAGGAGATGTTCAGTCGGCTGTTGCGAGTTCTCCTCGTGATGGCGGTCGTCAGCGGTGTCGTGTTCCCGTTCGCCGAACAGATCATCAACTTCCTGTGGTACTCGTATCTCCAGCCGGCCTCTACGGAGGCCTGCGCACAGGCCGCCTCAGCCGCGAGAAGTAGCGCCTGCCCTCGTGTCTATCACCCACTCGGGCTCATCCTGGCCCGTCTGAAAGTTGCGACGCTTGCCGGGTTCGTCGTCGCCCTGCCGGTGTTAGTTTACGAGAGTTACCTGTTTATGCGTCCTGGCCTGTATCCCCACGAGCGTCGGTACTACCTGGCTTCCGTACCGACGAGCCTCGTACTTGCTGTCATCGGGCTGCTCTTTGCCCATCTTCTCGTGCTCCCGGCGATTTTCACGTACTTCCTGTTCTATTCTGAAGGGGCCGCCGAGATTGCGTTCAGTCTCGGCCAGACCTTCGAGCTGATGGTGTTGATGCTGGGCTTTTTCGCCTTCATCTTCCAGATCCCGCTGTTCATTATGCTCGCGATTATGATGGGCGTTACCTCCCGGCGCTGGCTCGCTGACCGTCGTCTTTACTTCTGGGCCGGGTTCGCGACGGTCGCGTTCATCTTCAACCCCGATCCGACCGGTATGGCGCCGTTCATCGTCACGGCGACGATGATCGCCCTGTTCGAGGGGACGCTCGCCCTGCTGTACTGGACCAGCGATGGCTCGCTCGATCCGACCCTGGAGAACGCGACGGCTGCCCGACCGTACGTCTGGGCGACGACCGGGCTGGTCGGATACGTGCTCAGCGCGCTCCCGATGCCCGGCAGCTACTATGACGCGATCCCGACGGTCGTCATCGACCTGATCGACAGTGTCGGACTGCTCGGGTATCTCCCCGCGCTCGTCGCGCTCGTCATCATCGCCGCCTTCGAGGGAACGCTCCTGACGCTCAAGGGTCGGGCGACCCGGCGCAGCTATCAGACGCTGCTCCGCCTGCGCAATGCCCGGATCCCCCTCTGGATCAGTGCTGTTGCAGTCGGATACTTCGCGAACCCACGCCCGCCGCTGATCCGGGCGGCGAACTCGATTGCCCTACCGACTCAGACGGTCGCCGCCGCCGTCCTCGCCGTCGTCGTGGCGTACGAACTCGGACTGGCACTGTGGCGCTGGCGCCGACCTGAGTACTGACTGTCCGGCAACACACCGCTGCAATCGGCCGAAAATCGGATTGTTCGTGCTGATGAGCGAGCGTTGCGCTCTCGAACTTATTGACTCTAAGACGTCCACTGCACCGATCCTACTGTCTGCGATCGGTCCAACGTAGACCCTGCCCCGACCGTATATCAACTATCCGAATAGTATGTGGGTCCCGACAACGACGGCGCTCTCGGTCAGCACCGTCACTTGAGAGACGGGAGTCCCTTTTCGCTGGCGAGTTTGAACCCGGCGTACAGCGCGATGAGGCCGACGGCACCCATCCATACGCCGACGGTCGTTACGCCACTGCCCGCGATCGTCTGCCAACTCGTGGCCTCGGCAATGAGTCCAATCCCAGTCAGGCCGCTTGCCAGCGCTGTATAGAACAATTCCGGGAGTACTTCGGTTGCACTTTCGAGCATATCGTGTTCTCTCACAGTGGTCATTATGACTCTTTCCGTTTCCGGGCCGCTAAAGTAGAAACGCTTTTTTGACCCTTCCGATGTTCAGTCTATATGGGACGATACGGCAATCTCGATTATCCGAAACTGACTCGAAACGGCTTTCTCCTCGGTGTCGGGCTGCTCGTCGCTGGTCTGCTCGGCGAGGCCCTCGGCCCCGTGGTCCTTGGCTCGCTCCCAGCGTGGGGACACACGCTGTTTCTTGACGTCGAAATGCTCGGCATCGTCGTCGGACTGTTCGCGCCACTCGTGTTCGGCATCGCGCTCCCGCTGACCGAGTAATCGGCAGTTCGCTTCCGCCCAGTGTTGCTTGCTGCTTTCCCGATCAGACACTGTCTTCGAATAGCCGTGTGACCGCCTCTGCAGTCGGGAGCCCGTCCATCGCTCCGGTCTCAGTCGTTGCGAGTGCGCCGACTGCACTCGCATACTGGACTGTCTCGGACAGTGACTGACACTCGCCGGTGAATCCCGCAATCGATCCGGCGACGAAGGCGTCGCCCGCGCCCGTCGTCTCGACAGTGTCGACCTCGTAGCCGCCGAACTCGGTGGTCGCCGGTCCCCACGGAGCGGCCTCAGACGCACGCGCCATCGCGCCGTCGCCGCCGCGGGTGAGCATCACGGTGTGTGGCCCGCGTTCGAGGACGGCCGACGCGAGGGCGTCCTCGTCGGGCGCATCAACCAACAGCGCCAGGTCCTCCTGGTCGGTCTTGACGACATCCGCAAGCTCGATCGCTCGCTCCAGTGTCTCGACCAAGACCGACTCCTCCGGCCAGAGGTCAGCCCGCGTGTTCGGGTCAAACGAGACGGTACAGCCGTACTCGCCGGCCCGCTCCATCAGTTCCAGTGTCGCCGACCGCGACGGCTCCGTGTGTAGCGTTACACCGCCGACGTGGACCCACTCGACCGTTTCGAGCGTCTCGTCGGCGACGACACTGGGTTCCATCGCGAACGTCGCAGTCCCTTCAGCGAAGAACGTGAACGACTGGTCGCCGTCGTCGTCCTGGCCGACCAGCGTATGCGCAGTCTTCCGATCGGAGTCGGTTTCGATCAACCCCTCGCGAACGCCGTTCTCGGCCAGCACGTCCGCGAGATGTGTCCCGAACGGATCGTCACCGAGACGCGTCCACAACAACGGTGGGTGTCCGAGTCGGGATAGCGCGACCGCGACGTTCGCCGGCGCGCCGCCCGCCCGCCGCTGGAGCGTCTCCGCGTCGGCGATCGGTCCCGACGTCGCCGGAAACAGGTCGATCAACGCTTCGCCCGCAACGAGTACCTGTGGCTCGTCCATATGTGGACCTTCGAACACGATAACAATAGGTGTTGTTGTCCAGTCACGATCCGTGCCGTGGGCGATCACATACTTACCGGAAGCGGGCGAACAGCCAGTATGCGATTCGGAATTCTCAGCACGGCCAAGATTGCGCGCGAAGACGTGATCCCTGGTATCAAGAAAAGCAACCACGAAGTACTCGCTACCGCCTCACGAGACAGCGATCGAGCGGCGGCCGTCGCCGACGACCTCGACATCGATCGGAGTTACGGGAGCTACGAGGCACTGCTCAAAGACGAGGAGGTCGACGCGGTGTACAACCCGCTCCCGAACGCCCTACACGCCGAGTGGACGCGGGCGGCCGCGGACGCTGGCAAACACGTCCTCTGTGAGAAGCCCTTGACTGCCGACGCACAGACTGCCGCCGAACTGCACACCTACTGTGCGGACCGCGGCGTCACGCTGATGGAGGCGTTTATGTATCGCTTCCATCCTCGGACTGAGCGGGCCGCTGCAATCGTCCGCGAAGAACTCGAGGGGGTCCACGCAGTCGACGCGTCATTCAAGTTCGCGCTACGGGGTCGACCCGACGACATCCGGCTGGATCCCGACCTGGCCGGTGGCAGCGTTATGGACGTCGGTTGTTACGCGATCAGCGCGGCACGGCTGTTCCTCGGTGAACCTGATACAGTCGTCGCGCGCACCCGAGACAGCAGGGGCGCGGGCGTCGATACCGATATGGCCGCCGTTCTGACAGATGACGACGGTGCGTTGGCGCGCGTGGCTTCGGGTTTCGATTCGCCGGCGACCCAGACCTACCGTGTCGAGGCTGAGAACGGCTGGCTCGAAGTCGAGACGGCCTTCGACATCGGGCCCGACGAATCGGCTACGATTGAGTACGCCATCGACGGGCGAACCGTCGTCGAGACGTTCGACCCCGTCGATCAGTACACGCTGGAGGTCGAGCACTTCGCTGACGCCGTCGAAACCGGCCAGACACCACGTATCGACGCTGACGAATCGGTCGCGAATCTGGCCGTCATCGAGGCTCTCTACGAAAGCGCAGCGAACCGCAGCCCTGTTGCGATCAAGTGATAGATATCCACCATTTACTTTCTGGATATCTGTTCTGTGTCGATCAGCGAGCCTACACGCATCTGATCAAACAGCGAAGTAGTCGTACTCATCCTGTATTCTTATGAAAAAATACAGTTGATAACGGTCTTTAAGGCAAGAACTAAGTCCCGCCCCGGGGATGTATTGTGTGGACGTACTGCTGCCAATTCAGGACCAAAAATGTCAAACGAAAAAACAATAATTTCGCGACGGAATGTGCTTCGAGCCTCAGGAGTGGCCACAGTCGGTATGCTTGCGGGCTGTAACGGCGGGGACAGCGGCACTGAGCCGATTGAGCTGCTACACGCTTGGTCGGAAGGTGACGGCAACGCGGCTATCGAAGCGCTGATTGAGGGGTTCCAGGAGGAGTATCCGGACGTCGAGTTCGCCGAAGAGCCGGTTAACGGCGCTGCCCGGAGCAACCTCGACCAGGTTATGCAGAACCGCCTCCAGTCGAACGACCCGCCGAGTACTTTCCAGACGTGGCCGGGGAAGACACTGGAGCAGTTCAGTGAGGCCTACGCCGACATCGAAGGCGACGTCTGGAACGACGACCTCAAGGAGAACTATCGATCCGGTCCACAGGCGCAAGCCCAGTACGACGGTACGTACGTGGCTGTGCCGATCAACATCCACCGGATCAACAACCTGTTTTACAACACCGCAGTCATCGAGGAGGCGGGTGTCGATCCGACCTCCTGGGAGTCACCAGGTGACGTCGTCGACGGGTGTGCGACGATCGCCGAGGAGACCGACGCGGTCCCGTTCGCCCACCAGACGGGTAGTGCGTGGTCGACGAGTCAGCTCTGGGAGACCGTGCTGCTCGCGGTCGCCGGCTCAGACGGGTACGACGACTACATCAACGGCGAGGGCTCTGAATCGGACGTCCGAACCGCTCTAGAGAACGTCGTGGAACTGTCGGAGTACTTCCCGGACAACTCCTCATCGATCGGTTTCACTGAGGCCAACAAGCTGGTTCAGGAGGGTGACGCGGCGTTCATCCACCAGGGCGACTGGGCAGCGGGTGCCTACTCGGCCAACGACGAGTTCAATTACGGGGAAGACTGGGATCACGTTCCCTATCCCGGAACGAGCGGGAGCTACCTGCTCAATATGGATTCGTTCCCGTACCTCGACAACAACCCGTCGCCCGACGCGACCAAGGACTTCCTCAGCTACTGTGGGACGACCGACGCTCAGATCCGGTTCAACCGGGAGAAAGGCTCGATTCCGCCGCGTGAGGACGCGGACGTCTCGCAACTCAACCAGTTCCAGCAGGATCAGTTCGACGACTTCACCAGCGCCGACGCTCAGCCGCCATCGATCCAGCACGGCCTGGCCGTCGTGCCAGCAGTCCAGACGAACGTCGGCGAAGCCTTCAGCGGCTTCATCGAGAGTTACGACGCCGACGCGACCACGACGGCTCTGATGGACGCGTTCAACTGATCGAAATTCACACTCACGAATTTTATGCGAAACTTACTGACAAAACTCAAGCGCCGCGTGTGGAGTAGTGACGACGCCCGCACAGACGGTGGGAGCACAACGTCGAGCAAGTCGTTGCTGAGACGGGATTCGGTCCGCTCGGCGCCGTTCTGGCTCCCGCCGTTCCTGCTGGTCGGGTTGTTCGTCTACGGGGCGATCTTCTGGAACGTGATGCTCTCGTTGACCGACTTCGAGGGCCTCGGACAACCCGACTACAGTGATCTCGACTTCGAGAACTACGCCATCGCTTTCGACGGTGGAACGCCGAGTTGGTCGGATTTCTCTATCGATCCGATCTGGAATGCCACACAGAACACACTCGTGTTGATGATCGCGTTCACCGTCGTCTGTCTGGCGCTCGGACTCGTGCTGGCGATCCTGGTCGATCGGAACATTCGCTTCGAGAATACGTTCCGGACGATCTACCTGCTGCCGATGAGCCTGTCGTTCGTCGTCACGGCGAAGTTCTGGCTGTACATGTACGACTACAGCGACGGACTGGTCAACGTCGCCCTTGGGGCGGTCGGGCTGGGACCAGTCGAGATCGTCCAAAACCCCGAACTCAAGCTCGGAGCGGTGACCTTCGCGTTGATCTGGCAGTACAGCGGCTACGCGATGGTCGTCTACCTCGCGGGGTTACGTGCGATCCCGTCGAGTCATTTCGAGGCGGCCCGCGTCGACGGCGCCAGTACGATCCGGATGTACTGGCGAGTTATCATTCCACAACTCCGCACGGCGACAGTGAGTGCGCTCGTCGTGTTGGTCGTGTTCGCGCTGAAGGCGTTCGACTTCCTGTACTCGATGTACGGCGGGTACAACCCTGGACCGTCGGCCGACATCCTCGCGACGCAGATGGTGCGTGAGGCCTATGGGAACGGGAACTGGGCGTACGGTTCGGCAATCGCCGTCATTCTGTTCATTATGGCGCTGTCGGTCGTTGCGCCATACATCTACTCACAGTACAAGCGAGGGCAACTATGAGCCAACAAACAGCAGACGATGACAGCGGCCGTTCGTTGAAACGAACCGGGCTCTATGCAGTGTTGCTCGGGATGGTTGTGTTCTATCTCATCCCGATCGAGACGGGCCTGATGACTGCAATCACGCATCCGGACGCCTACACTGGCGCTTATCCGTATCTGCCTCCGGCGCCCGGCGATATAAGTCTCGAGCCGTTTACTAATGCGATAGACGCGCTGAGCCAGGGGATGATCAACAGCGTCATCCTGGTCGTGCCGGCCACGATCCTTTCGGGACTGTTCGGGAGTATGGCCGCGTACGGGCTGACGACTGTCGACTGGCGTGGACAGGTCGGCATCTATATGCTGTTCGTCGCGGGCATTTTCATCCCCTACCAGGCTGTGCTCGTGCCGCTGACGCAGTTCTGGTACAACATCGTCCCACTGCAGGACTGGGTCGAGATGATCGCTCCGATGGTCCCGTTCTTCCAGGATTACCACTGGAAACTCGTCGCGCTGATCATCACCCACACGGCATACGGGATCCCGATCTGCACACTGCTGTTCCGGGCACACTACAAAAAACTATCAGACGAGATGGTCGAAGCCGCCAGACTCGACGGTGCTTCGATTCGACGGATCTACCGGCGCATCATCCTTCCGCTATCGATTCCGATGTTCGCGGTCGTATTCATCTACCAGTTCACTCAGATCTGGAACGACCTGCTGTTCGCGCTCACGATCGTCCAGTTCGGTGACGCAGCGGTCGTCACCCAGGATCTGGTCGGTGTCGGCGTCTCACAGGAAGGGACGAACTTCCCGCTTCGGATGGCATCGGCGCTCGTCGCTGCGCTTCCGACGCTGCTGGTGTACATCATCTTCGGGGACAAGTTCGCGAAGGGAGTGACCGCGTGATATGACGTCCTATCAACATTCAGGTGATAACTAATGGCTGAACTCACACTCGATTCGGTAACGAAAGTCTTCACTGAAGACGACGGCAACGAAATCGTCGCAGTCGACGATGTCAATATCAACATCGAGGACAGCGAGTTCCTCGTGCTGGTCGGTCCGTCCGGTTGTGGTAAATCGACCACGCTCCGGATGATCGCAGGCCTGGAAACGGTCACGGAGGGGTCGATCAGTATCGGCGGTGAGGTTGTCAACAACAAACCGCCGGCCGAGCGGGACATCGCGATGGTGTTCCAGAGCTACGCGTTGTACCCGCATATGACTGTCAAGGAGAATATGAGCTTCGGGCTCGAGGAGTCGACGGATATGCCCCGCGACGAGATCGACGAGACCGTCACAAACACGGCCTCGATGATGGGTATTGAGAACCTTCTCGATCGACAGCCAGCTGAGCTCTCAGGGGGCCAGCAGCAGCGCGTCGCTCTGGGGCGTGCGATCGTTCGCGACCCCGAAGTGTTCCTGATGGACGAGCCGCTCAGCAACCTGGACGCGAAGCTCCGGGCATCGATGCGGTATGAACTCCAGCATCTACAGGAAGAACTGGGTGTCACGACAGTGTATGTCACCCACGATCAGACCGAAGCAATGACGATGGGCGATCGGATCGCGGTGCTCGATGACGGCGTCCTCCAGCAGGTGGGGACGCCGCTGGAATGTTATCACAGTCCAAACAACCACTTTGTCGCTGGCTTCATCGGCGAGCCCTCGATGAACTTCTTCGAGATGGACGTGCGTGGCGGGACACTGGAGGGAGAAAGCTTCGAGTACGACCTCTCCCCGGACGTCGAACAGAAGGTCTCGGGGAGCGATCAGGTGACGTTCGGGATCCGCCCGGAAGACATCGAGTTCCGGCCAAACTCAATGCCCACGGACGGGCACGACTTCGAGTGTACCGTTGACGTTGTCGAGCCGACGGGCGACGCCAATAACGTCTATCTTGCCTTCGACGAAGACCTCGATGAGGAACCGACGACGTTCATCGTCACGGTTAGCGGAATGCAGCGAGTCGAGAGTGGTGATCGGGTCGTCGCCCGGTTCCCTGAAGAAGCGATCCATATTTTCGACGGCAGGAGTGGCGAGGCGCTGAAGAACCGCTCGCTGGAGAACGTCGATTCTGTGGATATGAACGTCTGAGTTCCGGCGGAGCACGTCGGAACCAGTTGTGGGTCACCTTCGGTTCTCTCGGGGGCGGATCGGTGACTTCGGTGGGGCGGCGTTGCTCGAACGCGAACTTCTAACTACACCCCTTGTACCGGTTTCTGGACCGGTTCGCCGTGGACCGCGTGGTAGGCAGCCGGGAACGCCGCGAGTCCGGCGACTTGCACGACTGCGCCGAGCGGGGTGAGCCAGAGTGTGCCCAGCCTGACCGCGACGTAGCTGACCCCAATTGACGCGAGGAAAAACAGCACGCTGAAATACGTCATTCGAAGCGGCATTGTTGTCAGCTCCGAACGCCGCGGCCAGTCACCGACGTCGGGCGAGTCCTCACGGAACGAAGCGAGCGCGATGCTTCCGGCGACGATCGCGGCGGTCCCCGCGAATGGAGTGGCGACCGGGTACAACGTCTGTGCGAACACGACGACTGCGAAACCCGGAGTTGAGAGGACCGATAGCTCCGCACCGCCGAAAAACACTCTCTCTAACCACGCACGCAGACCCATCGTTACATCCCTCGAGGTCGCTGATGCCTGTCGATTGTTCGTGACACGGATACCGTACCGTTGCCACTCGAACGGTTTAACTTTTGCAGGCCGGGCGATGGCGAGTTGCTGGCTGCTTCTGTAGCCAATTGGTACTGCTGCGACTATGTGTATCCCACACCTATGTGTATACTTATATATGCGGAATTATAGTTATCAAAACAATTATATGGGTGTCTGTCAATAACAACACCTGTAATGAATCGCTATCAGGTGAGCAGCGAATCAGTGTCCGGAGTATCGCGTCGACGGTTCGTCAAGACAGCGGGCGCAGCGGGCGTCGCGTTGACTCTTGCGGGTTGTGGTGGCGGTGGCGGTGACGATTCAGTTACTATCACGGCAGATCAACCGTACAAGGACGCCCAGGACGAAGTTGTCAGTGCGCTGCACGACGCCGGCCTCAGCGACGACATCGACGTCACGATTCAGGCCGGTGACTTCGAAAGCGGATCACGTCGGGAGCAGTTCGTGTCCACCCTGGACGCGGGCCGGTCCGATCCTGACATCTTTATGATGGACTCGGGGTGGACGATCCCGTTCATCGTCCGCGATCAGCTCGTCAACCTGAGTGAGGAGATGTCTCAGGAGACGCTTGATTACGTCAGCAACGACTACCTGGATGCGGCGGTCCAGACAGCGAGCCATCCGGACTCGGGCGACCTCTATGGTCTTCCGTTGTTCCCGGACTACCCGGTGATGCACTACCGGAAGGACCTCGTCGAAGAGGCCGGCTATGACCCAGAAGGCGAGAACTGGGCGACCGAGCCGATGACCTGGCAGCGCTTTTCCGAGATCGCTGCCGACGTCTGGGATCAAAACGACAACATCGACTACGGCTTCACGACCCAGGCCGATAGCTACGTCGGGCTGTCCTGTTGTACGTTCAGCGAGACCATGACTTCCTGGGGCGGGGCGTACTTCGGCGACCACGAGAACCTGTTCGGGCCGATCGGCGACCGACCGATCACGGTCAACGAACAACCCGTCCACGACACGATCCGGATGATGCGGTCGTTCATGAACGGCCCCGACGCTAACAACGCCCACCCGGATTATCCCCAGATCACCAACACCGACATCCTCGAATGGACCGAAGAAGACGCCCGCGCGCCGTTCACCAACGGTAACGCGGTCTTCCACCGTAACTGGCCCTACGCGATCCCGATCAACTTCAACGACGGCGAGTTCGACGACGCGGATTACTCTGTGATGCCGCTCCCATACGCCGTCTCGGAAGACGAGGCCAGCTACGAGGGCGCTGGCGGATCCAGCCACGCGCTGGGTGGCTGGCATCTCACGATCAATCCCAACAGCGACCGGACAGACGACGCCGTCAAGGTCCTTGAGTCGTTCGCCAACGAGAACGTGATGAACACGATCTTCGAGGAGGTCGGCAACCCGCCGCCGGTCCCGGAAGTTCTCGAGAACGCCAACCCGGACAACGTTGGCCCGATCGGGAACTTCCTGGACACGATGGCTGTCGCCGCACGCAACACCGTGCCGCGTCCGGTGACGGCTATCTGGCCCGACCAGTCGCCAGTCGTCGCCGAGGAAGTCCACAACGCCTACCTCGGGGACAAATCGCCATCGACGGCGATGTCAGACCTCGAAGGGCGACTCGAAGAACTCGAGCAGAGCGTCTAATCAAGGTGTCTGACACGTGAGCACAGATACCGACCGGACGAACGCGTCTTTGCTTGCGCGTCCGTTGAACTGGCTGGAAACCCGGAGCGACGCAGCGTTTGCGTACCTGCTGTTGGGTCCGGCGTTTCTCTTGCTCGCGGTCGTCGCGTTCTACCCGCTGATACAGACGTTTCGGTTCTCGCTGCGTGCGGACGCGATCCTGTCGGCCGATCCGTTCGGTGCGTTCATCGGCTTCGATCACTACGTCGATCTGCTGACTGGGGATGCGTTGCTCCCCCAGCAGTTCCTCGACCCGTCGTTCCAGACGCCAGTTCTGCAACAGGCGCTGTTCGTGACCCTTGCCTTTGCGATCCTCAGTGTGTTGCTTGAGACTGCAATCGGGTTCGGACAGGCACTGATCCTCGATCAGGACTTCTACGGACGCCGATGGGTCCGTGTGGCGATCATCATTCCCTACGCGATCCCGATCGTCATTCAGGCGATGATCTTCTACCTGATGTTCAGCACCCGAGTCGGGTTCGCGACGGAGTTTATGCAGTCGATCGGCGTCTTCGGATCGAACCCGCTGTCGACCACTACCGATTCGTTCCTGATCGTCCTCGTTGCTGACGTCTGGAAGACATCGGCGTTTATGGCGCTGCTCATCCTCGCCGGGTTGCAGAGTATCGACCGACAGCTCTACGATGTCGCGAAGGTGACGGGTGCGTCCCCCTGGCAGCGATTCAAGTATATCACGCTGCCGCTGATTTCGGGGCCGTTGCTGGTCGCGATGCTGTTTCGCACGATGGACGCGATGCGCATCTACGGGCTAATCGACGCCACGGCTGGATGCCAGACAGTTCCATCGATGACCTGTCTGGTCGTCACTGCGTTCAACGAGTCCAGACGGTGGGCGTCGGCGTCAGCAGTCGCGTTCCTGACAGCTGTCGTGATAAGCGTCATCGTTGTCCTCTATCTGGTTGGCCTGCGTGACTCGGAGAGTGGTATGACATGAGCGACACGGAGCACCCGGATCTGGCAGCACAAGAACAGACCGACGAAGAGCCCGAACTCGATCGAGGCGTCGTCGAAGCCTGGGCCGCCAGGATGATATCCAACCCTGATGCGGCCTACAGGAGCGCGTTCTACGTCGCGACGTTGTTCTTCCTCGTCACGACGCTGTTCCCGTTCTACTGGTTGCTGATGGTCGCGCTCACCCCGAGCAACGATCTCAACCAGGTCGGCGTGCTCACGCCCGGCGGGTTCAATCCGGGCGTGTTCGTCGACGTGTTCAACCAATACGGTGTCCCATTCCAGCGGTTCCTGTTTAACAGCTTCCTGATCGCGGTGGTCTCGACAGTGCTGGTGTTGTTCGTCGCGAGCCTCGCCGGCTACGTGTTCGGCCGCCTCGAGTTCCGCGGGAAGAACGTGATGTTGTTGGCCGTGCTGGTGGTGTCGTTTTTCCCGCCAGCGGCGTTTTTCGTCCCGCTGAACAGACTGTTCAACACGAACCTCGACGTGCTCCGGCCGCTGATGGCTGACGGGTCGCTGTACAACACGCCGTACGCGATCATCATTCCCGTTTCGGCGCTGTACTTGCCACTGTCGATCTTCATCCTGATGACGTTCTACTCGCAGATCCCGGACGGCCTCGAGGATGCAGCCCGCGTCGAGGGGACGACCCGGATCGGCGCGCTGTTCCGGGTGATTGCCCCGCTATCGGCCCCGGGCGTCGCGACCGCTGGTGTGTTGACGTTCATCACGGTCTACAACGAGTACTTCTTCTCGTCGCTGATGACCAGTGGGGCGGCAGAAGACTGGGGACCGATGCTCGAGGGTATCCTCGCGTTCCGGGGTCAATACGAGGTGTTGTTCAACGTGATGGGCGCAGCGAGCATCATCGCGGTGTTACCGGTCGCGATACTGGTCGTCGTTGCACAGGACAAGATCGTCAGCGGACTCACACAAGGCGGACTCAAGGAGTGATGCTATGGCTTCAGTAACATTAGAAAATATCACGAAGGCGTACGGGAACGAGATCGCAGTCGAAGATATGAACCT
>Ga0207850_100519_pt1 | contig 21915 bp, 24 predicted proteins | sample 23E2SouthBayCA_FD_187746 | JGI IMG/M metagenome (GOLD analysis project Ga0207850, IMG submission 187746) | Aerobic enrichment media microbial communities from Eden Landing Ponds, California, USA - A23 E3 (3) (SPAdes) | ecosystem: Environmental > Aquatic > Marine > Unclassified | place...
GGGGTCACGACCGGGGCGACGGGCGACGCGCGGGTAGGTTTTGCGGGTGACTCGCGCCGTACGTTTAAGTTACCCCACCGCAAACGGATCGTATGGCCGTTCACGGCCGTTCGACGCTCCGGAATCTGTTCGACGACTCGCCCACGCCCCACATCGCGCATCCGCCGCGCACCCACCACCGACACTTCTACGTCGCCACCGACGGCTCCTATCGATCCGACGGCGGCGGACTCGGGGCGGTCATCGAGACGCGCGACGGCCGCCGGGTAGCACGCCTCGCACTACCGGACACACCACCCGACAACAACGTCGCCGAGTATCGGGCGCTCCACCTCGGCCTCGACGTCCTCGCCGCCCGCGCGCCGCCGGGGTCGCGGGTTGGCGTCCTCGTGGACCACGACGACTTAGCCGCGAACGTCAACGACGCGACTCTCGCGGCCGACCACCCCGACTGGCGTCCCGCCCACCCAGTCGAGGTGCCGACACACAGCGAGTACCACTGGCGGGGGGTCCGCGCACGGATTGCTCACTTCGAGGAGTTGCGGGCGGCCCGTATCGACAGCCGTGTCAACCCCGCCCACCCGCTCGCCAACGACCCCGAGCAGTACGCCCACGTCAACCGCCGGACGGATCGGTGTGTGATCCCACACTCCGACGACCGGTCACGAGAGGAAGAGCGCGGCGACACCGGCCGCGAGATTCCGCCGCCCTCACGGGCCGAGCGCCGGGCGGGGGACTGAACGTAACTGCGGTGGCCGGCTGCCTACCGCTCGCGTTCCTGTGCGTCGACGACGGCGACGCCGGCGAGGTTGACGATGTCCTTGACCTCGTCGCCCCGCTGGAGGACGTGGACCGGTTCGTCCATGCCGACCAGCATCGGACCGACGGCGTCGGCACCGCCGAGACGCTGGAGAAGTTTGTAGCCGATGTTCCCCGCCTCCAGATTCGGGAAGATCAGCACGTTCGCGGGGTCGTCCAACTCGGCGAAGTCGTAAGTCCCCTCGACGATATCCTCGACGACCGCCGTGTCGGCTTGCATCTCCCCGTCGACCGGGAAGTCGACCGCCGGATCCTCGCGTAAGGTTTCGGCGGCCCGGCGAGGCTTGCGCGTCCCCGCGTTGTCCACGCTCCCGAAGTTCGAGTACGAGAGGAACGCCGCCCGCGGTTCGACGTTGAACCGCCGGGCCAACTCCCCGGTGTGGCGACCGATCTCGGCCAACTCGTCGGCGCCGGGGTCTTGGTTGACGGTGGTGTCGGCGACGAAGATCACCCGGTTGCGGAAGGCGAGCATGTAGACGCCGGCCGCGTACTCGGCGTCCGCGGCGGTCCCGATCACTTGGAGCGGCGGTCGCAACGCCGACGGATAGTGGTGGGTCAGCCCCGTCAGGAGGGCGTCGGCGTCACCGGCCTCGACCATCACGCTCCCGAAGTAGTCGGTGTCAGTGCGGACCCGGTCTTCGGCCTCGACCCGCGTGAGGCCTTTGCGCTTGCGCGCGTCGTAGAGTCGGTCGGCGTAGGAATCGAGCGCGTCGGCCGCTGCCGGGTCGACGATCTCGGGGTCGAAATCGAGGCCGAGGTCGGCCACCCGGCCCTCGATGGTCGCCCGGTCGCCCAGCAGAATCGGGTGGGCGATACCCTCGGAGATCATCTGGGCGGCGGCGCGGATGGTCGTCGGGTTCGTCCCCTCGGCGAGGGCGACCCGCTTGGGGTCAGTCTTAGCCTTGTTGAGGATGATCCGCATCATCTCGCGGTCCTTGCCGAGGCGGGCCTCCAAGTCCTCGCGGTAGGTATCGAGGTCGAGGTCGACCCGAGCGACACCGCTCTCGACGGCGGCCCGCGCGACGGCGGGGGCGACCTCGAAGAGCACGCGCGGGTCGAGGGCCTTCGGGATGAGATACTCGGGGCCGTAGCGGAGCGGTTCGTCGCCGTAGGCCTTCGCGACCGCGTCGGGAACGTCCTCGCGGGCGAGTTCGGCCAGCGCGCGGGCGGCCGCGACCTTCATCTCCTCGTTGATCTCGCGTGCACGCACGTCGAGGGCACCGCGGAACATGAAGGGGAAACAGAGGACGTTGTTCACTTGGTTGGGGAAATCGGAGCGCCCGGTGGCGGCGATGACGGTGTCGTCGCGGGCCGCCTTGGCCTCGTGGTAGCCGATCTCGGGGTCGGGGTTAGCCATCGCGAAGATGATCGGGTTGTCGGCCATCGAGCGCACCATCTCGGGGTCGACGAGGCCGCCGACCGCGAGGCCGACGAAGACGTCGGCGCCGGTCATGGCGTCGGCCAGATCACCGGCAGGGCGGTCGCTCGCGAACCGCGCCTTGTAGTCGTTGACCGCGCCGGCCTCGGCGCGGTCGGACGTGACGATTCCCGAGGAGTCCACCATCGTCACGTTCTCGCGGGGAACACCGAGCGAGACGTAGAACTCGGCGGTGGCGATGGCGCTGGCGCCCGCGCCGGCGAAGGCCACCTCCAAGTCGGTGAGATCCTTGCCGACGATGTCGGCCGCGTTGAGCAGGGCCGCCCCGGAGACGATGGCGGTCCCGTGTTGATCGTCGTGGTAGACGGGGATATCCATCCGCTCGCGGAGGCGTTCCTCGATCTCGAAACACTCGGGCGCCTTGATATCCTCGACGTGAATGCCGCCGAAGGAGGGTTCGGTGAGCGCCACCGCCTCGACGATGGCGTCGGGGTCGGCGGTGTCGAGTTCGAAGTCGAAGACGTCGATGTCGGCAAAGCGCTTGAGCAGAACGCCTTTCCCCTCGATGACGGGTTTCGACGCTTGGGCGCCGATGTCACCCAAGCCGAGGACCGCCGAGCCGTTCGAGACCATGCCGACCAAGTTCCCCTTCGCGGTGTACGTGTAGGCGTCGGCGGGGTCGTCGGCGATGGCCCGGCAGGGGGCGGCCACGCCCGGCGAGTACGCTAGGCTCAGATCGCGCTGTGTGCTGGTCGGTTTCGTCGTCTCGATGGCGACTTTCCCCGGTGGGTCGCGCCGGTGGTAGTCGAGGGCGTCTTCGTCGAGTCCCATACCGCCGACTCGACGCCCGCGATGATAAAACGGGGCGGACGGTTAGGCGTCCGCGGGCGGGGTGGCGAGCCACGTGCCACGCAGGCCGGCGGCCCACTCCGGCCGGCGCTCCCACGGCACGTCGGCCGGGAGAGCGGTGACGACCGTCGCGCCGGCGCGGACGCGGTAGGCGTAGATGGTCGTCCCATCCACCTCGTAGAGGATGCGGTCCCACGGCCGCCCGGCGAAGGTGGCGGTCCCCGAGGTGGTCACCGGACCCTCCTCGGCCGACGCGACGGCCGACCGGGCGGCGTCCGGCGACGAAAAGCGCTCGACGTACAGCGGGTCGGCGTTGAACCCCGCGTCGACCGCGTCGATCATCATCGTGATGCCGACGGTCCGACTCGTCGAACGGACCGGCCCGAAGAGGTCGGTAAGGACCGGTTCGAAGTCGTCGAGTCGCTCGCGGTAATCGACCGCGTCCTCGAGAATCGCCACGGTGCCGTCCTCGCCGACGGCGTACAGTTCGTTGTACTCCGGTTCGTTCTCGTGTTCGTTGAGCGGATGGGGGGTGGAGTGTGCGTGGGCGTGTGCGTAGGTTCGGTGTCCGCTCGAGAACTCGTGGGTGTGTCGGTCGATCCCGTCGTCGGTCGTCGACTCGGTGCGATCCGGATGGGCCCACGTGGTAACGTCGTGATCGGCGCTGACGAGCGCGACGATCCGGTCGTCGTCGCCCGGGATGAGCAGGTCGTACAGCGTGCCGTAGGCCGGACGCCGGGAGAACGCGTTTTCGACGTACGCCGTCGAGATGACCCGCTGGTAGAACTGCCGCGCACGGGAGAGTGCCCGCCGCTGGAGTTCCTCGTCGCTCCGGGTGACTCCTCGCTCGAAGTCACGCACGTAGACGTTGTCGCCGGTCCGGAGTGTGGCATCGACGACGAAGTGATCGGTGAGGGTCGCCCGCACGTAGTCGGCGAGGGTCGTGGTCGCCTCCCGCAACGCCGTCACGTGCGACTGGGTCGCCTGCTCGGCGTCCGCGGCGTCGGAGATCGCCCCGAGGACGCGGTTGGCCCGCGTCCGGAAGCCGCGGATAGCCGGTCCGTGCTCCGTGCGCAGCCACTCGAACTCCGACACGATGTCGGCTGTGGTGCCCGCGAGGTCGGCGTGAGCGACCGGCGTCGCCGTCGCCGTCTCGGTGTCATTTGTCCCGCCGGAGTCGGAGGTGGCTGTCTCCGCCGTCGATTGCCTAGCGGTCGACGCGCCGTCGGGTGTCGTCGCCTCGGAGCTATCGAAACACCCCGCGAGGAGGGAGGACTGGGCGAGAGCGGCGGCCGCCAAGAGCCCTCGTCGGGTCACGGACATTCGATGTGAGCGAAGGACGGCGGTCAATTAGCTCTGTCGGCCGACTGAACGGCGAGCGTTAACGTCTTGAACCGGGGTGTCGAACGTCGTCGTATGAACCTTCCATCGTCGACGACGCCCGAAGGGCTCTTCGAGTACATGATGGTGTTTCTCCTCCTCGCGGCGGCACTCGGATTCGCCGTCATCTACTTCGGCGGGTGAACCGGCCGATATACGGGTAACGTTCATGACGGTGTGCCCGAAACTGGCGGCCGGTGCGACACCTATGACAACAACCGAAGACGTGCTGGACCACCACCTCGACGCGTTCACCGCACAGGATCTCGACGAGACGCTCACGGACTACACGGACGACTCCGTCGTCATCACCAACATGGGGACGTTCCGTGGACTCGACGAGATCGAGGGCCTGTTCGCCGACCTGTTCGCGGAGTTTTCACAGGACGGCTCGCGGATCGACCTCGAACAGAAGACCGTCGAAGGCGAGTACGGGTACATCGTCTGGGACGGAGAGACGCCCGAGAACGACTACGAGTTCTGTACCGACACGTTCGTCGTCCGAGACGGGACGATCCACCGACAGACCTTCGCTGGAAAGATCGAACCGAAAGCGTAGTCGTCAGGCCGGACGGGCGAGAACCAGACCGTCGCCGCGGACGGTGACACGCAAGTCATCGACCGGGAAACTGATCCGCAAGGAGGGATCGGAATCAGTCGCGAGCGCGTCTAGCGCGTCGGGGTCGACGTAGTCGAACAGCGGCGGATCGCTCCCCTCGCGGGCCGCGTTGAGTACCTCGGCGACGACGATGCTCGGCGGGAGTCCTTCGGCGTCGAAGTCGGCCACGTACGCGCCTCGGTCGTCGTCCCAAGTCACTAGCGAGTCGGGGCCGATCATGGACGGCGGATCACCCCCACCGGTGTGGGTGGGGCTGCCGTGGCGTGGCCAAGCGACTCGGTATCGGCGAGACTCCGCGGTCGGGGACCGCGATGTTGGTCGGGCATGGTGTGGGTGTACGCCTACGTCTCGGGGTGCAGCTAGTCACCTCTGCACAATATGTCTTTTGGGCAACGTGTGTGTCGCCGTCAGGGTGGCCCCATCGGTCGCCCCCCTCGCCCCCGGATCACCGGCACGTGGCGGAGTCGTTACTCTCCCGCTCGGACGACGCCACGATGACGCGAGGCACGGGATTCAAGACGGTGTGTCGTGCAGGAGAGGGTATGAATCGTGACCTGGCGGCACGGGTCCGAGACGTCCTCGACGTAGACGTCTCCGAGTTCCGTGCGCAGGCACAGGCGGACGCGGAGGTGGTCAAGACCGAACTCAAGGACGGTACCTTCGACAACCACCGCTCCATCGTCGGATTGGAGTACGAGTTCTACGCCGTCGCCGACGGGCGGTGGCGGCGGAACGGCGACGACGACGACGCGGGCTCGGAGCTCGTCCGCGTCCCGCGTCGGCTCCTCGAACTCATCCGCTTCGAGAAGGAACTCGGGTTGCACAACGCGGAGTTGACGACCAGTCCACAGCCGTTGAACGCCGAGGGCCTGCGGGCGCAGGCGGCGGGCGTCCGGTCGCATCTCTCGTCGGCGCTCCAGACGACCCGCATCGAGGGGATGCGCCTCGTCAGCGACGGCATCTGGACCATCCCGCCGTCGGGTGAGACGGCACGACGATATCTGACCGACAGCATCTCGGACCAAGGTGTCCGCGTTGCCACGAACATGACCGACGCGGTGCGGTATCACGCGATGGCCAACGGCCCGAACGCGCCGACCCCGTTCGCCATCGAGGCGCCCCACGTCAGCCTCGACGCCGACACGGTGATGCCCGAGAGTCTCATCACCTCCATTCAGCCACACTATCAAGTGCCACACGCCTCGGACTTGCCGACCTACCACAACTACGCCCTGCGCGTCGCCGGGCCGTTGCTGGCACTCGGCGTCAACTCCCCGTTTTTCCCGCCGGACCTCTACGACGAGGGCGCCGACCCGGCGGCGGTCGTCGCGGACGCCCACGCCGAGAACCGCATCCACGTCTTCGAGTCCGTCCTCAACACCGAGGGCGCCGAGAAGGTGCGCTTCCCGCGTGACCTCGACACCGTCGAGGAGGCGGTCGACCGCGTCGCGAGCGATCCGACCGTCGTCCCGATGCCCGTCGACCGAGGTGACCGCTTCGACGACAAGTTCGCCACCCTCCGACGCAAGCACGGCACGTTCTGGCGGTGGGTGCGGCCGGTCTTCGACGGCGCCGACCGCTCCTCGGCCAACGCCCGGATCGAGTTCCGGCCCATCGCCGCACAGCCGACCGTCAGCGACTCCATCGCCTTCCTAGCGACCGTCGCCGGCCTGATGGAGAGTCTCCCACGCCACGAACACCCCGTGATCGGCCAAGACTGGACCGTCGCCAAGGAGAACTTCTACGCCGCGGCCCGCCGCGGTGCCGCCAGCGAGCAACGCTGGGTCACCAACGACGGCCAAGAGACGACCGATCCGGCGGTCATCTACGACGACATCTTCTCGCACGCCGTCGAGGGACTGCGAACCGCGGGCTGTTCGACCGACGAGGCAGAGTCGTACGTCGCCCCCCTGCGGGCACGCGCCGAGGCAGGCGTCACGCCGGCGGCGTGGAAGCGCGACCGGGTACGGCGACAGGTCGCGGACGGTGCGTCACTGGCGACGGCCATCCCCGCGATGCAGCGCGCCTACGTGGACAATCAGACGGAGACACTGCTCGACGGGGCGTTCGTGGACTGGCTGGACGACTGAAAACGGAGTCGTCTCGGCGGAGAGGGACTGGCGCCTACAGCAGCGCCTCGAAGTCCTTGTGCTTCGTGATCTCGACGCCTTCGTCGGTGACGACGGCGAGATTGATGCCGTTGCCGGAGGCTAGGTCGCGTTCGACCGCGCTCTGGATGGCGTGGGCGGCGACGGATTTCGCCTCGTCGACCGAGAGGTCCGCGTCGTACTCCTGTTCGAGGACACCGAGGGCGTACTGGCTCCCGGAGCCGGAGACGGCGTAGTCCTCTTCCATCATCCCACCGAGGGGATCGAGACTGTAGACGTGCGCGCCGTCCTCGTCGACGCCACCGAGAAGCGGGGAGACGATGAAAAACGCCCCCGAGCGGAGGAAGTTACTCGTAAGCGTCGAGAGCGCTTCCATGCTCATGTCCTTGCCGCGACGGGTCTCGTAGAGACTCGTCTCGGACCGGAGGGAGCGGATGAGCGACTGGGCGGCCGAGACCGACCCCGCGATGGTGAGGGCGGCGTTGGGGTGGATCTTCTCGACCTTCTGGACGTCCTTGCTGGAGACCATCCGACCGGCGCTGGCGCGCATGTCGGTCGCCATCACGACGCCGTTCTCGGTCGAGATGCCGACGGTCGTCGTGCCGGTTTTCATCTCCTTATCTTCGCCTTCGGCCGCGGCGAGACGCTGTTCGGTGTCGGTGAACTCGCCGATCTCCGGGCCGAACACCGGCCGGTCGCCGCCGTCGAGACGCTCCTGTGTCCGTGAAAAGTCCTGATTCGTCGGAGTACGCATCACCTGCCTTTGCGGGGGCGCGCTGATAAATGCAACCCTTCCCGACGCTCACGCGGTGCGCTCGTACACACGCCCGGCGGCCGACACGAGGTCGCCGACCGGCATCGGAACGCCGAGTCGCCCGGCCATCAGGGCAAACGGCATCAGAAGGATGCCGACCACGAGGGTCAACTGGTAAACGGTGAACACGCCGGCGCGATACAGTGAATCGAGCATCTGCGTAGTCGTGGCAGGGGCGACGGTCGTATATAAGGGTTCCGTCCCGGTCACCCCGTACGTCCCGACGCCGTCTGCCGATTCGTTCTCACCGACCGCCGTCACCCTCGCTCGCTCGATCCCGCGCGCCATCGGTGTATTCCGGGGATGCAGTATCCCGGTCTCATGCATAAGTTATGCGTCGCATCGGCGGCACGTACGCGCGTCGGCGTGGGAAACGCTGATACGTCGGGTCGTCGTACGCCGGATCATGTCGAACTGGACCGATAGGATCGTCAGCGACCGGATGGCGGTCGACCGGGAGTTTAGCGATCGGGTCCGTGCCTCGGAGTTCTCGAACCAAGAGTGGGGGTTGATCATGACCGCCGTCGAGTTCGAAATCGAAGATCCGGGCGATCCGGAGCAGGCACGGATCGTCCCCGACACGGAGAACCTCCCGCAGATGATGCCCGAGTTAGAGAAGGTCGGACAGGCAGGCCCCGGTGGCGGCGCGCCACAACAGGACAGCGGCACCGGCGTCCTCGACGCCGTCCGCGGTGCGCTCGGCCTCGGTGACGACGGCGGCGAGGAACGACTCGACGCCGCGGAGCGTCTCGTCGGCGAGTACGCCACCGAACTCCAGACGCGACTCGAGGATCACGGCAAGTGGACTGACGTCCGCGAGGCGTACCACGACGAGGAGCACTAACCCGCGTCGCCGCCGTGGAACAGCGTGAGTTCCTCGGCCTCTAGCTGTTGCTGAGTCCGGTGACGATTTCGTCGTACCCTTCGTGTTCCCGACAGAGGTCGTCGAGTCGAGCGACGGGTTCGCCGTCGAGGTGAATCTGTGGCGTACGTCCGGAGAACGTCGGTGGGCCCTCTTACTGGTCGGGGAGTCGGTCGACGACCGCCGCAGCGACGGCGTCGGTGGTCGCCGTCCCACCGAGGTCGGGCGTCCGCGGGCCGTCGGCGAGGGTCGCCTCGACGGCCGTCCGCACGTCCCGCGCCGCGTCGTCCGCGCCGAGGAACTCGAGGAGCATCGCGGCCGAGAGGATGGTCGCCGACGGGTTGGCGATCCCTTCGCCCGCGATGTCGGGCGCACACCCGTGGACGGGCTCGAAGATACCCCGCTCCGAGCCGACGTTCGCGCTCGGTAGTAGTCCGAGACCGCCGACGAGGCCGGCGGCCAGATCCGAGAGCACGTCCCCCGCCAAGTTCGGACAGACGATCACGTCGTACCCCGCGGGGTCCATCGCGAGGTGGGTCGCCATCGCGTCCATGTACGCCTCGTCGACGTCGACGCCGCGGGCGGCCGCCTCCTCGCGGACGGTGTCGACGAAGAGGCCGTCGGTGACGCGCATCACGTTGTTCTTGTGCGCGACCGTGAAGCCGTCGTGGTCGTTCGACTCGACGTAGTCACAGGCGAACTCGGCGAGCCGCCGGGACGCCGACCGAGTCACCAGCCGCGTCAGCGTCGAGACATCCTCCGTGAGGCGGTCCTCCATGCCGGCGTACACCCCTTCGGTGTTCTCCCGGAGAATCACCAGATCCGTCTCGGGCTGGACGGCGTCGACGCCCGGGTAGGTCCGCGCGGGGCGCACGTTGACGAAGGAGTCGACGGCGTCCCGAAGCGGGAGGATCACGTCCGCGGACGTTTCGCCGGTCGCGCCGAACAGCGTCGCGTCGGCCTCGCTGACCGCCTCTAGGGTCTCCTCGGGCAACGGTGTCCCGCGCTGTGCCGCGACAGCGTCGCCCGCCTCGACGTGGACGTACTCGATGTCGGCGACGGCGTCGAGCACCTCCAAGGCTGCGGGGACGACTTCGTGGCCGATGCCGTCGCCCGGAACGACGGCGACGGTGGCTGTCTCGTTCATCGCGACTCGACGTACGGCAGGTCGGCCGCCGTCCCGTCGATGGCGTCCATCTTCGACCGGAGCAGGGCGACCGTATCCCAGATGCCCTGCACCAGCGCACCGCGCATCGCCTCGTCGATGTCGACGTCGACGGTCTTGCCGTCGTAGGTAACCGTCTCCGCGTCCACGTCGAGTTCGATCCCCGCGTCGGGCGTCGCCTCGATGAAGTCCTGTAACTCGGCGACCGTCTCCGGCTCGGCCGTCGCCGCTGGGATGCCCAGCGACTTGCAGTTGTCAGCGAAAATCTCGGCGAAGGACTCGCCGACGATGGCCTCGACACCCCAGCGGGCGAGTGCCCGCGGCGCGTGTTCCCGCGAGGAGCCACAGCCGAAGTTGTCGTTGACCACGAGGACGTTCGCACCCTTATACTCGTTGAACGGGTGATCGTTGCGTTCGCCGTCGTCGTCGCGGCGGGCGTCGTAGAAGGCGTACTCGTCGAGGCCCTCCCACGTCGTCGTCTTGAGGAAGCGAGCGGGGATGATCTGGTCGGTGTCGATGTCGTCGCCGCGGACGGGAACGCCGGTGCCGGCGACGCGGCGCACCTTCATCTCCTCGACGCCGACATCGTCCGTCCGCGGGCTCTCCGACCCTTCGCCGCTCATGCGTCCACCTCCATCTCGCGTACGTCGGTCACTTCGCCCGCCACCGCGGCGGCGGCGACCATCGCGGGACTCATCAACACGGTTCGACCGTCCTTGCTCCCCTGTCGCCCCACGTAGTTGCGGTTCGAGGAGGACGCACACCGCTCGTCGCCCTCTAGGGAGTCGTCGTTCATCGCCAGACACATCGAGCAGCCGGCTTCGCGCCAGTCGAATCCCGCCTCGCGGAACACCTCGTCGATTCCCTCGGCTTCGAGTTTCGACTTCACCGTCTGGGAGCCGGGGACCGCGAGTGCCCGCACGTCGTCGTGAACCTCGCGACCCTCCAGCACCGCGGCGGCCTCGCGGAAGTCGCTCACGCGACCGTTCGTACAGGTACCGAGGAAGGCCACGTCGATGTCGTAGCCGGCCATCGGCTCGCCAGGCTCGACGCCCGTGTGGTCCTGAGCGGTGCGAGCGGCCTCACGCTTGCCCTCCGGCAGCTCCGCGGGGGCCGGAACCGGATCGGAGACGCCGACGGCCTGCCCGGGGTTGGTTCCCCAAGTGACCATCGGCTCTAAGTCGCTCACGTCTAGGTGGACCACGTCGTCGTAGTCGGCGTCCGAGTCGCTCCTGATCGACTCCCAGTACGCCTTGCGCTCCTCGAAGGCCTCGCCCTCGGGGGCGAACTCGCGGCCGCGCAGGAACTCGTAGGTGGTCTCGTCGGGGTTGATGTAGCCCGCGCGGGCGCCGCCCTCGATGGACATATTACACACCGCGAGCCGCTCCTCCATCGAGAGGTCGCGGATCGCCTCGCCGCCGTACTCGTAGACGTAGCCGACACCGCCGTCGACGCCGAGTTCGGCGATGATCTTCAGAATCAGGTCCTTCGAGTGGACGCCCGGGCCGAGACGACCCTCGGTCTCGATACGGCGCACGTCGGCCTTATCGGCGGCGACACACTGCGAGGCGAGCACGTCGCGCACCTGACTGGTGCCGATGCCGAAGGCGATAGATCCGAAGGCGCCGTGGGTGGCGGTGTGGGAGTCGCCACAGACGACGGTCATCCCCGGCTGGGTCAGCCCCAGTTCGGGGGCGACGACGTGGGTGATGCCCTGTTTCTCGGAGTCCAAGCCGTAAAACTGGATGTCGGACTCGTCGGTGTTGCGTTCGAGGGCAGTGAGCATCCCCTCGGCGGACTCGTCGGCCAGCGGGCGCTCGCGGCCCTCCGACTGGGTCGGCACGATGTGGTCTACCGTGGCGACGTTGCGTTCGGGGTAGGGAACCTCGATGCCCCGCTCTCGGAGCTCCGAGAACGGTTGTGGACTGGTCACCTCGTGGATGAGGTGCAGGCCGATGAACAGTTGATCCTGTCCGTTCGGCAGGTCCGCGACCTTGTGCTGGTCCCACACCTTGTCGTAGAGCGTGCCCGCGCTCATCGTCGTCGGCTCCTCGGACCGCCGTCTCGCGGCCCGGCCGAGCGGTGACGCCGCTCAGTCATCGGCCGGAGCCTCTGCCTCCTCCGGGGCCTCCTCTTCGGCCCAAGAGAACAGCGCACGCAGTCGGGCGCCGACCTCCTCGATGTCGTGGTTCCGGTCAGCCCGGTACAGCTGGGTGTAGCTCGGGCGACCGGCTTGGTTCTCCGCGATCCACTCACGGGCGAACTCGCCGTTCTGGACGGCTTCGAGCGCCTCGTCCATGTTCTCGCGAACGCTCTCGTCGACGATTTCCGGGCCGACCGCGAGGCCGCCGTACTCGGCGGTGTCGGAGACCGAGTTCCACATCTCGGCCATCCCTCCCTCGTACATCAGGTCGACGATCAGCTTCATCTCGTTGAGACACTCGAAGTAGGCCATCTCGGGGCTGTATCCCGCGTCGACGAGCGTCTCGTAGCCTTTCTTGATGAGCGACGTGATGCCACCACAGAGGACGGCCTGTTCGCCGAAGAGGTCCGTCTCGACCTCCTCCCGGAAGGTCGTCTCGACGACGCCGGCGCGGGTACAGCCGATGGCCTGAGCGTACGCCAGTGCCTCCGCCTTGGCCTCGCCGGTCGTGTTCTGGTAGACGGCGAGGAGCGCCGGCGTGCCCGTGTCCTCGACGTAGTTACGCCGGAGGAGATGCCCCGGCGTCTTCGGGGCGATCATCGTCACGTCGACGCCCTCGGGGGGCTGAATCTGGTTGTAGTGGATGTTGAACCCATGGGCGAACTGGAGGGTGTCGCCCTCCTCTAGGCCGTCACTGATGGCCTCGAACACCGCCGGCTGGACGGTGTCGGGGACGAGCATCGAGACGATGTCCGCCTCCGCGGCGGCGTCGTCCGGGGTCGCCACGCGCAGGCCGTCGTTCTCGGCCTGCGCCCACGAGTCCGAGGACTGTCGGAGCCCGACGATCACGTCGATCCCGCTGTCGTCGAGGTTCTGTGCGTGGGCGTGCCCTTGGCTGCCGTAGCCGAGGACGGCCACGGTCTTGTCGGCGATTACGTCGCTGTTCGCGTCGTCGTCGTAGTATACTGGGACGGTGAATTCGTCTGTCATGGTTATGTCGTCTTGCGTGTGCCGCGTTCGAGCGCCGCGGTGCCGGTGCGGACGATTTCGTGGATGCCGAATCGCCCGAACGTCTCGACGGCGGCGTCGATCTTCTGCTCGCTCCCCGTGATCTCGACCGTCACCGACTCCCGGGAGACGTCGACGGTCTTGCCGTCGTACATCTCCGCCACCGCACCCACCTGATCGGGAGCACTCCCGTCGACCTTGATCAGGGCGAGTTCGCGCCGGATGGCGTCGGGTTCGAGTTCCGTGACGGCGATGACCGGAACGAGCTTCTGAAGTTGCTTTTTTGCCTGTTCGATGCCCGGTTCGGGCTCGTCGATTTCGAGGGTGATCCGCGCCCGGTCCCCATCGGTGGTCGGTCCCACAGTGAGGCTTTCGATGTTGAACTGGCGGCGACGGAAGAGCCCGGAGACGTTGGCCAACACCCCCGGCTCGTGTTGCACGAGCGCCGAGAGGACGGCCCGCCGACTCTCGGGTTCGGCCTCCACCTCGGGGTCGATGCGGATGCCTTGGGAGTTGCGCCGCCCGTCCGGGGAGGCGCGCTCCTCCGGCGGCGGTCCTTCCAGTCCACCGCTCATAGTTGGTCCTCCGAGAGGGCGAACTCGTCGTTCGCGCCGCCGCTTGGCACCATCGGGTAGACGTTCTCCGCGGGATCGATGTGGAAGTCGATCACCGAGGGGCCGTCGTAGTCGAGCGCCGCCTCGATGGCGTCGGCCACCTCGTCGTAGTCGTCGACGCGCCAGCCGCGAGCGCCGAAGGCCTCCGCGAGCTTGTCGAACTCCGGAATCCAGCTGTATCCGGCGGCCATGTGACGGCCTTCGAAGAAGGCGTCCTGCCACTGGCGGACCATCCCGATGTACTCGTTGTTCAGGATGGCGACCGTGATGTCGAGGTCCTCGCGCACCGCGACCGAGAGCTCCTGAACCGTCATCAGGAAGGAGCCGTCACCGTCGACACAGACGACCTCCTCGTCGTCGTCGGCAGCCAGTCGGGCGCCGATGGCCGCGGGGAGCCCGTAGCCCATCGTCCCGAGGCCGTGCGAGGAGATCCACGTGCGTGGCTCGCGGAACGTCCAGTACTGAGACGCCCACATCTGGTGTTGGCCGACCCCCGAGGTGACGATGGCCTCGTCGCTCGTGGCCTCGTCCAGTGCCTCGACGACGAACTGCGGCTTCAGCGGTTCGTCGTCCGGGGTCGCGTACCCCATCGGGTACTCCGTCTTCCAAGTCTGGCACTGCTCGCGCCACTCGTCGGCGTCGGGCGCCTCGGGCAGCGTGTCGTGGAGTTGTTCGAGGACACGCCCCGCGTCGCCGATCAGCGGGTAGTCGGCGTGGATGTTCTTGCTGACCTCTGCGGGATCGATGTCGACGTGGATCACCTCCGCGTCGGGGGCGAACGTCTCGATACCGCCGGTGAGGCGGTCGTCGAAGCGGGTGCCCACGGCGATCAGGAGATCCGTGTGGTTGATCGCCATGTTGGCGTAGCCGGTGCCGTGCATCCCCGCCCACGACAGACAGAGGTCGTGGTCCTCGGGCATGGTCCCGATGCCGGGCATCGTCGTGACGACCGGAATCTCGTACTCGGTGGCGAACGCCCGCGCCTCCTCACTGGCGTCGGCTTTCACGACGCCGCCGCCGAACAGGAGTAGCGGTCGGTCGGCTGCCTCGATGGTGTGGGCGGCCGTCTCCACCGCGTCCGCGTCGGCTTCCTCCTGTGGCGTGTAGGTCTCCGGGGTCTGTGGCATGCCCGGATCGCGGTCCGTCTCGTCGTTGGTCACGTCCTTCGGGAGGTCGACGAGCGTCGGCCCGGGACGACCGCTGCCCGCGAGCGCCACCGCCTCGCCGACGGTGTCGCCGACGGTGTCGGCGTCGCTCGCGAAGTAGTTGTTCTTCGTGATTGGCGCGGTGATGCCGGTCGTGTCCGTCTCTTGGAAGGCGTCGCTGCCGACCATGCTCTGTGGAACTTGGCCCGTCAGCGCCACCACGGCGTCGGAGTCCATGTTCGCGTCGGCGATGCCCGTCACGAGGTTGGTCGCGCCAGGGCCCGAGGTGGCCAGACAGACGCCCGGCCGCCCCGACACCACGTTGTAGGCGTCGGCGGCGTGGGCCGCTCCCTGCTCGTGGGCCATCATCACGTGGTCGATGTCCGATCCCCAGAGGGCGTCGTACACCGGCATGATCGCGCCACCCTGCACCCCGAACATGGTCTCGATGCCGGCGTTTTCGAGGGCGCGCACGGTGGATGTCGCGCCGGACGTGACGGTCGTCGGCGTGCCGTCGCCGCCTTTCGCGTCGGCGTCGGTCGTCTCCTCGGTCTCCCGCTGTTTGGTCGTTCGTTCGCTCATGGTTCTGTCTCGGTCGGTCGATGACGGTGCCTCCGTCGCTGGTTATGTGTATCGGTCATGGTCGAATGGCCGTCTGACTCCCTGTGGACGGTACGTGTGCCGGAGAGGATGGTGGATGGTGAGGGGCTATACAGCCCCTACAATGGGCTCGACCGGGCCGCCGACTTCGCGCTGGCGACCCCCCGAGGGGCCGGCGCTCGCGGCCTGACTGCGGTCGATATCGAGCCCTCGCATCGTACCCGTTCGATCCCGCTCCGGGCGTATAACGCTTTCCGTCGCGGTCGGTCGGCGAGGGAGCCACCCGCCGCTCCACGGGTGGAGCGAACGGGCGTGGCCCCATCAGGCCCGGACCTCCTCCTCGCGCGTGACGTTCTCCTCGCGGGCGAACCGCCGGAGATCCGCCATCGTGACGCGCTGTTTGTCCGCGCCGTAGTCTTTGACCAACCGGGTGACCGCGCGGACCTCGGCGTCGGTCGGCGCGTAGCCGATCTCCTCGAGGCGCTTGCGCACCGAGTGGGTCCCCGTGTGCTTTCCGAGCACGAACTCCCGGGTGGCACCCACCATCTCGGGGGTCATCACGCCCGGTTCGAACGTATCCGAGTTCTCGATGACGCCCGCGGCGTGGATGCCGCTCTCGTGGGAGAACGCGTTCCGTCCCACGACGGGTTTGTTCGGCGGGTTGGGGATGTCGCTGTAGTCCTCGACCATCCGGGACAGCTCCGTGATCCGGGTGGTGTCGATCCCGGTGTCGACGTCGTACAGCGCCTCCGAGGCCATCACGACCTCCTCGAAGGCAGCGTTGCCGGCGCGCTCGCCGATGCCGTTGACCGACACCTGCGCCTGTGCGGCGCCGGCCTCGAACCCGGCGATGGCGTTCGCCGTCGCCAAGCCGAAGTCGTCGTGTGCGTGCACGTCGACCCGCGCGTCGGTGTTCTGACGCACCATCTGCACCAAGTCCATGAACCGAGTGGGGGTCGCGACCCCACACGTGTCGGGGATGTTGATCCAGTCGGTCCCCGCCTCGCTGACCGCCTCGACCATCTCGACGAGGAAGTCGTCGTCGGTCCGGGTGGCGTCCATCGGCGAGAACATACACTCCACGCCCGCCTCCTTCACGCGCTCGACGCAACTGACCGCGCGCTCGACGGCCTCCTCACGGGAGGCGTGCATGGAGTCCTGCAGTTGCACGTCGCTCGTGCTCACGAAGACGTGGACCAGTCCCACGCCCGACTCGATCGCCGCCTCGACGTCCTTGTCGACGACACGGGCGAGGCCACACACCGTCGTGTCGGTGGCGTTGGTGATATCCTGGACGGCCTCGAACTCGGCGTCCGAGTTGACCGGGAATCCCGCCTCGATGACGTGGGTGCCCATATCGTCGAGTACTTCGGCGATGTCTCGCTTCTCGTCGTAACTGAACGACGTGCGTGGCGACTGCTCACCGTCTCGTAGCGTCGTGTCGAAAATTCGTACACCGTCGATTTCACCGGTGCGGGCCAACGTGCCCTGGAAGAACTCGATCCGCCGGGGTATCCGACGAATCCTCCATGTCGTTAGACATTGTATCCTACCAGAGGATGCCCCCAGTATAAAAAGTTGTCCCTGTGGGCTGGGACGTAAGCTAGCTGACCAGTCGCCACCGACCCCCCTCTCACCCGTCGATTCGCTCGTTTCGGTCGCCCGAGAGGTCGTCGCCCACCGCCGATGCCGAGAATCTTCCGTGGTCGCCGCACACGTTCGGGGCAACCCTCTCGGAGTCGACGCGAGGAGTGTTCGTCATGCCACGGATCGACTTCGAGGCCGGACGCGAGTACGACGACGAGCGATTCACCGCAGCGCCCGCCTTCGAGAGCGACCGGGCGAAGGTGCTCCGTGTCTACTTCGAACCCGGGCAGTTCATCCCCGTCCACGCGCCGGCAAGTGATCTCGTCGTCTCGGTCAGGGAGGGGACCGGCCTCGTCCGGGAAGGCGAGACGTCCCACCGGGTCGAACCCGGCGACGCTATCGTCGTCCCGGCGGACACACCGCGCGGGATCAAGGCGGATGACGAGCGACTGGAGGCGCTCGTGGTGGTCGCGCCGCCGCCCACGGACGCCGAGCACGACCCGGTCCGAGCGGGCCTGCGGCGGGGTGAGTTCGACCCCGACTGACGGCCGTCACGGGCGACGCCCGAACGCTTTTCTCGCGCCCCCGCGACCGTAGAGCCATGAGCGAGTTCGACCTCGACCTCCGCAACGCGGAGGAACAACTCGAGGGCGGGGACGACGGGGGCGCGGAGGTGATCCTCGGCGTCCTCGACGGGACCACCGATCCGGCCGAGTGGATCGCCGCCGTCGAGGGCGGCGACGTGCTCGTGTTGGACGTCGACGGGGATCTGAACCGACTCGCCGCCGGGTTCGCCCGCGAGGTCAGGGACGCCGGCGGGACGCTGATGCGATTTCGGGGGTTTCTCGTCGTGACGCCGCCGGGCGTCGGCATCGACACCGACCGACTCTCCTAGTGTCGAATCGTGGGCCGCGGCGGTGGAGGACGCGAGTCGAAGGTTTATCGGCGTCCCGTCCCCATCACGTGGTATGCCACTGAAGGGCGGTCGCGCCGAGTTGCGTGAGATCGACCGCTGGGCGGACGGCGTTGGTTGGATCGCCTACCCCGACGAACAGATGCAACGGGCGAGTCACGCCCTCGTCGGCGACGACGGGCTGTGGGTGGTCGACCCGGTCGACGCACCGGGGCTGGACGACCTGCTCGCGGAGTTCGGCGACGTGGCCGGCGTCGCGGTCTGTCTCGACCGTCACGAGCGTGACGCCGGGACGGTCGCCGCTCGCCACGACGCCCCCGTCTACGTCCCCGAGTGGATGGACGGGGTGGCGTCGTCGTTCGACGAACCGGTCGAGCGATTCGGCGGAGAACTCGGCGACTCCGGCTACCGCGTCCGCCGGGTCCGGGACGCCTCCTTGCCGCCGTGGCAGGAGGCCGCACTCTACACGGACGAGACGCTGCTGGTGCCCGAGGCCGTCGGCACCGCCTCGTTCTTCCGAGCCGGATCGGAACGGCTCGGCGTCCATCCGATGCTCCGGCCGATCCCACCCCGACGGGCGCTCGCCGGTCTCGACCCCGACCGGGTGCTCGTCGGCCACGGCGAGGGCGTCGTCACGGACGCGGCCAACGCGCTCCGAGACGCCCTCGACGGCGCGCGGCGGCGCCTGCCGGCCGCGTACGCGCAGATGGTTCGTGAGATGGTCTTGGGGTGACTCGCGACGACGACGACCGGCCGGTGTACGCCACGAGGGGGCTCGTCGAGATGCTGCTCGGACGCGCCGCCGATACGGAGCCGTCGTCGGTGAACCTCGTTCTCGATACGACGGCGGCCAGCGAGTTCGACGCCGGACTGGAGCTCGCCCCGTCGACGCCGATTCTCAGTCACGTCTACTTCCCCACGGCGGGAGGGGCGGTCAACGACGTCTTCGGCGTGGACCTCGGGACGCCCGCCGGTCGGGGTCGCGCACGCTTTCTCAGCCACCCGCAGGGGCCCGCGGAGCTCACCCGCCGCGACGACTTGGCGGGCGTCGTGTTGCTCGCGGTGCCGCCGTGGGAGGAACTGCTCGCCTTCGACCGCCGGGGGCGTCCGCTCGACCTGACCGTCGTCGACGCCGACCCGCCCACGGAGTCGCTCCCCGAGTGATCGCGGCCGGGGCCTGCGCTCACTCGAGGTAGCCGAGGTCGGCCAACTGGTCGGCAATCTCCTCGAACTCCGCCTCGGTCAACTCGCCGCGGCGCTGATGCTGGATGACGATACTCCGGAGGAGAAAGCGGACGAGGTCGCTCGTACTCGAAAAGCTGGTGCCGTCGATGGTCTCCTCGATCCGATCCCCGAGTTCCTTCGGGATCGAGACCGTCGTATACTCGGTCATAGCTGGATCCAAGAGCGCGGGCGGGTTATATGACGGGGATCGACATGGCGGTCATTTTTAGTAGCTCGCCGATAACCCCCGATAATGGCAGCCAGGCCGCCCCAACAGGATTCGTCGTCACCGGATGCGGTCGAGTTCGGCATCGCGGCACTGGCCGGCCACCTCGACCGGGCGGACATCGAGTTCCCCGCGACGGACGAGGAAATCGTCCGCGCGCTCGGCGATCCGGACGTGCCGTACGATGCCGCCGGCAGCGCCGTCGCGCTCTCGGAGGCGATAGAGACGCTCCCGAAACGCACCTTCGAATCCGAGTCGGAGTTGCTCGACCTGCTCCACCCCGTCTTCGAGGAGTACCGCGTCTCGACGAGTGGGAGCCTGCTCGGCCGCCTCCGTTCGATCCTCCCCTTCTAGCCGACGGCCTGTGGCACCTCGTCGAGCGCCACGTCCAGTCGCTCGGTGGCGAACTCCTTGACCACGCGCTCTTCGGCCCGGTGGAGCGTGACGCTCGCCGTCGACTTCGCTAGGTCGGCCGCCTTGGCGACGTCGGTTAGCGTGCTCTCTCGTGGGGTGTCGTAGTAGCCCATCTCGACGGCCGTCACCAGCAACTCCTGTTGGCCGTCGGTGAGCAGATTCGGCGACTCCGTGGCGTCGTACACCCGGTTGAGGGTATAAGACATCCCGAAGGCGTCGAGTTGGCGCCCGAACTCCGAGAGCCGATCCCGGGAGGCCGTGAGTTCGATGACTGCCTCGCCGTCCCTGATCGTCACGGGGAGTTCGATGGGCGCCCCCGACTCCTGAATCGACAGGAGAAGCAGGGGCTCGCTCGTCTCGAACTGGACGATGACGGTGTCGTCGGTCTGTTGCATCAGTTCAAGCGAGGAGATGCCCGAGCGATCCTCGAGGGCGTCGAGCACGTCGGGCATCTCCGCGCTCTCGATTTCGAGCAGGCCGAACCCCGCGTCCCCCGACGGCACCGCCGAGAGCACCCGGAACATCGTCGATGGAAACGCCCGAGAGATCTCCCCGATCCAGATGGCGGACGGCAGGTCGATGGTAAGCTTGGCGTATGGCATGGGTGCGCGTGGACGAACGTGAGCCGGTCACACGGTGGTTTACCCGAATATGTTCGCTGGTGTCGAGGCCGCTCGGATGGCGTTCGGTGCGGGGCCGTCGTCCGCGGCCCCGTGGTCGCTCCCGCTGCGGCCGTCGGTCGGGGTCGCGGGTCGCCCCGGAAACGAACCGTTCACGTAGGGGCGAAACCGATTCCGGGACGTGTTCGGATCGACGCTCGACGCCGTTCGTGGCTTCCGGCGGTCTGTCTACGCCGTGGCCGGAGGCCGCCTCATCAACGTCTTCGGATCGGGGCTGGTCTACCCTTTCGCGAGCATCCACTTCCACCTGCAGGTGGGCCTCCCGCTGAGTGTCGTCGGCCTAGGACTGCTCGCGAACAACGTCGCCACGGCGACGGGGACGGCCGTCGGCGGCTACCTCGCCGACCGCTACGGCCGGCGACCGGTGATGGTCGGGAGCATGGCCCTCTCGGCGTTTACGCTCGCGGCGTACGCGCTCGTGACGACGGGTGCAGGGTTCGTCGCCGTCGCGACGGCGGCCGGGCTGACGACGGGACTGTACGCCCCCGCGAGTCAGGCGATGATCGCGGATCTCACGGATGCGGCGGAGCGAGAGCGCGGCTACGGCCTCCTGAAGGTCGCCAGCAACGTCGGCTTCGGCTCCGGATTCGTCGTCGGTGGTGTCCTCTACGAGTTCGCCAACACGGCCGTGTTCGTCGCCGACGGCCTCACCTCCGCCGTCGTCGCCGTCGTCCTCCTCGTTGCCCTCCCACGAGTCCACGAGGGTCGGCCGGCCGCCACCCTCTCCGAGAGCGTCGGCGACTGGGGGCGGGTCATCTCCCGGCCGCGACTCCTCGCGCTCGCCGGCCTCAACGTCGGCTTTGCGGTTATGTACGCCCAAATGCAGGCGACGGTGCCCGTCGTCGCCAGCGAGACACTAGGGCTCGACTCCGCCGAAATCGGCACGCTCTACGTCCTCAACCCGCTGGTCCTCGTCGTCTTCCAGATGCCGGCGCTGGCCGCCGTCTCCGGGTGGCGCCGGACCCGCGGTCTCGTCGTGTCGACGGCCTTCTGGGGAGCCGGCTTCCTCGCCGTCGTCGCCGTCAACTGGACGCCCGCCCTCCTCGCGGCCGTCGCCGTCGAGTCGACTGCGCGGGCGACGACGTTCCTCGGCATCGGTCTCCTCGCGGCCTTTCTCGTCCTCCGGACCGTGGGCGAGGTGCTCCACTCGCCGCTGGTCACGTCGCTGGCGAGCGATCTCGGTCACGCCGACGGGCGAGGGTCGCGTCTCTCGTTGATCGAGATTGCCAAGCGACTGGGGATGGGCGGCGGCGCCGCCCTCGGTGGCGCCTTCTTCGATTTCGGCCTCGAAGCCCTACTCTGGCCGACGCTCGTCGTCAGCTGTATAGGGCTGGCGGGCGGGCTGTTCGCACTCGAACGCCGCGTCT
>Ga0207850_100526_pt1 | contig 21543 bp, 21 predicted proteins | sample 23E2SouthBayCA_FD_187746 | JGI IMG/M metagenome (GOLD analysis project Ga0207850, IMG submission 187746) | Aerobic enrichment media microbial communities from Eden Landing Ponds, California, USA - A23 E3 (3) (SPAdes) | ecosystem: Environmental > Aquatic > Marine > Unclassified | place...
GCGTCGACGGTGAGGCAGAGGTCACGGCCCTCGTGGCGGCCGTCGAAGACGCGGGATACACCGCTCACGCCTGAGTATCGTGCGCTGCGGATAGCACGGGTCGCTCCGAGACGACGACTAACGGTTGTCTTCGGAGCTCGTCTACGCTGGTCCTGCTGTGCGGTTTCAGGGCCGAAGATTCAGGAAGCCGGCGGATCCACCCTAAAGAGCATATGATTTATGGACGACCAGAAAGATACAACTGAGTGTTCCCCGGAGGGAGAGGACCAGCAGGATACCACCAGCCACCAGCACGAACACGGCGACCACGATGAAGCGGTCGCTGAATCAGGCGGGGAAGGGGTAGAAAAGGAGCTACTAGAGGAGGAGGCTCACCCTGCTGCGGCAGGTGAGATGGCGTCCCACGAGCAGCACGAACACGCCGGACACGAGGGCGACGGGCACGGCCACGGTTCCCACGAGGGACACGGCGAGGGCCATGGCGGGATGCACGAAGGCCACGAACAGATGTTCCGCCGGCGTTTCTTCGTTTCGACGCTCCTGTCGATTCCCGTTCTCCTGTACAGCGAAATGCTGCAGGAGTGGCTCGGCTTCTCTGTCCCTGTATTCCCGGGGAGTGAGTGGATCAACCCCGTCTTCGCGGTCATCGTCTTCGCGTACGGTGGGGTCCCGTTCCTCCAGATGGCGGTGCCGGAGCTGAAAGACCGCGCGCCGGGGATGATGACGCTCATCTCTATGGCGATCACCGTCGCGTTCGTCTACAGCCTCGCGAGCGTGATTTTCCCCACACAGTCGGCGTTCTTCTGGGAACTCGTCACACTGATCGACATCATGCTGCTCGGCCACTGGATCGAGATGCGGTCGGTCCGGCGGGCCTCCAGCGCGCTCGACGAACTGGCGAAGCTGATGCCCGACACCGCAGAGCGAATCACTGATGATAGAGAGACCGAGGAGGTCCCCGTCAGTGAACTCTCTGAGGGCGACCTCGTACTCGTCCGGCCGGGCGCGAGCATCCCGGCGGATGGCGTCATCGAGGATGGCGATTCGGACGTCAACGAGTCGATGATCACGGGTGAATCGAAACCGGTTTCGAAGAAGCCCGGCGACGAGGTCATCGGCGGCACCATCAACGGCGACGGCAGTCTCCGTGTCCACGTCGGTGCGACGGGCGAGGAGACGACGCTGGCGGGCATCATGCGGCTCGTCGAGGAAGCCCAGCAGAGCAAGTCGAAGACCCAGGTGCTGGCCGACCGCGCGGCCGGCTGGCTGTTCTACGTCGCGCTCGGGGCGGCAGTCGTGACGGCGATTGCGTGGACACTCACGGTCTCGTTCGACGCGACGGTCATCGAGCGCGTCGTGACGGTACTCGTCATCGCCTGTCCGCACGCCCTCGGGCTCGCAATCCCCCTGGTCGTCGCGATCAACACGTCGCTCGCTGCTCGGAACGGGATGCTCGTTCGCGACCGGATCGCGATGGAGGACGCACGGAATCTGGACGCTATCATCTTCGACAAGACGGGGACGCTCACCGAGGGCGAACACGGCGTCGTGGATATGGCGACCGTCGACGGCGTCGACGAGGACGACGTGCTCGCGCTGGCGGCGGCCGTCGAGAGTGACTCCGAACACATGATCGCGCGAGCCATTCGTGAGGCAGCTGACGAACGTGATCTATCTATTCCCGACGCGACCAATTTCGAGGCGATCAAAGGCCGAGGGGTTCGCGCGACCGTCGACGTCTCCGGCTTCGCCGGAGGCTCGTCGGACGAGTCCGATGGTGGAAACGAAGTGTACGTCGGCGGGCCAAACCTGTTGACCCAACTCGATAGCGAGATCCCCGACCATCTCCAGCACTTCGCGGACGAGGCCGGCCAGAACGCCCAGACGGTGGTGTATCTCGTTCGTGACGGAGAGTTGATCGCCGCGGTTGCGATGGCCGACGTGATCCGTGAGGAGAGTTTCCGCGTCGTTGACGCCCTCCACGATCTGGGCATCGAGGTTGCGATGCTAACTGGCGATTCCCAGGACGTCGCCAACGCTGTCGCCGACGAACTAGGCATCGACACGGTGTTCGCGGAGGTACTCCCCGAAGACAAGGACAAGAAAGTCCAGGAACTCCAGGACCAGGGGAAGCTCGTGGGGATGGTCGGCGACGGTGTGAACGACGCGCCGGCGCTGACACGGGCCGACGTCGGCATCGCCATCGGGAGTGGCACCGACGTTGCGGTCCAGTCGGCGGACGTCATCCTCGTCCAGAACAACCCGATGGACGTCGTTCGGCTCGTGAAACTCAGTAAGGCGAGCTACCGGAAGATGCAAGAGAACATCGTCTGGGCGGCGGGGTACAACGTGTTCGCGATTCCGCTTGCAGCAGGCGTGTTGGCACCGATCGGGATTCTGCTGTCTCCCGCTGTCGGTGCGCTTCTGATGTCGCTGAGTACGGTGATCGTCGCGATTAATGCGCAGTTGCTCCGGCGCGTCGACCTATCCCTCCCCGAGCTTCCAAGTGCGACTCCACCTACTGACGCTCAATCTGCTGACTGAGAAGTGCTTTCTCGTCATTCACGTAAGGCTAAATCTTTCGGATAGATAATTATTTCTGGCACTAGGAGGCCGTTTTTACGACTTAGAAGATACCCAAAATGAATCCCGTACCCATCACGATGAGGATCGTCGCCGTGAATGCTGGCAGATACTCCGCGTAGTCTTCAAGCCGATCTTCGTAACGCTGATAGCCAGCCACGAGTACCAGCGTCACACCGACGAGTGACGTAATGACGGCCAACGAATAGAGGAGCATCAGTTCGAGACAATAGGTCGAGCCGGTACAGATCGCGATAATGTCGAACTCCTCGTTGTGGGTGAATCCGAGGGCGAACGCGAGGGCTGCCATGCCGTAGAGCCCGCGATCTGGCGTCTCGTCGAGGTGATCGTGAGTGTGTGAATGGTCGGGCTGGCCCACAAACGGGACGACCCGCCGAACTCGAGCGATCCATCCTCGGCTCTCGTCGTCGCCGTGGGTATGATCGTGGCTGTTGTGGGCGTGATCGTGGTCGTCGTGCTCGTGGTGGTTACCGTGGTCGTCATCGTGATCCGGCGCGGTGTGGTCGTGTCCATTGAAGTATTGCCAGATTCCGAGCGCGATCAGTAACGCTCCAGCGACGTAGTTCATCCAGCTGATCTGGGTGAGGTCGAAGTACGAGAGCGCCCAGAAGTACACGACTACCATCGCGATACTACTGATGAGATGTCCGATTCCGAGAATGAGGCTCGATGCAGCGGCATAGAACCATTTGTTCTGTTTGTCGAGCGCGTAACTCGCTGCAATCGCCCATCCGTGGCCCGGGGCGAGCCCGTGAGTGAGACCGAGAGCACTTGCCCCGAGTGCGAGTCCGAGAATTCCGTTTGCCATCTACTCGATAGCAGAATGAGATCGCTTATACGGGTTGTTATGACCCGATTCGGGAGTTCGTAATAATGACGCTCTTGAGGAGCGCCGTCTATGGCTTAGATATGCGAACGAGTTTGAATATTCCGCAAGAGGTTCTCGAGTCGTTCGATACGACGTGGCAAGACGAAGGATTGGAATCACGCTCCCGTGCCGTCCGCGAGGCGATTCACGAATACATCGAGCGTCACACGGAACTCGAAGGGTTAGAAGGTCCTGCCGTCGCGGCGCTGGCGTTCGATTACGAGCACACACTCGTCATCGGCGAACTCCATACCGTCCAGCATGAATTCGAGGACGTCATCGGCACCACACAACATATGCACCACGGGGAGTGGTGTCTCGAGACGGTTTTCTGTCAGGGACCCGCAGCTCGAATCCGGGAGTTAGTGTACCGACTCCGAGATTTCGACGCCGTCGGCCGCGTGAACGTCATGTTCCTCCAACCGGAACTCTCCACGGAATAGAGCGACTGAGTCGTCTGCTCCAATCAGCACTCCTATCGATACGTGTCTCTCATATGCGCACGTTGCGATGGACTGTCTCCGACGACCGCGTAAGGTGGAGACAATGTTGTCTTCTGCTGTATGGGATATCGGGATGTCTATCTCGTCCTTGGTGATGAGGAGACGGAGAGTCAATAGATGCGTATGACACACGAGGCGATGCATCACCGGCGCTACAGAGATTCGGCGCGATGGAGACTCTACTGGATCGGGGACCGGGTTATGTGTTTTAGTTCAGGGAGAGAGCCTGCAGTTTGCCGTATCGAGGGTTGTTCATGCGGGAGAGGTGGTTGATTCATCAGCGTCTTTCCACTCTCCGAGCCCTGCCGGATCCAGGTGGACGTGGACATCAGCGACTGGCTCGATTTCACGGACGCGCCGGCGGAGTTCTGATTCAACGTCATGTGCTTCGACCACCGATAGTTCTTGATCGACTTCGGCGTGAAACTCGACTTCGATCATGTGCCCAGAGTAGTACGCGACAAAATCGTGAATACCATGAACAGCAGAGTGTTCCCGGATGCGCTCCTTGATCTCTTCCTGTTCTGATTCCGGAGGAGCGCTATCGGCGAGATACTGAATATTCTCTCGCGAGATATCTACGCCTTGGTGGATAACGAGTAGACTCACGATGCCGCCTGCAATCGGGTCAAAAACTGGGTAACCAACTGCCATACCGAGGACACCCACCAGAGCCGCACCAGTCGTATAGAGATCGTTAAGACTGTCCGCAGCAAGCGCGCGGAGGCTCGGGAGCTGGAGTTCCTGATTCTTGTATTGGGTATACCAGTAACAGACGTACATATCACCGAGTGCAAACAGGAGCCCGATAATAAGCCAAATACTGTACTCAGCGGTCACTCCAGTTAGAATTGAGTGACCCGCATCGTACAGCAGTTTGAGTCCGAGGAGAACGAGCATGCCACCGACGAAGAGCGCGGAGAGGGGTTCGAATCGGTTGTGTCCGTGGGGGTGTGACTGGTCTGCATCCTCATAGACGGACCGGCCCCAGATCAAGACGACACCGCTTGCAAGGAGGTCTGCAACGGAGTGCGCTGCGTCGGCAGTAAGGGCGAGACTTCCTGTGAGGATCCCGAGTGCCCCCTCGACACCAATTTTGAAAGCATTTAACAGAACATTTGCCCAAGAGACTTTGAGAAAGGCTACACGTGAATCCGCCATAATATGGCGATACTGCTACATCCACATAAGAGGCCTCATTAGGCGCGTATAATCGAGTTTTTGATTCATTCTAAACTTTTCACGGTGCGTTGAGAGTCAACGGGTAACCAAGAGGCTCATTATGTAACTGTACCTACCTATGCAATAGATAGTTGACCCAACGTATCCTAACCCGAGCCCACTAGGACCTCGAGCGACTGCACCGCTCTCTCCGAACAGCATTAATATCGATGCATCTGTACCCCCAGTAATGGCCGTTCGACTGAGGTCGGTATCCACGTTCCGCGGTCGAGGCTGTACCTCTTCTCACCGGTGGTGATCAGCTATGTCTCCATCACAATCATCACCTGCCACGTGTATGCTCTGTGGTGGCGCTGTCCCCAATGATCGAGTCGCGGGTGAAGACGGCGTCGTCTACTGTTCTACCGGGTGCCGGGACGTCCAGCGCGTCCTCGGTGACCAAGAGCATTCCAGTCGCCCGGAGACGACACACGGACCCACGGGCGGGCCCGGCGCTGACGATGACGCTGGTGAATGCGAAACAGACATCCACGGGGAGCGGGCCGAGTCACGGGTCTTTCTCCACGTAGAGGGGATGCACTGTGCGACGTGTGAAACCTATCTGGAGTCGATTGCCGAAGACTGTGCGGGAGTCACTGACGCTGCAGCGAGCTACGTAACCGAAACGATTCGCGTTGAGTACGATCCCACGAGCATCTCGGCGGACGCCCTCTGTGACGCGCTGAGTCCGCTGGGCTATACGGCAACACGTCGTGACGGTGGCAGTGATGGTCCGACGACTGTTGTCGGCCAGTCGCGGCGGCAAGACGAGACGGGTGGCCGAGACATCGACGAGGTGCTCGGGTTTCGCTACGCTGCGGGCGTTATTTTCGGGACGTTCATGCTCCTGCCGTACGCGGTGCTCCTCTATCCAGCGCAGCTCTCGTCGTTCTTCGGCGATGGGACGCTGGACATGTACGCGAGTGCGTCTGGGCTCGGCGGTGGAGATGGCCTGTTGATCCTGCCGCTCTTTCTCGTCCTGACGGGTGTGGTCCTGGTGTTCACCGGCCTTCCGCTCTTACAGGGTGCGTATGTCAGTCTGAAGATGCGACAGCCGAATACGGATCTGCTCGTCGCACTCCCCGTCGTGAGCGCCTACGTATACAGCACGATCGCGTTTCTCCTCGGGCGGATCGACGTCTTCTACGACCTGACGATCGTGGTTGCCGCGAGTGTGGTCGCTGCGATCTTCTACGAATCACTGAGCAAGCAGCGGGCGATGGACCGCCTGACGGACCTCACCATCTCGCGGGTTACCGGTGCCCGACGATACGGCGCCGACGGGACTACGACGACGGTCGACGTGAGTGATCTCGAACCAGGAGAGAGCGTGCTCGTCCGTGAGGGCGAACGTATCCCGGTCGATGGGGTGCTTGCCGAGGGCGAGTGTACGGTTGACGAGGCAGTCGTGACGGGAGAATCGCTCCCGGTGCTGAAGCGAGCCGGCGACGACCTCGTCGGCGGCGCGGTCGTCACGAACGGCGCCGCTGTCCTCACGGTGAGTGACAGTGCATCCAGCAGTATCGACCGCCTCATTACGTCGGTCTGGAATCTCCAGAGTGGGGACCACGGCGTCCAGCGACAGGCCGACCGGTTGGCGTCGTTCGTCATTCCAGTCGTCGTGGGTGGGGCTGTTCTCGCCGGCGGCTGGTCACTCGTGGTGGGGGCTGGCGTCCCGCTCGCCGTCCTGACGGCGTTGTCAGTGCTCTTGGTCGGGTGTCCATGGGCACTCGGACTCGCAACGCCGCTTTCCGTCGCAACGAGTATCGAGGAAGCAGTGACCCGCGGCATCGTCGTGTTCGACGAAACCGTCTTCGAGCGCCTTCGGAACGTCGACGTCGTCGTCTTCGACAAGACAGGCACCATCACGACCGGTCGGATGGAGGTTCTTGAGGCGGATGCACCGGCAGATCTGTTGGCCGCCGTCGCAGACCTGGAGCAGCGAGCATCGCATCCGGCGGCGGACGCGATCGTGACCGCATTCGCTCAAGAGGGGCAAGCTGGCGAGGGTCCCAGAGCCGATGGTGGGGTCGCGAATGAAGACGACCGCGAGCGAGCACGTAACATCTCCGAGTTCACGAGCCACGCGACCGGCGTCGAAGGGGTTGTTGACGACACGCGAGTTCTCGCGGGCAATCTCGATCTCTTTGCGGATCTAGAGTGGTCGGTGAGCGATGCCCTCGAAACTTGGGCGACAGCGGCCCGTGACGTCGGGCAGCTTCCGGTTATCGTCGGTCGTGATGGTCGTGCGGAGGGTGTCATCGTCGTGGGCGACGAGCCACGAGCGGGCTGGGACGGCACACTCACGCAGTTGAGTGCCCGTGATATGGAGACCGTCGTCCTGACTGGCGATGACGAGGCCGCCACTGACTTCCTCGCTACTCATCCCGGAGTCGACCACGTGTTTGCAGGGGTTCCGCCGGCGGGCAAGACTGCGACGATTCGGCGGCTACAGTCCCGTGGACAGGTCGCGATGGTCGGTGATGGAACGAACGATGCTCCGGCCCTTGCGAGGGCCGATCTGGGTATCTCGCTCGGCGGCGGGACCGCGCTCGCGTCCGATGCCGCGGATATTTCTATCGTCGATGACGACCTTGCGGCGGTCGAGACGACGTTCGACCTCGCAGATGCAGCACGTCGGCGTGTCAAACAGAACAATGGGCTAGCGCTGCTCTATAATGGGATCACGATCCCCCTCGCGGCGACGGGGTTGCTGAATCCAGTGTTCGCGATGGGAGCGGTCGTGGTGACTGGCGGTCTTCTCGCGGCGAATTCGTTTCGAGACCTGCTTAACGAGTAGCGGCTCCAACCCCGCGAAGCGGCAGATACCTGCTGTGATCGGATGAAGACGGCCTTCGTGGTTTATTCGAGAAATTCGAAGGCACGGAGGCCCGTGTGCCCGACCGCAAAGCCCGCGACGATGATGCCTCCAGAGAGGTTCTGGTGAACCGCCTCGAGGTCAAGCCCCGAGGCACTCAGCCTGCACCGCCTGTAGAACGGGGTCGACGGGAGGAAGCCGGTTCCGAGTGTGCCGACAACGATCAGTACCGCTGCTAGCCCCAAAAACACGTACTGTCGACGTTGCCCCTTCATATCTTGAGACGTTCGCTCAAACCGCGTTCTCACGGCAGATCCGGCATTTCAGTCGGCCGGGATAATGGCAGCCGATTGATCGGGCTGTCGGGCTGCTTGGACCGAGTAGAGCAGACTGCCAGTAAACAGAAGCAGGCTCCCGACGATGAATACCGCACTGAGCGGCGAGGCCGAATCGACGAATACCCAGTAGAGCGGGGCAGCAATCGATGGCCCGGCAGCGAGCACCGCGATCTTCGCAACGAGTGGCCCGCAGCACCCACAGGTACACGTTCCGACGATTGCAGCACTCCCGGCGGTCCCTTCGGTCATACCGGCTCGTTCCTCGACGCGCCAGTGACGGGCGATGAGAGCGGCGTTCAACCCGATGAGAGCGCTCAGCATCCCGACGACGATGACCTGGCCAGGTGACAGGGCCAGGAAGAACGGGATGTGTACGAACGGGAGATGCGGAATCGCGATTTCGAGAGTGGGCCATGATACCAGCTGATAGATTGCGGGCAGAACGACGACCGTCACCTCCTCGGGGAAGCCTTCTTCGGGGAAAAACGAGAGGTAGCCCGTCACCGTAACAAAAAAGAGCGCTAACACGACACCGACGCCGATGCCGAAGCGACGCGCAACCGGATCACGCATAACTGCGCGAATGATACCCCCTGCGTCCTTCCAGATGACATAGCCGATCAGAATTGGCGTGCCGAGGACGATAGCGTACCCAAGTGGATGTGTATCCCTTGCCAGTTCTGGGAGAAGGTAGGGGTACGAGATCCACAATCCCATGAGGATGCCGAGGAACGTGTACCGTGGGCGGGATGGCCAGCGCAGCCACCCAATGACGAAGCTCGCGACCATGATGCCCAAGCCACTCAGCAGGGCCAGTGGCTGATACCACGCTCGGGGGAACGGCATCGAACTCGCAGTGTACGTCGGATCCGGGGAGAGCCCCTCGAAGAGAACGGCTCCAAGCGCAGTGATAGCGATCCCGACGAATACACCGTAAAGAGCGGTTGTCGGCGTGACTCGATCGAACCGTTTGAGGAGGACGAACCCTCCGAGGATGGCGGCACCGACCAGTGCCAAGATGAGTCCGTGTCCTTGCGAGAGTCCACCGCTTCCGGTTGTACCGTGGGCGGACGCGACGGGAATCTGAGTGAGCGTAACAATCGCGGCGAGAAGTATAGAGAGTGGCCGAACAGACCCTCCGATTTGAGCGGTCTGTCCACGGGAGGAACCCTCCCGTGGTTGAGGCTCTTCCGGTGACATTATTCGGTCTTGGACAGGGAGCCACTTCTACCTGACTGATTCGAGAGAGCCACTCGGAGAGATATGCGTCACACCATGGACGACGGTGTGCCACTTCTGTGGAGCCCCATGAGAAATATACGCCACCGGATGCTATACCGTCGTTACGTTCTACCACTAGTCCGACCCACCTACTATGGATCCCCGGCACGTATCTCCGTTCGACAGGTATGGTCCAGCTGAGTCCGTGGCTGTGGGCGGTCATTCTGGTCGTCGGGGTCTTCGCTGCTCACTGGGGCGCCGAACAACTTTCGCATCCAATTAAGAAGCTCCGCCGACAGTTGGGATTGACCGCGGTCGCAGGTGGTGCCCTCGTCGGGATCGCTGCCGCCGGCTCCGAAATCGGCATCAACGTCACGAGTGCCTATCGCGGTGTCTCCGACATCGGGCTGGGAATGATGCTCGGGTCGAACATCGTCTCCATTCCACTCATCGTTACTATCGCCTACGTCGCCTCGCGGAAGCGAGACCTCGGCGACGAAACGGAGGGGCAAGATACGCGTCGCGACGGTGAACAGGGAAGCACGTCGTCTGGCGGCCAAACAGCGACGCACGGTCGCCACCGCCAGGAGAATCTCCTTCGGATTCAGAAGGAGGCCGTTACCGTCCTGATACTGCCGTATCTCGGAATCCTCGGTCTGGTCGCCGTCCTCACGCTGCCGGAATCCGGGCGGGGACTCCAGCCCATCGATGGGTGGATTATGGGGGCAGCCTACCTCGCATATCTGGGCCAGGCGTTCTTCAGGGGTCGCTCCGAGTCGGAGGACGTGCAGTGGACCAAGAAAGAACTCGGCCTTGCCGGTGCCGGGCTGGTCGTCCTCGCGTCGGGAGCGTACGGTATCGTTCTCTCGACGGAGAACATCGTGGCTGCCCTCGGGATCTCGAGGCTCGTGGGCGGGTTATTCGTGACGGCGATCGTAACGGCGATCCCCGAGATGTTCGCGACGTGGAGCGTCGTCAGAAGCGGTCAGGTCACCGCCGGGACGACGAGCGTTATCGGTGACAACGCTGTCACGATGACCGTAGCGTTCGTGCCGCTCGCACTCGTCACGGTTCCGATCGAGGACTTTCAACTCTATTGGGTGAATCTGCTATTCGTGGCGCTGATGCCGGCCGCGTACGCAGGGCTGACCCACTGGGGAGCGACCGAACACGGGTTCACACACTGGCAGGTCTTGCTGTTCGATGCCTTTTACTTCCTATATATCGGCGTGATGGCCCTCAGTATATTAAATCTCTTCTAGTACTTGCTTGTCATCCCGAAATCGTTAATCTCCAGAAGATACGGTGGAGTTCCGATTCGGTCCCCAAATACTGAAAATTGGCGACGTTTGTTTTGCCGTATTCCGCTTCGTTCTACGTATGTACGCCTGGTGTCGGCTGTCCCGCATCTTTTCACTCAAACTCACCGTAGTCTCCTCCGTATTTGATAAAGAAGTAAGCAAGGCCGAGCACTGCGCTCATCGCACCCGCTGCGACGATTCCGAGCGTCTTTGCGCTATCCGGGAGAGTGGGTGCACCACCACCGCCACCACCATCACCGCCACCGCGCCTGCCGACAGTTACTGTCCCCGTCATGCCCGCAGATTCGTGGGGAATGCAGAAATACCCGTATTCTCCTTCCGTCTCGAACGTATGCTCGTACGTTCCATCACCTCCAATACTGCCATCCGGATACGCATCACGAGCTGATGATTCGCTGTCAAAGTCACCACTCGCAAAATACTCCGCTTCGTCGGGAATTTCGTCTTCATAGGCCGTGACACTATGTTCGATGGATCCAACATTCTCCCAAGTGACTGTCGTCCCCGGATCGACCTGCGCCTCGGCGGGGACGAATTCGAGGTTGTCGTTCATGTCAATCGTTGTTTCCTGGGCGGCAGCTTCGGTTGAAGCCGCCGTTACCGTTGCAGTTCCCCCAACAGCTGCCCGAAGTACCCCCCGCCGTGATACAGGATGATTTTTCTCCTCCTCGATCATAGACACCACTACGCACGATGCGTCAATAGTGAATGTGGTGCATACGTCGAAATCCGTGTTTCAGCCTTACTTCAATGTGAACGTGGCACTGTCTAGTTTAGGACCTCCTCGACCGATGTTCGATCAGCAAGCGATTGGTGCGGTCTGAGATGGTTATAATAATGTGCAAACAGAGCAATCTATTGTCGAACGCTCCGCCGACTGCCCACCCACGAAGTATGGAAATAGTCGAGGCGCATTTTCAGCGTGTGGAACCATTTTTCGATGAGTTTTCGGTCGGTATAGTCCACCTGACTGTTCAATCCTATTCGAACAAGGGCAGTCCGATATCCGAACTGATCAACGAGAAACGTCGTGTCTGAGAGATCGCGTTTCTCACGAAGTCCAGACAGGAACGCAGCCGCTGGATCGGTGCCATGGCGTCCGAACAACGCCACGTCAAGAATGAGTTTCGTGTCGAGGTCTACTGCAGCGTATAATCAAGACCACTCACCGTTAATTTTGACAGCGGTTTTGTCGACGGCGACCCGCTTCGGCTGCGCCTCAGGCGGGTCGGGAACGCTGTCAGCCAGCCTATGTACCTACTGCCAAACAGCTTTATTAGAGCGTTCAACTCCTAATTCCGAGAGAATAGTTGTTGTCTCTCTAAGTGAATAACCGGTCGAGTGAAGCCGGACGGCGAACACTCCCGAGTTTCTTCTAAATCCGCCGCAAAGCATTCGCTGAGCGGGTCTGCGAGCATCTTGACCAACTAACTCAACGACCTGCTCACTTCTCAAACTGGCTTGATTAGACAGTGACGAATTCAGTAAATATCTGAAGAACTGAAGGTCGAGACTACCCCAAATAGATAGAGATGAGCGTAAACAGGGCGAATCCTCCAACGAGTGCGACGGCAGCCAGACGGGCCTCACCTTCATTGTGTGCCTCGGGAATGATCTCCTCGACGGCAACCGTGAGCAGGATTCCGGCCGTAAAGGCGAGCAGTCCGAACTTGACGATCGCAGGTTGACCACGGACGAGCCAGTACCCGACGGTGACACCGAGAAAGATTGGAAGTGCGAACGAGAGGGATAACAGTAGCCGTGTTCGCCGCGGGATGCCCTTCGATTTGAAGGTGGCAATCGTGGCGAACCCCTCTGGAATGTCGGCAGGAACCTGACCGAGTGCGAGGAGGAGTCCAAGACCTAGCGAAATCGTCGACCCGGCTCCGATCATCACGCCGTCGCTAAAGAGATCGACGGCGACGCCGGCGAAAATACCCCAGGCACCTGACTCTGCACGTCCCCCGCCGGTTCGAGCGGCGATGAGGTCTGTGAGACTGTCGAGACCGATCGAGAAGAATCCTCCCGCGAGGAAAACGACGAGCACGAACCACGGCGGGTCAGCTTCGAGCGTCGTCGGAAGCAACTCGATACCAACGACAGCGAGGATAATGCCCGCCGCAACGTGGAGCGCTAAGCTGAGTGTATCGCCGGAGATCTCGAACCGTTCGGCGACGAGCCCACCGGAGATGTTCCCAAGGGCCGGCATCGAACTCAATAGGAGCGCTGTCAGATAGCTGGTGGCCACGCTATCGACCTACCCGTAATTCGGGTTTGACTCGGAAAGCCCTTACTTCGCTATCGAGGATTTCAGTAGTATCCCGTCCCGTAGCACGAAAATCTACCTTCTCTCCGTGAGGACTCCTCCAGACCCCTCGTCCTCGTCTATCTGCGGTCACTCTGGGGAGAGGGCAAACAGATCTCCGTAAAAAATCGTGTTTGTACTTGCCCTTGTACTCGGTAGGACCTACGAGTCCACGGACGATTTGGCCGTTCCGTCACTTATTCACGGAGTGTACAACGCTGTCCGGTTCGGCGGCGCGTATCTTGGTGCAACCAGGATGCTCTGAACCAATTACGACTCGCCCAGAAACACCAGGAGATGAATATGCTTGAGAAACCAGAGCGGTAATATCACGCCGATCCCGACGCCAAGGAGTGGGCTATTCGAGGCGAGCCACACCACCTGTGCGAGAACCGTACCAAGCAGTACCACGCTGTTGTACGCGATTCCATTAATCAGAATGTCTCCCGGTGTCTGTGGCCGTGGCCACTGTACGAGACTGTAATCACTCTTTGATGTTCGACTCGCGCTGAGTGCAATTATGAGTCCGGCCAATCCACTTCCAAACCACCCAAGGAGCACTATCGGGAATGAAAACAAGCTGACTCCCAACACCAGACCGGCTCCGACCGGAAACGTGATAACGACGAATTCGACAACGGTGCATCGAGCAAGGTTAGTTCGCAAAGAAGTCAGCATATTCTTGACCCAAATCTGTACATCGGTCAACCAGCCATTTCACTTCGTTCTTGGGAGACTTTTCTTCTCCTCGTCGGTAACCGGTTGAGAATGCTCCGTCGAGGATTTGAACCTCGGTCCTCGGCGTGAGATGCCGAGATGATTGGCCGAGCTACACCAACGGAGCATTTTGAGCTCACTGGCCAATCCAGTTAAACCCACTCACTTCACGACATCGAATTCGACGACGCAGACGACTATCTGGTGTCTGCAGAGGAAATCATCCAATGTTTGATGAGTTCGTTCACGTTGTAGAAGAGGATACCAACTGAGAGGAGGGTCGTGACGAAATAAATAATCAATCCTGGTGGGCCACCGATCGATGTACCGATTGCACCTCCTCCAAACCCGACGACCGTGAGTTCGATCCACGTCACTACGATCCGAGACAGCAATCGGGGTTCCGAATTGGGCTGTGTCGATGTCATCGGTTCAGGGTACCATATTTAGGACGCGATGTTGATTTTCTGTTTCACTCTGTCCACGCAACTCAACGATACGCCGTTGGCTGATTATACGTCTCATCCGTAGGTTTCCTCGGTATCGACGGGACCACTGAACGCTGAATAGAGCACGACAAAGTAGCCGAGTACGATCGGGAGCAGCACGCTCGCCATGATCGACATAATATTGAGTGGAAGCGTAGAGATAATCGCCTCTCGGACGGTGAGTCCTGCGGTCCGATCCACGAAGGGAAACAGAAGGGTTGCGACAAGCCCCACGAGTCCGAAGACGAGTGTGGCTGTCGCCGCGAACGCGGCGTAGTAACGACGTCTACGGAGCGCGACGGTATAGATTCCCGTCAGGGTAGCAGTGAGCATCACAAGTGCGACGACGGTGATCGAACGGAAAGAGGAGCGCAGCCCTGGCTCAGTGGCATATATCACTCCGAGAGTAATGATCGCGATACCAAGATAGCCCACGGCAGCTCGGATACCGTAGTCTCGCATCTCATCTCGCAGAGTGCCACGGGTTTTCAGGCCGAGGAACGCCGCACCATCGACAATCGTGAGGACAAGGACTGTGACACCACCGAGGACCCCCACTGGGGTGATGAGGCCGGTCGCTCCGACCAGCCAGTTCATCACGAACAGCCCCAGCAGAAACGGTGTCACGGTACTCCCGATGACGAACGAATAGCCCCAGAGTGTCCGCCAGCGGTCGTCTTCACGCTCCTCGTACATCTCTGGAGCAAGCCCTCGGAGACCGAGTGCGGCTAGAATCGCGAACATCAACAGATAGTACCGGCTGAAGAGATTCGCGTAGACGGACGGAAACGCCGCGAATAGTGCCCCACCGAAGACGACGAGCCAGACCTCGTTCCCGTCCCAGAACGGCCCGACAGCCGCCAACAGCTGTTCTTTCTCGTGATCGTCGTTACGGGTCGCAAACAGGACGCCTACGCCGAAGTCGAAGCCGTCGAGAAAGAGGAACATCCCAAAGATGAAAAACAGCAGCGCGAACCAGAGTTCGGCGAGCGGCAATCCGAATAAGGGCTTCGTAGCCAGCGATTCGACGTTAGTCACCGGACGTCACCTCTGACTCTTGGATGTGGGCAGCATCACTCTGCGTGAGTTCGTCCCGGGGTGGTGGACCCGCTCGGATGATACGACCGACGACGTATGTGTAGAGGCTCAATAACAGGATGTACCCAGCAACGAATCCGAGGAGCGTGAACGTTGCTTCGGCGCCTGTGAGGCTCGGAGAGACGCCGGCATTCGTCCTCATTACCCCCTGAATGACCCACGGTTGTCGCCCGACTTCGGTGACGATCCATCCGACCTCTACGGCGACGAATCCCAAGAGAGACGACGCCATCAACGCCTTATGCAGCAGGTCATCCTCGAAGAGTTCGCCACGCCACCATCGATAGACGCCCCAGACGGCCAGCAGAATGAACCAGAAGCCGAGCGCCACCATAATCCGGAACGCCCAGAAGACGATCGCCACTGGTGGAGCTTTCGTTGAGAAGGATTCGAGGCCGCGTATCGTTGCCTGTTGGTTTCCTCCACTCGCGAGCCAGGATGCGCCACCCGGGATGCCGATGCCAAAGAGATCTTTTGTACGGGGGTTCAGCAGGTCATTAACGTCCGTGGGGAACGCGACAATATACTCGGGGACGTAGGAGTCAGTTTCCCAAACGGCTTCCATCGCGGCGAATTTCTGTGGTTGGGTTTCGGAGACGTGGCGGGCATACTCATCACCCTGAATCACTTGCAGTGGGGCCGTGATGAGCAGGACAGCGAGTGCGATTTTGAGCGTCTTCTCCCAGAAATCGATGTGTTTAATCGGATACCCCCAGACGTGGTGACGGAACACGTAGTAGGCGGCAACGCCGGCCATGAAGAGCGCGACCGACTCGACAGCAGCGTTCTGCATATGGATGAACATGTAGGGAAATCGTGGGTTGAGATAGGCCGCGAGCGGATCGGTAAGCTTCACAATTCGATTGCCGTTCTCTACGACAATTTCGAACCCACGCGGCGTCTGCATCCACGAGTTCGCGATGAGGATCCAGACGGCTGAGAGCCAGGTGCCGAGCCCGACAGCGATACTCGACAGGAAGTACAGCCGGTCAGACACCCGGTCCCGTCCAAAGACGAAGATACCGAGGAACGTGGCTTCAAGCATGAATGCCATCATTCCCTCCAGGGCGAGCGGGCCGCCAAACAGCTCCCCCGCGGTCGTTGAGAACGCGGCGAAGTTCGTTCCGAATTCGAACTCGAGGACGAGTCCGGTTACCGTTCCAACGACGAAGCTGACCGCAAATATTCGTGTCCAGAACCGACGAAGCTGTTCGTACACCGGCTGTTTGGTCCGAATCTCTTTCCATGTGAAATAGATGAGAAACGGTGCAAGGCCCATACTCATCACTGGGAAGATGATGTGAACGATCGTGGTGAGCGCAAACTGGAGTCGGCTCGCAAGAACGGGATCAACCACCGGTCTCACCTCGACAGATGTCGTTATTGGTCTGAACGATGATTCGCAGATCGGGTAAAAAATGGACCCCTGTCGGATAGAATGCCATCACTCCGACTTTGCGACTTTGGTACGTCAAATGAAGGCGGTGTCCTATGTATTGGGAATCCGCCTTCGACCCTTATACTGGGGGATTTGATTAGTGAGTATGGAGCGTCGACAGGTCCTCAAGACAGCCGGAATTCTCGCAACAGGTGGCGTAACCAGTCTCGCAGGTTGTAGTTCTGGAAACGGTGATGGTAGCGGTGAGCCGACTACGACCGAGACTGAGGAGACGACCGGCGGTTCGGGAGGAGAAACGGCCGGTGGCACGGGGGGATCGAACACGGTTATGATGGTCACCGAAGGGAGCGAGTACTATTTCGATCCCATCGGTCTGTTCGTCGAATCCGGGGAGACAGTCACGTTCGAAATCCAGAGTGGGAGTCACTCAGCAACTGCCTACAAACAAGGAACGAGTTCAGCAGAGGTGACGCGGATTCCCGACGGAGCGGAAGCGTTCAACAGCGAGGTTCTGAGTGAACAAGGCGCAACGTACGAGCATACGTTCGAGACCACGGGCACGTACGATTATTTCTGTATCCCGCACAAGTCCCTGGGGATGGTTGGTCGGATTGTCGTTGGCGAACCCGGCGGTCCCGCGGAGGGGAGTATGCCGCCGGACGGAGACGTTCCCGAAAGCCAGACCATCGTCGATCAAGGCAGCGTCTCGTACAGCTCGTTCTCCGGGTAGGCGGCCGCGTACACTGCGAGCTGTGCGCTCCGGAATCACTTGTACACCATATGGCCGACATCGACTGTGCTTCGGACCTACAGTATGGAGACACACGCTGCCGATGATGCTCGCACAAGGCTCGTGGCCGACATACACGGATGCTGCCCTCGATAGTGTTCGGCAGGAACGACGCGAGGTCGAGCGCGAGTGTCAAGCTTTCCAACGGTTTCGCCAGCGTATTCAGACTGCCGACACACAGACTCCTCGGTTCGAACGGTCCGTTGTTGGAGTGGATCAGAGCCTGACATCCGAAGAGAAGTCGATCCGTGATACTATCGAGCCGTGGTATTATGATACTGTGATGGCGGTCGACCACTACGGCGACGTGTACGGTGATTCGTTCGAGGCGAGCCTCAGTGCCGAGTTCGGGGTCGATGTGCTGGTTCTCATTTCAGAAGCGACTACGTTCTCACCGCTCATCAAACAACGACTCCTCGAGGCCGCACAGCAGTGTATTGACAACCGCCGGGTCTTTCTGGAGACGCTCAAGGCTGAATTCACTACGCTCAAAGACGCGCAATCTACAGTTCAAGAGATTCGAGAGGCGATAGCAGAACTTGATTCTACGGAATCACAGGGAATCTCAGATACTGAACTGACCGATCGATACGACACGCTTCACACGTTGACTGATGAATGTAAGAGTTGGATCCAGCAACGGCAGGAGGAAATCCACGCTCATCGAATCGATCGGTCGGCAGACGTGGATGCCTACACTGACCTCTGTTCGTATCTCTACGAGGGTCTGGAGGTTGATTATCCGGTATTGGCGACGTTTGTCGAGATCTTGGAGATCATCTCCCGATATGAGTAGTCCCCCTCTTTCACCTCCTACTCAGTCTTGATGTCCTCCCATGGCTGAACAGTAGTTGCTGATTTGGCTGCGATTAGTGCTGGCAAACTGGGTGCTGGAATCGAAGGACCCCGCGTATCGGGTGCACGGCTCTCAGAATCGGCGTGAGTGGGCGTCGAACATATTAGATAATCGACCCCAGCAACTACTGTGAAGGGGTGGGCTTCCGCTTGCACCGTGTCAGTGCCGGTTTCCAGCAAATCTACTTTGTTAACGGTTTTGTCTATCCGGTCACAACAGTACATATGGAATTCGACTTCGTGCGCTCGGTGGCTCCCCTCGTCGTGATTGTCGCCGTCGCGGCGATTGCGCTCACGACCGTGATGACCTCCTCGACAGTCTTCATGATGGTTCTGCCCTCAATGATCGTCTTCTCAGTCATCGCGTTCTTCTTCGGAATGAAACACGGCGAGTTCCGCGCCAGTCCGTAACAGGCCGACCCAGTCGCCGAAATCCGCTGGGTTGCGGTCCATGCTAGCCGCCAGCTGGTGTTGATTCAGATTTATTTCGATGACCGGTTCGCAGTCCTACCGACGGCTGCTTCAGCGGGACGGTGTCGAACCAACAGGAGTCCACCAGAGCCGGGTAACCACTATCGTTCAGTTACCAGTCCTGGTTGTCGTATAGAACGTCTCTACGCGGTGTAGCCGGCGTACTCCATAAGCTGGTTGAAGATGTCCGTATCCATGACGGACCGATAGACCACGCCGGTGAGCATCCCACCAGGATAGAACGTGCCGTTCATCACGTGGTTGACTTTGTGGCAGTGCATCAAGTAGATACCTGGATCAGCATCGGCAGTAAATTCGATCGTGTGTCGTTCAGCAGGGGCGACGTTCGTGACGTCCATATCGTGGCGGGCAGCTTCCGGAATCGTCCCGCCGTCCTTTTCGACACGCTGGAAGCGGTGGTTATGGATATGCATCGGGTGCGACATGTACCCGCCGTTGACGAGATGGATACGAACTGAGTCGCCCTCGTCGACGATGATCGGTGACCCTTCTTCGGGGTGCAGCGTCCGGGGTGCGCTCTTCCCGTTGACGGTAAACACGTCTGGATTGCGACTGGCCGAATTGTAGGTGAAGTCCGCCTCACCGGCCCACTTCCGCGGAACCCGCGAATCCCAGTCTTTGACCGTCATGAAGTATTCGCGGTCCGCTGGTTCGTAGCCTTCGGGATCAACTCGGTAGATCCCGTACATGCCCATGTCGATATGCCGGTGGGTCTGGAAGTGACAATGGTAGAAATGCGTTCCAGGGACGTTGGCTGGGATCTCGTAGGTGTGTGTCTCACCCGGTGGGACCTGGATTCCAGTCGTTGTCGGGACGCCATCGTTCTCCCACGTCTTGCGAACCCCGTGGAAGTGAATCGTGTGGGGACGTCGGCCATCGGTGTTGTCGAGTGTCACCTCCATCGCGTTCCCCTCGGTCGTTCTGAGAATTGGGCCGGGGACGCTGGGGTCGTTGTCGTCGGCCTGGAACGCCCAGATGCGGGGGAATTCGACGGGCCCACCCATTGTATCGAGCGGGTGGACGGCGTGGCGGGCCTGCTGAGTCCGCATCGTCACTTCGCCACCCTGCTCGTCGACGTTGACGACTGTTGGAGGGCTGGTGTAAGGGAGATCAGGCGAGTCAGTTTGTGCCTGCGTGGGGGTACCGCTCGTTGCTGCTGGCTCGTTGGTTCCGCCCACAGAACAGCCTGCTAACGAAGCGATACCTGTCGCGCCAGTTGCCGCGAGAAACTCACGCCGGGACAGTCCGGTTCCGGGTGCGCCGAAACGTGTAGTCATGATACACTCGGTATTTTGGCCGGCCTAAACATAGGGCGACTGCGGTGTCCCAATTCACGGGATAGCGCGTGGATATGTTCGGCAAAAGGCGAATGGAGATGGCGGCTTTTTACCTACACTTGTTCGTTGTTAGGAGTTCAAAATTGGGGCGACAAAGTGGTCAGATTTTCAGAGTCCGCCCGTGGACGACAGATATACTCCTGCGAACTGCACCGCGTTATACGTCCCGTGAATCACAGCCGGTACTGCGAGATTGTCCGTGTACTCGTACGTTACTCCCAGTACTAGAGCCAGGACGAATGCGATACCGATGTACACCAGTTTGCCTTCCCCTGACAACGAGAAGAGATGGATCGATGCGAACAGAGCGCTTGCGAGGATGATTGCACGGGCCGGATGGAGACTTTCACGGAGGGTACCCTGGACGAGCCCCCGGAACAACAGTTCTTCTCCTGGACCGACCAACAGGAATTGAAGCGGAATCAGAAGAAGGAACACACTCGGATTTTGTCGCCCGACTTCGACGATCTGATTCTGAGCCGAGTTCAGACCGAGGGCCGTGATTACTGAGGACGCCACAAAGAGCAACCCAAGGATCGCTATACTCCCCCCGATAATCACCGCCCCGTCACGCTTGTCGGGCAGACGAACTGGAACGAATCCAAATCCGAGATCACGACCTTTGAGATAGAGGATGGCGATGCCCCCAAACGTAACTCCTTGGAGGAAGAACGTACTCACAACCAGCCTGAGGGCTGGACGTGACGCGAGGTCGACTCCGAACAACCCGACGACCGTCGCGACGGCAAGGATTACGATAGCCCCCGCGACGTATGATCCATACGTGAGACCAATCGCCGAGGCGACAGACCGGAAACGAGATATCGACGACATTAATCAGATGTGAGCGTAGGGCTCCACCCTACAAGCTGGCTTCGATGGGTCGACTCCGGCTCTATTCATACCAAGACTTCCCGCGGTAGTGATTTTATTCATAGCTGACGTTCAGGTTCGACGAGGTTCGATCCAGCGAGGACTGTTATCGTCACGAGCACGAACGCGATGAGTGAGAGATTCGGAATCGTGAGTCCGAGTACCGGAGCCTGCCACTGGACGACTGCACAGGGGCCAGCAAAGGTGCATGAGGCCGTCGTTGCTTGGAGTACGGAGTGATATCCCGCGATTGAAGCTCCCACCACGGATAGTGGCACGACCGTTCGCCAGATT
>Ga0207850_100556_pt1 | contig 20359 bp, 18 predicted proteins | sample 23E2SouthBayCA_FD_187746 | JGI IMG/M metagenome (GOLD analysis project Ga0207850, IMG submission 187746) | Aerobic enrichment media microbial communities from Eden Landing Ponds, California, USA - A23 E3 (3) (SPAdes) | ecosystem: Environmental > Aquatic > Marine > Unclassified | place...
GCGGTGCGCTCGGTGACGGCCTCGATGACCTCGCGGGCGCTCGGGTAGCCGTTCCCGGACTTCTTCACGCCGCCGAACGGCAGCTGGACCTCCGCGCCGATGCAGGGGAGGTTGCCGTACGCGAGCCCGACCTCGGCGTTGTCGCGGTAGTAGTTGATCTGGCGGTAGTCCTCGCTGATGACCGCGCCGGCGAGCCCGTAGGGCGTGTCGTTGTGGATTTCGACGGCGCGCTCGATGTCACCGGAGTATTCGATGAGCGCGACGTGCGGCCCGAACACTTCCTCCTTGATGGAGCGCAGGTCCGGGTCGTAGTCGACCTCGTAGACGAACGGGCCGACCCAGTGGCCGTCCTCGTGGCCGTCGGGAATCTCGTCGTCGGCGAGATCCGTGCGGTCCACGAGCACGTTCTCTGCCTCCTCGCGGGCGAGGTCGTTGTACTCCCGAATCTTCTCGACGTGCTCGGCCTCGATGGCCGGCCCCATGAACGTGTCCTCGTCGAGGGGGTCGCCGACCGCGACCTTCTCGGCGACCTCCACGAAGCGCTCCTTGAACTCGTCGTAGACGTCCTCGTGGACGACGAGGCGCTCGCTGGAGACGCAGCGCTGGCCGGTCGTCTTGAACGACGACATCACCGCGGAGTGGACCGCGATGTCGAGGTCGGCCTCTTCGGTGACGACGATGCCGTTCTTCCCGCCCATCTCGCAGGCCGCGAGCTTCCCGGGGTCGGCGGCGACCTCCTCCGCGATGTGGTGGCCGACCTCCGCGGAGCCCGTGAACAGCACGGTGTCCACGCGGTCGTCGTCGACGACGGCCGCGCCCGCGTCGCCGTACCCCTGCACCATGTTGAACACGCCGTCGGGGATGCCGGCGTCCTCGAACATCTCCGCGATAATCTGGCCGCACCACGGCGTCTGCTCGGCGGGCTTCCAGACGACGGTGTTGCCCTCCACGAGCGAGACGGCCATGTGCCAGAACGGGATGGCGACCGGGAAGTTCCACGGCGTGATGCAGCCCACGACGCCGCGGGGCTTGCGGCGCATGTAGGCGTCCTTGCTGGGAATCTCGGAGGGCACCACGTCGCCTTTCGGGTGGCGGGCGTCGCCTGCCGCCCACTCGACCATGTGCCACGCCTCGGTGACGTCGGCCAGCCCCTCGCTAATCTCTTTGCCGCACTCCTTGGTGACGACCTCGCCGAGCTCCTCGTGGCGCTCCTTGAGCTCGTGGTAGATGTCCCAGAGGTACTCCGCGCGGTCGATGTGGGAGAGCGCTTGCCACTCCTCGAAGGCCTCGTCGGCGGCCTCGGTGGCCTCGCGGACATCGGCCTCGGTGCCGCGGCGGAACTCGCCGAGCGACTCGCCGGTCGCGGGGTTCTCGCTCTCGAAGGTCTCGGTCCCGTCGCCGTCGACCCACTCGCCGTCGATGTAGTGCTGGTACGTCATCGGCAAAAACTGCGACGGGCGTGGTGAAAAAGGTACACCTTGTCGGCTCGCGCGAGTCACCACGTCGCGTCGCCGCGGCCGCTCGCCGCCTTCTCGATTTCGCCCGCCAGCGCCGCCGCGTCGAAGGCGTGGTCGGGGCGAATCTGGACGAAGCTCAGGAAGTCTTGGGCGTCCAGCAGCGCCTCGGCGTTCGCCGCGCGCGTCCGCGCTCCGTCGCCGGTGTCGTAGGCCTCCAAGGCCACCTCGACGACGGTGCGCGCGCCGACGAGGGGCTCCAGCGCCGCCAGCGCGCACGCGAGGTCGTACGCGCGAGCGCCCTCCAGCCCGTCGCCGGCGACGTTCGTCGCGTCGATGAAGTAGAGGTCGTCCTCGTAGACGAGGACGTTCTCGCCGCGGAGGTCGCCGTGCGCGACGCCGTTCTCGTGCATCGTCGCCAGCGCGCCGAACAGCGCGGGCGCGTGCCGCTCCACGTCGGCCGCGGGGAGGTCGTCCAGCGGTCGGAACTCGGGGAGGTACTCCAAGACGAGCACGCCCAGCCCGTTGACCTCGAACGCTTCGACGGGCGCGGGCGCGTTCACGCCGATGTCGCGGAGCGTCCGCGTGGCTTCGAGCTCGTGCTCGGCCATCTCGACGGGGCCGTCGAACGGCTCGAAGAAGCCCTCGCGGCCGCTGGAGAACGCGCCGAGGTTCCGCGCGCCCGTGAACAGCGCGTGGACGAGCGCGTTCTGCCCGGATATCACCTTCACGAACCAGCGGTCGTTGACGACGCAGGGCGTCGACAGCCAGTTGTCCGTCTCCAAGAACGTCACCCGCAGTTCCGCTTGGTCGTAGCGGTCCGCGACCTCGCGGGCGACGGCCTCCAAGGAGTCCCACGGGACGGTCCCGCGGACGAACTGGCGGATGCTCACACCGACGAGTGGAGCCGCGCGAATAAATTTCCGGCGGGCGCGTGGGCGAGCGAAGCGAGCCCACGTTCTCGTGAGCGCCGACCGGAGCGGCGCGAGTGGAGTCGTTCACGGTCGTTCCGGAGTGTTTATGCGGTCGGTGGCAAAGCTTGCAGTATGGACTTCGACCTTCCCGACGAGCACCGGATGATTCGGGACACCGTCAGGGAGTTCGCGGAAGCGGAAATCGAGCCCATCGCGTGGGACATCGAGGAGGAGCACCGCTTCCCCGCGGAGGTGTTCGCGGAACTGGCGGACCTCGACATGATGGGCGTGCCCGTCAGCGAGGAGTACGGCGGGCTCGGCGGCGACCAACTGATGTACGCGCTGGTCGCCGAGGAGCTGGGGCGCGTCTCCGGCTCCATCGGGCTCTCCTACGCCGCGCACGTCTCGCTGGCGTCGAAGCCGATCGAGCTGTTCGGCACCGACGAGCAGAAGGAGCGCTGGCTGCGCCCGCTCGCTGAGGGAGAGTACCTCGGCGCGTGGGCGCTCACCGAGCCCGACAGCGGCAGCGACGCCAGCGACATGGACACCACGGCGGAGAAAGAGGGCGACGAGTACGTCCTCAACGGCACCAAGCAGTTCATCACGAACGCCTCGGTCGCGGGCAGCGTGCTCGTGAAGGCCGTCACGGACCCCGACGCGGGCTACGGCGGCATCTCCACGTTCATCGTCGACCCCGACGGGGACGACGGCTTCGAGGTCACCACGGAGTGGGACAAGATGGGGCTGAACGCGTCCCCGACCTGCGAGATTCGGTTCGACGACTGCCGCGTTCCCGAGGACCGGCTGCTCGGCGAGGAGGGCGACGGCTGGGAGCAGACGAAGAAGACCCTCGACGGCGGCCGCATCTCCATCGCCGCGCTGTCCACGGGGCTCGCGCAGGGCGCCTACGACGCCGCCAAGGGGTACGCCGTCGAGCGCGAGCAGTTCGGCCAGCCCATCTCGGAGTTCGACGCCATCCGGAACAAGCTCGTCTCGATGCACCGCAAGACCGAGCGCGCGCGCCTGCTCACCCACAAGGCCGCCACGCGCTACGACAACGGCGAGTCCGTCACCAAGGAGTCCGCGCTGGCGAAACTCGACGCCAGCGAGGCCGCCCGCGAGGTCGCCGAGGACGCGGTCCAGACGCTCGGCGGCTACGGCTACACCACGGACTTCGCGCCCCAGCGGTTCTTCCGGGACGCCAAGCTCATGGAAATCGGCGAGGGCACCAGCGAGATTCAGCACCTCGTCATCGGCCGCGAACTCGGACTGTAGACCGATTGCGTCGCCGCTCGGTACGACTGCGCTGAAGGTATCGCCGCGCGCGGCTGGCACCGTGTTCGCCGCGAACGCCGTCCGCTCGACGTTCACCGTCAACTGTTTCTGCTCTGAGGAGTTCGGCTGGCGTCCACTCAGTCTGTACGCACCGACTCGGTGGCGTCGTCGCGGCAGTCTCGAAACTATCGGCCGGCAGTCGACTGTGGCCGTCCGTCACGGACGCTTAACTCCCTCCCTCGCGTAGCTGGCCGACGAACGGATGTGTCCCCGACCGCCCACCCCTCCACGAGACGACCCCGCAGTTTCGGTTTCGGAGCTCACGAAGACCTACGCCAGCGAATCAGGCCACGTCACCGCCGTCGATGGCGTCTCGTTCGACGTCGAAGCCGGAGAGGTCGTCGGACTGCTCGGGCCGAACGGTGCCGGCAAGACGACGACCGTCAAAACCGTCCTCGGGCTCGTCGCGCCCACGAGCGGCGCAGTCTCCATCCACGGCGTGCCCGTCAGCGAAGCGCGCTCGCGCTCGTACAACTACGTGAGTGCCGTTCTCGAAGGCGCACGCAACGTCTACTGGCGACTGAGCGTCCGCGAGAACCTCGCGTTCTTCGCCGGACTCCACGGCATCGACCCGCGGGAACGGACCGACAGGCACGAGGCGATTATCGACACGCTCGGGCTCGCCGAGCACGCGAACGAACCGGCGAGGAACCTCTCCCGCGGCCAGAAGCAGAAGGTCGCCCTCGCCTGCACGCTCGCCCGCGAGACGCCCGTGCTCTTCCTCGACGAACCGATGCTCGGTCTCGACGTGGAAACGACCCGCGACCTCCAGACCGAAATACGACGCCTCGCCCGCGAGGAGGACAGAACAATCGTGCTCACGAGCCACGACATGGACGTCGTCGAAGCCGTCTGCGACCGCGTGGTCGTTCTCAGTGACGGCCGCGTCGTCGCCGACGACGCCGTGGACAACTTACTCAGCGTCTTCCAGTCGCAGTCGTACCGCGTCCGACTGACCGGACAGCCGCCGGCGACGCTTCGGGAGCAACTGGAGTCGGGCTTCCACGTGCTCGACTGGCGGCCCGACACCGACGGCGTGGCGTTCGAAGTCGCACTCGCGGGGAGTGCGGAGTTCTACGAGTGCGTCGACGTGCTGCGGGCGGCGGGCGCGACCGTCGCGTCGTTCACCGAAGTCGAGCCGGACCTCGAAGACGTCTTCGTGGACCTGACGACGGCCACGCCGCCGTCGCCCGAGGGGGCGGAGCCATGAACGGGTACCTCGTGCTGTTCCGCGCGATTGCGGCGAAGTCGGTGGCGCTCTCGCGCCGCTACCTCGTGAATACGGTGATGGGGTTCGTGACGCTGTACGCGTTCTTCGCGCTCCTCTTCTTCGGCGGCCGGTTCGTCGCGGCGGACCTAATCTCGCGGTCAGTCGGGCCGCTCGTCGTCGGGTACTTCCTGTTCACGATGGCGGTGTCGGCGTACGCCGACCTCACGCACGACCTGACTGACGAGGCGCAGTGGGGGACGCTGGAGCAGCTGTCGATGTCCCCGTTCGGCTTCACGACGGTCGTGACAGCGAAGACCGCGGTCAACCTTCTGGGGACGTTCGCGACCGGTTTCGTCCTCCTGCTGTCGATGATGCTGACGACCGGGACGTGGCTGTCCGTCGCGCCGCTCTCGCTCGCCGTGCTCGGACTGCTGACGCTGCTCCCGGTCGTCGGGCTCGGCTTCGCCTTCGGCGGGGCGGCGCTCGTCTACAAGCAAATCGAGAAGGTGTTCCCGCTCGTGCAGCTCTCGTTCGCGGGCCTGATAGCGCTGCCAGTCCGGGAGCACGCGGTGCTGAAACTCCTCCCGATGTCGCTGGGGAGCCACGCGGTGCAGCGCGTGCTGACTGACGGACTCCGCGTGTGGGAGCTCCCGCTGGTGGACCTCGCGGCGCTGGTCGGCCAGTCGGTGGTCTATCTGGCGTTCGGACTGTTGGTGTTCCGCGCCGGAACGGCGAAAGCGCGCGAGCAGGGCGTTCTCGGGCACTACTAGACGGCGCGGCGACAGCGGTCCAGCGCGGTGCTCACCGAGCACCCTACGGCGTCCGCGGCGGGCCGATTACTCCCGCTGTTCGAGGATGCGGTCGATGATGTCGCCCGTGGAGAGCAGTTCGTCGTCGTAGCGCTTCTCGCGGCCCGACGCGCGTTCGACGGTGCAGTCGATGCCGCGGTCGGCGAGCTCGGCCTCGATGGCGTCGTCGTCGTGGTGCTGGTCGAAGCCGAGCGCGATGACGTCCGGGTCGATGTCCTCGATGGGCGCGAAGATGTCCGAAGGGTGGCCGACGCGCGCCTCGTCGACGGCGTCGAGGGCGGCGACGACATCGCGGCGCTGGCGGTTCGGCAGCACGGGCGGTTGCTTGTGGGTGACGTTCTCGCGGCGCGCGACGATGACGTGCAGTTCGTCGCCCATCGCCGCCGCGTCCTCCAAGTAGTGAATGTGGCCGGGGTGAATCAGGTCGAAGGTCCCCTGCGCGACGACTCGTCTCACAGTTCCTCGTCGATGTCTTCCTGCGTGAAGTCGAAAAACGATTCGGGTTCGGGGAGCGCGACGTCGTAGACGTCGAGGCTGCGGGGCTCGCCCTCGTTGTCGAACGCGCGCCACGAGTTCGGGTCGTAGGGCGCGCCGAGGATGACGTGGACGTCGCCGCGGCCGAACGTCGCGCGGTCGGCGTCCGAGGGCGCGAGCACGCCGTTGGGGTGGGAGTGGACGCTCCCGACGTTGCGCATGTCGTTGGGGACTTGACTGGCGTTGAACGTCGCGCTCACGGGATTCGTCTCCGTGCCGGGCACCATCAGCACGTCCGTGACGACGTAGCCGTCGTCGGGCCCGACGTCGAGGTCTTTGGCGGGCGTCCCGCGGAGCAGGCCGAGGTACTCGTTGGGGTGGCTGTCCTCGGCGGCCTCCAGCGCGAACTCCAGGGCTTCCCGCGCGATGCCGACGACGTCGGGACGCCCTCCGAACAGCATACCCGGTAGTCGGCGGCCGCGACTGTTGAGGCTTCCGGAACACCGTTGACCGCGACCCGCGGGTTCCGTGCGTTCGCCCGCGGAACGGCCTTGAAAAGGGTTAAAAACGCTGGCGCCGAATTTAGGCTCAAGATGACTGACGCTTCAGCCGACGACGGGGCCGACCGCCCGGTCGTCGTCGACCTCCACCCCACGTGTACCGCGCAGGAGGTCGAACCCGGCGAGCACTACCACGCGACCGTCAACGGCGTCGTCGACTACGGCGTCTTCGTCGACGTCTCCGAGCACGTCTCGGGGCTCGTCCACGAGTCCACGTTCGACGGCGAGCGGGACCTCGACGTCGGCGACGAGGTCGTCGTGAAGCTCACGGAGGTCCGGGACGACGGCGACCTGAGCTTCGAGTTCGCGGCCCCCGACGACTACGAGACCGTCGAGCGCGCGCACAGCTACGACCGCACGGACGCCGAGACCGTCGGCGACCACGTCGGCGACACCGTCCACGTCGAGGGCGAGGTCGTCCAAATCAAGCAGACGGGCGGCCCGACCATCTTCCGCGTGCGCGACGAGACCAGCGCGGTGCCGTGTACGGCCTTCGAGGCCGCGGGCGTCCGCGCGCACCCCGACATCGAGGTCGGCGACCTCGTACACGTCAAGGGCGACGTCGAGGAGCGCGAAGGGACGTATCAGGTCGAAGTCACCGAAATCGAAGTGCTAGCGGGCGAGGCCGCGGCGGACGTCTCGGGTCGACTGGACGCCGCGCTCGCCGAGCGCGCCGAACCCATCGACGTGGACCCGCTTGTCGACTGGCCGGCGCTGGAGGGGATGCTGCCGGAGCTTCGGTCGGTCGCGCGCACGCTCCGCCGCGCCGTCCTCGAAGGCCGCCCGATTCGGATGCGCCACCACGCCGACGGCGACGGGATGGCCGCCAGCGTCCCCGTGCAGTACGCGCTCACGCAGTTCATCGAGGACGCCCATCAGGACGCCGACGCCGCCCGCCACCTCCTCAAGCGCCTCCCGAGCAAGGCGCCGTACTACGAGATGGAGGACGCCACCCGCGACCTCAACTTCGCGCTCGAAGACCGCGCGCGCCACGGGCAGAAGCTCCCGCTCCTGCTGATGCTGGACAACGGCAGCACCGAGGAGGACACGCCCGCGTACAAGGCGCTGGACAGCTACGACATCCCCATCGTCGTCGTCGACCACCACCACCCCGACCCGGACGCGGTGGACCCGCTCGTCGAAGAGCACGTCAACCCCTACCTCCACGGCGAGGACTACCGCATCACCACGGGGATGCTCTGCGTGGAGCTCGCGCGCATGATTTACCCCAGCCTCACCGAGGAACTCGAACACGTCCCCGCCGTCGCGGGGCTGTCCGACCGCTCGAAGGCCGCGGAGATGTCCGAGTACCTCGAACTCGCCCGCGAGGCCGGCTACGACGAACAGTTCCTCCAGAACATCAGCGAGGCGCTGGACTACGAGGCGTACATGCTGCGCTACGACCCCGGCACGCAGCTCATCAACGACGTGCTGAACGTCGACGGCGACGAGCAGCGCCACCGCGAGCTCGTGCCGTTCCTCGCGGAGCGCGCCGCCGAGGACGTCGAAGAGCAGTTGGACGCCGCCACCGCGCACGTCGAACACGAGCGCGTCGCCAACGGCGCGAACCTCTACCGCATCGACGTGGAGAACCACGCCCACCGCTTTACGTACCCCGCGCCCGGGAAGACCACGGGCGAAATCCACGACCGGAAGGTCGAGGAGACGGGCGAGCCCGTCATCACCATCGGCTACGGCCCGGACTTCGCGGTGCTCCGCTCGGACGGCGTGCGCCTCGACATCCCGACGATGGTCGAGGAGCTCAACGAGGAGCTGCCGGGCGCGGGCGTCTCCGGCGGCGGCCACCTCGTCGTCGGCTCCATCCGGTTCGTCCCCGGGATGCGCGAGGAGGTCTTAGACGCGCTCATCGAGAAGATGGCGGAAGCCGAACTCGACGAGGAACTCCACACCGCCCCCAAGCGGTAATCAGTCCGGTTCGTCTCCCCTTCCCGCATTCTCTCGCTGTTCTTCCTGCCAGAAGCCGCCGCGCCCGACGTCGCTGTCGGCGCCGAACTGGACGCGCCCGACACAGCCGACGGCGAAAACTGCGGCCGCCGCGACGGCCGCGGCGAGGAGGAGTGGGAGCCGCCACGCGCCGCCGCGCCAGTCCGCGCGGAACACGCGCTGGAAGTGGCGGGCGACCGCGTCGTCGGCGACGACGACCACGACCTCGCGGTTCTCGGTGGCGGCGTGCTCGTTCCAGTTGAGGCTGCCGACGAGCGCGCGCTCGCCGTCGACGACCGCGCCCTTCGCGTGGACTTTCTCGAAGCGCGACCGCGGCTCGACGAGCCGCGCGTCCAGATTCAGCCCCTCCGCGGCGGCGACGCGATTCAACCGGTCGGTTGTGTTGCGGTTGCCGTCCCGCGCGTACCACTTCCCGGAGAGGAGGACGCGCACGCGGACGCCGCGCCGCGCAGCGTCGATGGTCCAGTTCGTGAACGCGCTGTTGGGGTCGAGGCTCGCCTGCTCGACGACCAGCGACTCGTCGGCGGACGCCACGAGGTCGCGGACGCCGGCGCGGGCGTTGTCGGGCGCGACGAGCACGCGCACGCGGTCGGCCTCCGCGTCGATCGCGGGGAATCGTGTGGGGTACGAGTCGGTCGCGGGCTCGCCGTCGACGACGGTGAAGTTCTCGCGGACGGCGCGCCACGGTTTGGCGTCCGCCCAGCCCGCGTCGTCGCGGAACACGCGCCCGAGGTAGTCGGCTATCCGGGCGTCCTCGACGGCGACGCCCCAGCCGCGGTTGCCGTGCCCGCCGGTCCCCGATGGCTTCCAGTTCTCCGAGAGCACGACCGCGCGGTCGTCGGCGACGGCGTACTTCGCGTGGTGGAAGCTGTATCGGGCGCGCTCGCCGTCGAGGACGCGGACATCCACGCCCGCTGCGCGGAGCGCGTCGAGGCGGTCGTCCTCTGGACTGGGTGCGCCGCCGGCGACGCCACCCTCCACGAGCACGCGCACGTCCACGCCGCGCTCGGCGGCCGCGACGAGCGCACGGGTGGCGCGAGCCGACGTGAACGTGTAGCCCGCGAGGTAGAGCCGGCGGTCGGCGGCTTCAAGCACGTCGATTGGCGGGCCGGCGGCGTCCGGGAGCGCGAACGCGGTCACGGAGACGTTCGCCGCGTCGAACGGCGCGAACGAGGACGCCCCCAGCGGCGTCCACGCGTCGCCGTCCCAGCGCTCGGCGGTCGGCGCGTCCGCGTACGCGAGTTCGTCCACGGTCCGGTTCCCGGCCCGAAGCGCGACCGTCTCGCCACCGTTCGCCAGCGCCAGCGACCCGTTCAGCGCGACGACCTGATGTTCGGTGCGGTTGCGGGCGGCCGCCGGCCGCGTGGCGAAGGCGACCGTGCCGGAGAGCGTGCAGTTCGGGAGTGCAGCGGCAGAGTCGCCGTCCGCGAGCGTCCAGCCGGTAGTGTTCGTCGGCTCGTCGAACGTGACGGCGACGAACTCGCCGGCGTCGCCGTCGCTGGCGGGGTTCGGCGCGACGGCCGTAATCGTCGCCGACGCGAGCAAGGCGGCGACTGCGAGGCGTGCGAGCACGGCCCGGGTTGGTCCCGGCTTCCCACGTAAACGTCGGGGAGAGAACGATTAGGCGGCGGCTTCGGCGGCGTCCGCGTCGAGGGCGTCGGCGGCCTTCTCGGCCTCCTGTTCGACGATGTACGCGCGGTCGTCGGCGTACTCGGCGGCGGCTTCGAGCGCGCGCTCGGTGCCGATTTGGACGAGCGCCCACGCGGCGGACGCGCGCACCGTGTCGCTGTCGTCGTCGGCGAGCACGTCCGTCAGCGGCTCGATAGCTCGCGTGTCGCCGATGAGGCCCAGCGAGCGCGCCGCGCGGCTCCGCACGCTGTCGTTGTCCGCGACGAGCTGGTCGGCCACGTCCTGCGTGGACTCCTCGCTGCCGATTTCGCCAAGCGACTTCAGCGCGGTCGTGCGGAGGTCGGGGTTGCCCTCGGCGTCGACGAAGTCGACGACGTGCTCGATGCCGTCCTCGCTGCCGATGCGGCCGACGATTTCGACCGCGAGCGTGTCGCGGCGCGCGGCGCGCTGGCCGACCTCGTCGAGGGCTTCCGGGCTGGCGACGCGCTTGAGCGCCTCCAAGCAGTGGCGCTCCATGAACTCGGAGTCGCCCATGTGTTCGAGGCAGAGCAGAATCATCTCGACGTTCTCCCGCTGCTCCCACTGCTTGAGCGCCGTCCACTCCGGCGGGAAGTCCTTGTGCTTCTGGTTGATGACCTCGTAGTAGCCCTCCGCGCGGAGCTTCTGGCGGACCGAGAGGTCGTCCCACGCTTGGGCGTCCTCGACGCCCTCGGTGAGCGCGTCGGTCGCCTCCACGAGCGCTTGGATGGTCGCGGTGTCCTCGTCGGGGTCGAGGCCCGCGGCGTCGACGGCGTCGGCGACCTCGCCGAGCTCCGCCGCGAGCGCGTCCGGGTCGGCGGCGTCCCCGCCGGCGAACGTCTCCCCGAGGGGGTCGGCGGCGGCGTCGAGGTAGTCGCTGACGGCCGCCTGCAGTTCGTCCTCGCCCCGCTCGGTCCACCGCGTCGACTCCAGCGTGGACTGGGCGTCCTCGATTGCCGCGACGACGTCCTCGGCGTACGGCCCGCGCTGGGCGTCGAGGTCGTCGCGGAGTTCCGACGCCCGGGACTCGATCTCGTCGGCGGGGTCCTCCTCTTCGTCGTCGGGTTCCGGGAGGTCCGCCGCTTCGAGGTCGGACTCGACGCCGTCGAGGACCGCTTCGACGTCGTCGAGGTCGGCCTCCGTCTCGGCGCTCTCGAGGGCGTCGGCGGCGTCGTCGAGACGCTCCTGAAGCGTTTCTACGTCCACGTCCGGGGCCGGCGCGTCGGCCGACTCCTCGGGTTCCTCGTCCCCGTCGCTCATACTACGCACTTCCGCCAGCGCGCCTATGAGCGTTTCCCTTCGCCGCGCCAGTAGAACCGCGGCGCGAGCAGGAGGTACGCGGCCGCCCACGCCAGCAGCGCCCGGGGGAACACGCGCGGGCCGGCCGTCGGCGCGAGCACGGCGGCGGCCTGCACCGCGCCCATCGCCAGCGCGTCCCGCGAGTAGAGGTCGGGGTACGTGACTTGGGACACCATCAGCGCGGTGAGGACGGCGGCGGCGACGACGACGACGCGGGGGTCGCCGACGCCCGCGAGCACGCCCGCCGCGAGCAGCGTCGCGGCGAGCGTCGTCGGCACGCCCTCCGTGTGGTCGTTGCCCGTGTCGTAGGCCGTGTAGAGGCCGAGGCGGACGACGCCCGCGGCGACGAACAGCGCGCACGCGGCCAGCGCGAGCAGGCCCGGTGTGCTCTCGAAGCCCCACGCGTCCCTCGCGACGACCGCGACGAGGAACGCGGGGGCGACGCTGAACGACGCCACGTCCGCCAGCGAGTCGAGGTGTTCGCCGACCGGCGTCCCGCCGTACCGCCGCGCGAGCACGCCGTCGAGGCCGTCGGCGATGGCGGCGAGCAACACCAGTCGCGCCGCGAGCGCGACGTCGACGGTTGCCGCCACGACCGCCACGAAGCCCAGCGCCGCGTTCGCCGCGGTCACGGCGTCCGCGACGCCCAACCGGCCGACGAAGCGGGGAAGCATGTTCGACGCATCTCGGCAGGCGTCCTTACGTGTTTACATCCGGGCCGTCGCCGTGTCGGCTCGCTGTCACCGCCCGTGCGGCGTCGGCGGGACCGCGTCGTATAAATGCTCGACGCCCGGACTGTCGAACATGCAACGCCGGGCGCTCCTCGCGACAGCAGGCGCCGGGGTCGCCGCGACGCTGGCGGGCTGCATCGGCCCGTCGCTGGCCGACTCCGAGTACGACATCGGCATGCAGTCGAACGCATTCGTCCCCGACCCCGCCGTCGAGGACACCGACCCGCCGACGTTCGAGGTGGCAGTCGGCGACACCGTCGTCTGGGCGAACACGGGCTCGCGCAACCACACCGTCACCGCCTACGAGGACGGCCTCCCGGAGGGCGCGGACTACTGGGCGTCGGGCGGCTTCGACACCGAGCAGGCCGCCCGCGAGGCGTGGGAACAGAGCCTCGACGGCGGCGGCATCGTCAGCCCGAGCGAGACCTACGAGCACACCTTCGAGGTGGCCGGCGAGCACTACTACTTCTGCATTCCCCACGAGGGCGCGGGGATGCTCGGGAAAATCCTCGTCACCGAGTAGCGACACCCGCGGCTACGCGGCGTCGCGTCCGCGAAAAGTGTTGGTGTGACGGCGTTAGGCGTCGTCCTCGACGCCGACCGACGTCTCCTCTTCCTCGTGGACTTCCTCGGGCGGCGCTTCCAGCGTCGCCTTCTGGACTTCCACGCGACGGAGCGGGTAGATGGTGTTCGCTTCGTCGTAGATGGCCGAGGAGAGCCGGCCCTCCGTGATGGAGTCGATGAGCGCCTCGAACGTGCGCTCCTCGCCGGCTTCCTCGACGAGGTCGATCATCGCGCGGCGGATGGCCTTCTGCTGGCTCTGGTCGGCCTGCTTCGTGGTGTACGCGACCGGCTGGACCTTCACGCGGTAGTCGTCCGTCGTGAGGACCGTGATGGTCACGCCGATCTTCGACGAGCCGCGGCGCACGAGGCTGCGCTTGTAGTCCCGCGTGAGTTCGTGCTTGACGAACTCCGTGGACGCGGTGTCGCTGCCGACGTCGCTCACTTGGAAGGTGAGCTTGACGTTGTTCTCGCCGCCGTCGACGAGCTCGTCGAGCGTCGTCTCGATGGTTCGGTCGTAGACCTGTTCTGGCTCTTCGGCGGGCGTCTCGCCGAGCTCCTGCCGGTCGAACTCCTCCGGCGCGAGCACGGTGTACCACCGCTTCTCTTGGTTCTGCTTGGATACGGAACGTTCGCTCATGATTCGTTTGTCGTGTGTCGGTTTGCGTGCTGTGCGACTTCGGCTGCCACCGTGACGTTCACGACGTAGTCGTCGACGGTCGACTGGAGGCCGCGGGTGTCGTCGCGCTCGATGCGCGTGACGACGGCGTCCCCGCTGACCTGCGTGTCCATCTCGGCGGTGTTGTCGGGGCGGACCGCGGCCGCGACGAGCCCGGGGTCGGATACCTCGGTGCGAATCGTCGCCGTCCGCGTCATAGCTCGCCCCGCACGGTCTCTACGAGATTCGGTTCGGCGTCCGCGACCGCCAGCGTCGCCGTCCCCACGCTGTTCGGGAGGACGGCGCGGGCGTCCGCGTCGGTCGTCGCGAGCGCGGCGGTGTCGTCGCCGACGACGAGCACCGCGGGCTCGCGCGCCCGGTAGTCCCGGACGAGCCGCGCGACGGTCGGCTGCGCGGCGTCGGCCTCGACGACTTCGAGCGCGCTGTACCGCGACGAGTCCGCGCGCCGGACGGCCGCGTGCGCGTCGCCGGCGTGGTCGCGCCACGCGTCCAGCGCGGTCGGCGCGTCCACTGCGTCCTGCGCCAGCGCGACGCCCAGTCCGGGCGCCGTCCACGCCAGCGCGCCGAGCACGTCCGCGAACCCCTCGACGGTCTCGACGGGGCCGGCGGGCGTCTCGTGCGGGCGGAGCACGTCCGCGACGCGCTCGGCGGCGCGCTCGGTCGTCCCGGTCGCGTCGAGCGCGACCAGCGAGGCGAGGCGGCGCTGGGCCGCCTCGTCCAGCTCGGGCGGGAGGCCGAGTTCGGCGAGCGCCGCGCCCGCCGCCTGCTCGTCCCCCGAGAACGACGCGTGAACGCGCGTCGAGTGCGCGAGGCCGGCCGCGAGGTCCGCGGTCGGGATGCCGACGCCCGGCCGCCGCGTCAGTCCGGCGGCCTCACGGACGGCGCTGGACGGCTCGACGCCGTCGGCGAGCGCGCCCGCAAACGCCACCACCGGGTCGGGGTCCGCGCCGACCTCGCGCGCCGCGTCGAAGGCCGCGTTCGGCGCGTCCTCGACGAACGACGCGTCGGCGGCCGGCGACTCGACGCCGACGGCGACGAGGGACGATTCAGCCGCGTCCGGCGCCGACGGCGCGCCGCAAGTCACACGCACCTGATACGGCACGTCGTGTTCCTCACAGGCACCCGAGAGCATCGCGGCGGCCGCGACGCTCCCGCCGGTCGGCGCCGCCGTCACGCGGACGAACTCCGCGTCGGCCAGCACCGACTCGGCGTCGGGCTCGGTCGCTGCTGTGGTGCGTCCCGTCGTCGCCATCTATTCGAGCAGCTCGACGGCGTTCTCGTAGGAGTATTTGAAGTCCTCGGCGAGCTCGTCGCCGCGGTAGTAGTCCGCGAGGCGGCGAATCTTGGACTCGGTGTTCTGGAGCGCGCGCTTGTTCTGGTGGTCCTGTCCATTCTCCTGCACGTGCTCGCGCAGGCGCACTGCCTGTTCGAGGAGGTTGCGGAAGTCCTCGGGCAGGTCGGGCTCGGCGTCGTTCTCCGCCAGAATCTCGGTGACCTTCTTCCCGGTGGCGAGCTTCACGTCCGGAATCGGCGTGCCCTGCACGCCCTCGTCGCGGAGCTTCAGGCCGATTTGGGAGGGGTCGTGCCCCTGCTCGGCGAGCTCCACCACGCGGTCCTCGATTGCGTCTTCGTCTACGTCGCTCCACTCCGGTGGTTCGTCTGCCGCCGGGCGGTCCGAACCGGACGACCCGCGGCGGCGCGTGTGCATTCGTGCCATTGTTTCGGATTGGAACTACACGAAACGCTGACGGCACCGGGTGGTGCCGGAACACTACCGCAGTCCCAAGCCGCGCCAGCGGACGCAAGCGGCGCCCGAACCCGCGCGGCACAGTCGGATCTACGGCCGTGTGGTTCCCTACAGGCGAGAACGCTCTCGGGCACGTAAAGGGTTTCCATCTCCCCGCGACGCGGTCGAAGGAATTCGCGGGGTTTATCAACGACCACCGGGAACGTGTGAGTGCGTTCGAGGGCTCGTAGATCAGTGGTAGATCATCCCCCTGGCACGGGGAAGGCCTCGGGTTCAAATCCCGACGAGTCCACTTCTCTAACACTCGACCGCGAAGCGACGCGTGTGTCGCTTCGCGTCGATACTGAGTATTGGCGAGTCGGGATTTGAACCCCTGGAAGTCGCAACGCCGAGCGTAGCGAGGCGACCGTCTTCCTCCGGGTTCAAATCCCGTAGGCGAGCGCAGCGAGCCTGCGTCCCGAGCGAAACCTTCGGTTCCGCTCAGTCCCGACGAGTCCACACGTGTTGGTTGCTGGGAGATACGTGTGGTTAGTGAAAGATGACACAGACAGCTCAGCCACGCTGACCGCCGGCGCCCACCGCGCTCACGTCGATTCGGGCATCCGGTACGTGAGCGCGACGACGACGGCGAGCACGACCGCGAGGAAGAGGTAGCCCTCGTCGAAGTAGCCGCGGTCGCCGACGGCGCCGAAGGCGACGGGGCCGGCGGCGGCCAGCGACGCGGTGAGCGTGCGGACGACGCCGAGGCCGGTGCCTTGGGTGGCTTCGGAGAAGGCGTCCGCGAGGAACGACTGCGTGACGGCGCCGGTGCCGAGCATGGTGCTGACGAGCGCGGTGACGCCGACCAGCGGCCAGAGGCCGGAGACGACCGGGAGGAGGAAGAAGCCCGCGGCGGCGGGGAGCAGGATGCCGATGAGCGAGCGACGCATCCCGATGCGGTCGTAGGCGGCGCCGGCCAGCGGCTTGACGGCGACGCCGACGGCGAAGAAGAACCCGAACAGCACGCTCGCCTGCTGGGTGGAGAGGCCCTTCACGGACGTGAGGTAGGTGGGGTAGAACGCGGTGAAGGACTGCCAGACGAACATGTAGAGGAAGAGGATGACGGTCATGAACCCGATTTCCGTCGTGCGGAGCTCCGCGAGCACGTCGACGGCGTCCCCCAGCGACTGCGTGGGTCCGTCGTCCGCGTCGGCGTCGTCCGGGCCGGTCGCGTAGACGAGGACGCCGGCGACGACGAGCAGCGGCGCGACGAAGCCGAGGCCGGCCTGCCACGCGATGGCGGCGGCGAGCGCGGCGGCGACCGGCGGGAGGACGGTCTGGCCGACGTCGCCGGTCGCCATGGTGACGCCGAGCGCGCTGCCGAGGCGCTGGGTGTACAGCTTCGAGAGGATGGTGATTCTGGCAATCGGGTACAGCGAGTGGCCCAGTCCCCACGCGGCGGTCGCGGCGAACAGGACGAGCGGGGAGCCGGAGGTGACGACGAGCGCGAGCGCGCCGGCGACGACGACCGTGCTCGCGGCCATGAGCGTGCGCTCGTCGTAGCGGTCGGCGAGCATCCCGCCGGGGAGTTGGCCGATGGCCGCGAAGAACCACAGCACGGTGACGAGCAGCCCCGAAACAGTCAGGGAGAGCCCGTAGTCGGTCTGGAGGTAGGGGATGATAACGGGGTAGACCATGCGCGCGCCGTTGAGCAGCCCCCAGCCGGTGGCGACCGCGAGCAGGGAGACGCCCTTGCCGCCGCCCCACAGCGCCGATACTTCCCGCCGAACCGCGGTGCCCAGCCCCATTGCGTGTCTACTCGAACCGGGCGGACGGGCGCCAATAATAGCTGTGCTTCGGGCGGTTCGGGCCGCCTCGCGGGACGGCGACGAGCGGGCAGTCGGTGGGGCGACCCGCCCGCTTGTGAATACCGTTGGTTATATTGGCGCCGGCGTATATTACTCGGGCGAGTAACTAATGACGGCGAACGACCGGATTCGCACGACGCACATCGGTAGCCTCCCCCGACCGCCGGCGCTGCTGGAGCTGCTCGAACGACGACAGGACGGCGAGCCCGTCGACCCCGACGAGTGGGACGCGACCGTCGCGGACGCCACCCGCGACGTGGTCGAGCGCCAAGCCGAGGTCGGCCTCGACGTCGCCAACAACGGCGAGCAGTCCCGCGTCTCGTTCAACTGGTACGTCGCGGACCGCCTCAGCGGCATCGGCGGCGAGCGCGAGCAGGAGCTGTGGGCGGACCTCCAGGAGTTCCCCGACTACGCCGCGGAGACGTTCGAGACGGACGTCATCGACCTCTCGATGCAGCCGGTCGTCACCGGCCCCGTCGAGTACACCGGCCACGAGGACGCGACGGCCGAACTCGACGGCTTCGAAGCCGCCCTCGACGACGTGGGCGCGGACTTCGAGGACACGTTCGTCACGTCCGCGTCGCCGAGCGTCGTCACCGCGACGCACGTCGACGACTACTACGGCGACTACGAGGAGTACCTGTTCGCGGTCGCGGACGCGATGGCCGAGGAGTACGAACTCGTCGCCGAGACCGGGACGACGCTCCAAATCGATGCGCCCGAACTCCTCACCGTCGGCCACACGGGCGAATACGCCGACGCCTCCCTCGACGAAATCGAGGCGGCGACCCGCCTCCACGTCGAAGCGCTCAACGAGGCGCTGTCGAACGTCCCCGCCGAGCAGGTGCGGCTGCACACCTGCTGGGGGAGCTACGAGGGACCCCACCACCTCGACACGGGGCTGGCGGAGCTCCTGCCGGCAATCTACGAGGCCGACATCACGGGGCTCAGCGTCGAGCAGGCGAACCCCCGCCACCAGCACGAGTACCGCGCGTTCGCCGAGCACCCCGTCCCCGACGGCTGGGAACTCATCCCGGGCGTCGTGGACGTGAAGACGAACGTCGTCGACCACCCCGAGACCATCGCCGACCGCCTCGAACGCGTCGCGGACGCCGTCGACGACGCGACGCCGCTGGTCGCCGCGCCGGACTGCGGGTTCGGCACGCAGGCCGGCCTCGGCATGGTCCACCCGGAAATCGCGTGGAAGAAGCTCGACGCGCTCGCCGAGGGCGCGGAGATAGCGACCGAACGCCTCTACTGACGGGGCCGCCCTCCGGGACGTATTTCCGGCCGCCGCGACAGCCCTCCACTGAAGGCGAAATGCACGGAGGCCCGGGATGACCGACCGAACGCGAGCCGGCTTCGACGTGCTGGTGGTGGCGTCCAGCATCTGGTTTCTGGCGAAGTTCCTGCGGTACGCGTTCCCACCGCTGTTCCCCCAGTTGCGCGAGCTCTACGGCGTCTCGAACGGCGTGCTTGGCGCGGCGTTCACGGCGATGATGCTGGTGTACGCGCTGCTGCAGTTCCCCGCGGGCGTGGTCGCGGACCGCATCGGGCCGGCACGCGTGGTCGCTGCGGGCGTGACGGTCGCGGGCGTCGCGGCGCTCGTGCTGGCGGTGCCGGGACCGCTGGCGGTGCTCGTCGCGGGGATGGTGCTCGTGGGCGTCGGGACGGGCGTCCACAAGACCGTCGCGGTGGATCTGCTGGCGACCCTCTATCCGTCGCGGCGCGGGCGCGCGCTCGGCGTCCACGACACGTTCGGCGCGTTCGGCGGCGTGGCCGCGCCCGCGGTCGTCGTCGCCGTCGCCAGCGACCCCGGGTGGCGCGCGCTGTTCCTCGGCGGCGGCGTGCTCGGGCTCGCGCTCGCCGCGGTGTTCTGGGTTCGGACGCCGGACACGGCCGCGACTGACTCGGAGCCGGACGCCGCAGGCGACACGGCTGGGTTTGCGGACTACCGCGCGCTACTCGGCGACCCGCGCTTCGCCGCGTTCCTGCTGGTGACCGTCGGCTTCTCGTTCGCGTACAACGGCGTCGTGGCGTTCCTCCCGCTGTACCTGACCGACGCCGCCGGCCTCGACGGCGCGACCGCGAGCCTGCTGTACAGCGCCCTGTTCGCGGTCAGTCTCGTCCAGCTCACGACCGGGGAGCTCAGTGACCGGTTCAGCCCGCTGGCGGTCGTCGCGGCGACGCTCGCGCTCTCGACGGCGGGCCTGCTTGGCCTGCTCGTCGCCGGGGGCTCGCCGCTCGTTCTCGGCGGAACAGTCGTGGTGTTCGGCCTCGGCAGTCACGGCTTCCGGCCGGTTCGCGGCGTCTACCTCGTGGACGTGGTGCCGGACTCGCTGGCGGGCGGCGGGCTCGGCGTCGCGCGAACGATACTGATGGGCGCGGGCGCGGTCGCCCCCGCCGTCGTCGGGTTCGTCTCCGAGCGCGCGGGCTTCCGCGCAGCGTTCGCGGTGCTGTTCGCCGCGCTGGCGGCCGCCGCCGTGCTCGCGGGCTGGCTGCTGGCGACCGAAGAGAGAGGCCGGTAGGTCAGTCGTCGACGCGCGTGCTGATGTCCTCGGCGACGCGGCCGCCGGGGTAGCGCAGCGTGCCGCTCTCGACCTCGTAGACGTAGCCGTGGACGGTCGCGTCCACGAGCGGGTGCTCGTCGAGGTACCGGACTTGCGCGGCGCAGGCCTCGTCGATGTCGTCGGTCATGCGGACCCAGTCGGCGACCGACGCGTCACCGATGTCGAGGTCGGGGAGCGCGGGGTCGAGGTCCACGTCGTCGAGGTCGCCGCCCGCGGCTTCCTCGAGCCCCTCCGCGATGGCGTCGTCGGGCGCGCTCATCATCCCGCAGTCCGTGTGGTTGACGACGATTATCTCCTCGGTGTCGAAGAACTGCGTGGTGAGCGCGGCCGACCGCACCACGTCGTCGGTGACCTTCCCGCCGGCGTTCCGGTAAATCTGGGCGTCGCCGAGTTCGATGCCGAGGGCGTCCTCGACGGGGATGCGCTCGTCCATGCACGCGACGACGAGCAGCTGCTTGTCGGTGGGGATGCCCTTGCGGCGGCGTCGCGCCCAGTCGTCGTGGTCGTCGACGGCGGCGTCGACGTGCTCGTGGTGGTGGCCGGGTTCGTGGTCGTGG
>Ga0207850_100563_pt1 | contig 19946 bp, 18 predicted proteins | sample 23E2SouthBayCA_FD_187746 | JGI IMG/M metagenome (GOLD analysis project Ga0207850, IMG submission 187746) | Aerobic enrichment media microbial communities from Eden Landing Ponds, California, USA - A23 E3 (3) (SPAdes) | ecosystem: Environmental > Aquatic > Marine > Unclassified | place...
ACGCTTGGCCTGTGAGGAGTACAGAGCCTCGGTTTCGTCCTCATCACCGTAGTAGGGATCGAGGTGGAGGTCTGCGCAGACCTCCACCGGTCGATCTGGCAGTGTCGCAAGCGCATCTCGTTGCAACAGTGTGTCTCCAACCGATTCAACCGAATCCAGGTCAAACTGGTCGGTGAGATGTCCACGGACGGTATTAGCGTGCGGTGAGTCGTCAGTCGTTTCGCAGACGTGATTGATCGAGGTCCCGCCGGCGCTGGCGCCGGCGAGGACCTCATAGAGCGTCTCCGTCGTAACCTCGACGTTGTCTCCGAGATCCAACGAAAGTTCTTCCTCAAGGCTGTTGACGACAAAATTAAGCAGGTGCTCTTCTTCTATCTCGCTGTCTGCTTCGGTGGGTTGCACATCCTTTCCAAGCAGACACTTCCTCTAACCCAATGTGATCGACTGAATCTCGTTGAGTACTGCAACACAACCAGCGAGTATCACGATCTCGTCCAGTTCGGACTCGTCCACTATCAGTTCGAGACGATACATCCCTTCAAGGATGGGAACGGCCGTTTAGGCCGCATTCTCATCACGTTACAGCTGATTCAAAACAGCTACCTCACGCAGCCGTATCTGTATCCGAGTGCGTACTTCAACCGCAACAAAATCGAGTATGCCGACCGGATGCGAACAGTCAGTGAAACGGGGGCCTGGGAGCCCTGGTTAGAGTTCTTCGTCGAGGGCATTCGGTCGCAAGCCGCCGAGGCAGTCGCACGAACGAACGATCTTCGGACTCTCCGTCGAGAGTACGAGCGAACCTATGGGCACGAGAAAACAGCCGCCGACCGGCTGGCGATGCGCCTGTTCAAGCAACCATATGTGACCACCAACGATGTCGCCGAGCTACTGGATGTGACCGCACAGACTGCACGGAACGTGATTCAGGAACTCGAGGCACAAGACATCCTGACCGAAACAACCGGGAAGGAGCGGTACCAAGAGTTCAAGGCTGTCGATATCTTCGACACTCTCAACCAGCCGCTGGAGTAGAAATAACACCGGGTTGCCACTGACAATGACTACGGTTCCGGGTGGCTAATCATCATGGAAGCCAACTAGTCTCGCTTTGTATTCATAATGACTTTTAACAAATACCAGTAACACGTTGATATATGAAGCGGCGAAAATTTGGACTTTCACTGTTGACTGTAAGTTCTGTCTTGGTTTCTGGCTGTAATTTTGGTAGCGAGGAAGAAAATAGCACTGAAGAGAGCCAACCGACTGCGGAAGAACGAGAGCGAAATAGCGAGACTACAGAGAGGGCTACCACGGAAGCCACTGACGACGCCCCGACGTTCGACGCCGAGACAGACACTGATAGTATTGTGTTGCGGCTTTCAGACCTTCCAAATACGTTCGAATACAGCGGTGAGAGAGATATTGTCACAGCTGAACTGGAAGAGGCTGAGCAAGAGCAATATGCTGCGAAAGATATCGTTCGCCAACATTCTCGAAGCTTTCGACAATCAACCGACTCAGACGGGCCGGCGCTCGTTTACTCGGAAGTAACAGTGTACGAAAGCATAGATGACGCAAATGCACAACTGACGGAGACGGAGTCGACATTCCGGGAGCAGTCTGCCCGCATAGAGACCGTCGAGCTCGCTACTGATGTGACTGCAACGCAGATCCAGCATGAAAATGACAGAGGGAGTCGGAATGTCTTGCTGTACTACCAGCGGGGTAATATGCAGTTGCTCGTAATCGTCTCCGGCGGTGAAGAGTTCTATCCAGATTTGGCAGAAGAGTTGATGATAGCGATGGTCTCAGATATATGAGCTATGTCGAACTGTGATTGCGCAGACTCTCAAGCCGCTCTTGGATGCGAATTAACACAGGGTCTTCTGCTAAGTTATCGTTTGCTTGACCTGCGGTATCGAGAAATTCTCGTGCCACCGTTTCTACCTCAAAAATAAACGCATCAGTTCCAATGTGTACCGTCTCGCGTCGTTCGTCTGAGGTACGATCCGTTGCCTCAACTGCTACTTTGTCAGCACCAACTGGAGAGAGAACGATATCCTTGTTTTCCAGATATAGCGGAAGCGTACACTGGGATCCAGACTGTAGTTTACTGGCACATCTTAGCAGTTCGTTGATGAAACTGGCGACAGAAACCACCAGTTCTGGGGTGCCAAACAGCGACCGGAGTATATTGTCTCCGGTAGCGTCGTACAGGCGAGCGTACGTCTCGGAATGGGGATCACCGCTCTCAAGCGTCGCACGGAACTCCTGATCGAAGTCAAACTCAATATTCATTTTAGGTATCGCGGCTACGACTCCTAGTTCCACTCATCACTTTGTTTAGCATATGTATCTACTGCCGGCCCTTCGAGCGGATAGGCAGTGATGATGCGGCCGTTCTCGTCGACTACGACTTGCATCTTCTCGATTCCGTGTTTGTTTGGACGGTACACTATTTTTGCGAGATCACCCTCGTCGGCGGGGAACGATGTCCCCTTTTTCTTGATTGCCTCCTGCACCAACTCCCGAACGTCGGATTTCGACATCCGATCCGGTAACTTGTGTGCTGGACGACCGTTCTTCGCAGGTACCGTCTCCCCTGTGGGGAAGTAGTCTGTCTCATCAGCGACCTTATCAGCTGAGCCAGTGACGTGCCGGTCAACGATGTGATCCCATCGCTGCGTTTCCAGAGGATATGTCGTGCCGTGATACCGATATGCGGATTTGAGATTCTCGATGTTGGTCGAAGAATCCTCGGCGACTCGGACGACCGCTTGCGGGTCGGCACCGTTGTTCGAAAGTCGCCGGGCCTCGCTGAGGGATGCACCACTGTCTGCCACTCGCTCGACTTGCTGCGAGCTGAATCCGGCCCGTTTGAGCCGGACTTTGTTGATTGATTTCCGGATTGTGGTCTTTGTCTTGCGGTCTTTGATTTTGTCAGTGACTTTTGAAACTTTGTCACTGCCGATCTTCGAAATTAGAATTTCAGCCCACTCATCGATTTTATTCGGGACGTTCCGAACGAGAGAACTGGTCACTTTGACTGCATCACCGATATCCTCAGCTGTATCCAGCGAGAAGCTCCCTCCAGCGACAGCGACGCCTGCTCCAGACCCAGAGGTTATGACACCGATAATCGTCCCGGCTGAACCGGCGGTACTCACCGCCGCTCCACCACAATCGAGCCCGTTTGTGGCAAGTCCATCGTTCGGGGCGAGCAAGCAGTCTCGGATATCCGCTGGGGCATCCACTACTGGAACGACGCTCAGGCCGAGCCACCCAGCATGGTATTCGAGTGTTTTCGAACCCGACACACCCGTTTGTATCCCCACCTCACCGAGGAGCGCACCCTTGTTCGTATTATCGATTATTTGCCACTCATTGCCAGTTGTACCCTCGGTGTTGACGGTTATTGTGGGGTCGTTCGCTCCCGCTGAGACGGTTATCCCCTGTCGGTGGATGGATTCCCCGTTTTGGGTGATATCGACAGTATACGATTTTCCCACGACAAACGGATCGTCGAAACTGAAGGTCCCGTCAGAATCGATGAAGGCTGGCTGTCCGTTGATTGTGACAAGGCCATCTGAGACAGGGTTCCCCGCCTCATTCACTACCGTCCCTGAGATCGTTCCAGTCTGCGCCAGTCGGACGACGGTCGTGGTACGTTCGCCCGTCGCCACATCGATGGTCTTGGACTGTCCACTCCCGCTGACATCCGGATTTGTGACCTTCACCACCTGTTGCCCCGGGATGAGCGACGTAAACCGGGCACGCCCCTCCGAATTTGTCTGCACGGTCTCGGTTTGGGACAGAGGTGAGACATCCGCGCCTTCAACAGGGTTACCGTCGGAGTCAACCACACGAACGGAGAGTACTGTATCAGTATATGCGACTCGGTGTCTGTGTGAATCCACGAGTTCGCCGTCGGCCGTCGTCAGGTCGAACTGCACTGACCGGTCGGTCTCAGTCCCATAGAGTTCAGCGGTGAACTCGACGGTGGTCTCTGCACCAGGAGCGAGTGTGATTGATTTACGCTGACTGTCCCGAATATCGATTCCGCTTGGCTCGGCCATCGTGAGGTCGAACGAAGCCTCCACATCGCCCGTGTTCCTGACAACGACTTCCGGGGCGATTTCATCGCCGGGCTGGTACTCACTGGGGACGTTATCGATCGACACAATTGCCCCTGCCGGACGGGTGAGTCTGACATCGTGAGCCGACCGCTGACCCGCCTCAATGGTGATCGTTTTTGTCGTCGTGGCGTATCCTTCATGCGAAATCTCGATCTCATATGTGCCGTCCGGGACATCTGAGAACTGAGCGGTACCTGCTGAATCAGTCAGTGTTTGCTTCCCGTCATCGAGGGCAACGGTCGCATCATCGACAGGCTGCCCGTCGGAATCGTACACGTTCACTGTGAGCGTGCCACTCGTTGAGACTACCTCGAAGGCACTCCGTTCGGACTGGTCGTCGATCTCGCTCTTCGGGTCGCCACTGTCGCCGACCGACCAGACGGTCACCATCGCGTCGTATTGGCCGGGGGCAGCGGTCGCTGGAATCGGCCAATCGAGAACAACAGACCGTTCGGCACCCGGTCCGAGCGTAACTGTTGTTTGCTCAGAGCGTTCGTCGTAGGTGGTGTCAGTTGGTCCAGTTGCCGAATGGGTGACGACGAACGTTTGCTCGGAAGAGCCTGTATTTTCGACCGTGGCAGTTACTGTGGCGGTGTCGCCTGACTCGTACTGGTTTGCAGCTATTTCGACATCTGAGACAGTGACCCCTAGTTCCTCGGTTAGCTGAAAGTCAACACGCGAGGTCTGACCGTCAGTGACTGTTACCGACTTGGGGCCGGTACTCTCGTACCCATTCATCACCACCTCAAGTTCGGTTTCACCCGGACGGACTCGGTCATAGCTAAAGTAGCCATCAGCATTCGTGCGCGTCTCATTCCCGTTGTCCCGGTAGACCGTCGCACCCGAGATGGGATTCCCGTTAGCGTCGGTTACGCGGCCGCGAATGCTCCCAATTGCCCCTTCCGCAGCTACCTCCCAGCCAATCGCCGAGCTGTACCCACCTGCTGTATCGAATACTTGGGCCTCAACTGTGTGTGACCCCGGCGATTCGAACTCGTGTGACCATGTTGCCGTATCGTCGAGTCCCTCGATGCTTCGTGTCGTCTCGACATGTTCGCCATCGATGTACCACTCTACTCCAGCGAGATTCCCGTCCGCATCTTCCGCCGCAACGTGGAACTCAACCGAATCATCGACTGGCACCGACAGGTCGTCCGAAGGCGATATCCGCTCTGCAGAGGGCTTTGCGTTCGCCTTTGTGACTTCGAACGAATCCAGGTCCTGACCGGAATCGTACCGGTCGTCTTTGTCACTACTGTGGAAGACGCCGGCACCTGCGCTCCAAGTCCCGTCTCGTGCGTCAGCCGGTACCGTTGCAGCAAGACTGACCGTGTCTGTCTCACCGGGTGAGAGATAGACAGAGGTGTCCTGGCCAGTAATCCAGTCTCCGTTCGGGCGCTGGATGCTTGCATCCACGTAGTAATCGTGCGTCGTATCACCAGTATTCTCGATGGTGACTTCGACCGGCACCTGCTCGTCTGGGCTGTATGTCCCGCCCTCAGCAACTGTTCGGGTGATGCGGGCGTTCATCGTCGGCTCCTCAACGGTGAAAGCGTCTAGATCTTGGCCGGAGCCGTACCGGTTGTCTTTGTCGCGGCTGTGGAAGACGCCAGCACCGGCACTGAACGTGCCCGAACTGGCATCCTCAGGTATCGCTACATCGATCCAGACTGTTCCTGATTCTCCGGGAGAAAGGTCCACAGTACTGTCTTCACCAGTAACCCAGTCCCCGTTGGGGCGTTGAATGCTGGCGTCAACGTAGAAATCGTGTGTCGTATCGCCAGTGTTCTCAACGGTAACCTCAACCGGCACTCTATCCCCCGGTCTGTATGTGCCACCCTCGGCAACTGTTCGGGTGATGCGGGCATCCGACGTTGGTTCCTCGACAGTGAATGAATCCAAATCCTGCCCGTAGGCGTACCGGTTGTCTTTGGCACTACTGTGGAAGACACCCGAGCCCGCGCTCCAAGTCCCGTCTTGTGCATCGTCCGGAATCTGGGCGTCGAGGAAGACTGTTGTCGTCTCGCCGGGCGAGAGATAGACAGTCGTGCTTTCACCGGTGATCCAGTCGCCGTTTGGACGCTGGACACTGGCATCTACATAGAAGTCGTGTGTCGTGTCGCCGGTATTTTCCACAGTAACTTCGACCGGCACTCTATCCCCCGGTCTGTATGTACCACCCTCGGCAACTGTCTGCGTGATGCGTGCGTTGGTCGTCGGCTCCTCAACGGTGAACGAATCTAAGTCTTGACCATAGGCGTACCGGTCGTCTTTGTCACTGCTGTGGAAGACACCCGAGCCTGCGCTCCACGTTCCGTCTTGTGCATCGTCTGGTATGTGTCCATCAAGGGTGACCGTGTCTGTTTCACCGGGTGAGAGGTAGACAGTCGTGCCTTCACCGGTCACCCAGTTACCGTTGGGCCGCTGCACGCTGGCATCCACATAGAAGTCGTGTGACGTGTCGCCGGTATTTTCGACAGTAACGTCAATCGGAACCGCATCCCCCGGTTGATAGGACCCTCCGTCTGCAGTGGTGTCAACTATTTGTGCGTCTGTTGACGGGGATTCGACTCTAAAGGAATCTAAATCCTGTCCATAATCGTATTGCTCATCCTTTGCGCTTGTCTGAAACACGCCAGAACCAGCGCTATAGGTACCTTCGGTGGCATCATCCGGGATTCTAACATCGAGCGTCAGAGATCTCGATTCGCCTGGATTGAGGTAGACTGTGGTTCCTTCACCGGTCACCCAGTTTCCGTTCGGCCGTTGAATACTCGCATCGACGTAGAATTCCTCGCTCGTGTCCCCCGTGTTTTCTACGGTAACATCAACTGCAACCGTCTCACCGGGAAAATAGGTCCCACCTTCGGCTTCGGTAGCGGTTATTTGTGCCGCCGCAGTCTGTGCGAGTATTGGTGAGTTCTGAACACTGGGTGACGAACTATCCTGAAACTCAACAGCCCCAGCCACTGGAGTCATCAACAGCAAGAAAACTAGCGTAACGCTCACGCCCATCTCCCACGCCCCTTTCATTGTATCTAGGTCAATCCAACAAAGTTCAATTATTGAAAATGTTTTGGTTGGTATACGATAGTAACTGGATAATACAGGTTCGCGCGAGATCGGATGCTTGTAACCGGTCTTCAGCGGTCCCCGATTCGACGTGGCTACAAATATCTGAAAAACTGGAATCCAGCCGTTTTAGCTATCATTCGTCCAGTTAGCTATCAAACGAGTCAGAGAAGCAACCGGTCGTCATGAACGGACCAAGGGACCACATCCAGCCGGAGTATGAAGTGCTAGCGGTCGAAAACAGTACGGGGCGGAATCGCACAGACTCACTGAAACGGGTTGTCCGGCTTCGACAACCGAGTAATATCCGGAATCACATCAGAGTCATCATCGAACGAATACAGATAGTCAATTTCCTCCCGCTGCATGTACGCGACAATGGTTGCATCGCCAAGGGCGAGCCCGTTGTACGTTTCGAACAGACCAAGAGCGTTGGTAAAGTCCTTCTGTGCTGCGTGGCGGACCTCAAACCCAGCAGACTGATTGAGGCGCTCATACGTCTCGACAGCCGTTTGCTGGTGCTTTCGATTGTGTATCCAATTGAGCGTTTCGAGGGCAACGTAGTTTGTTACATGCCCTGTCGGTAAGACACCATTATCCATCCCACGGACGATCTCCATAGCGATATCGTGGTGCTGGTCATCGACATCTACTATTCCAATAAGAACACCTGTATCCCTGTGCGTCAGCAGCGGTCCGCAGTTCGGGCAGGGCGCGGAGATCATCGTATTCAGGAACGCTGCATCAAGGTCGTTGCACAGGAGCGCACAACCTTCGGGATCGGCAGTTGGCGGTACCCTTCGAAGCGACCATGCGGTTTCTGGCGTGGTGGCCCGACGCCCGGGAGTGCGTACAAGTGGGCACTGGAGCCTGAAGCGTACGAGCGGCGGCGTGGAAGGGGAAATCACAATCAACGATTTCAGCGGGGCCTGACACCGTCTCTCATGCAGCCGTCGTAACCCCCTCATAGCACCGGGTACCGAGTGTGATCGGCGTGCAACAAATTCCCCAAAATCCGGAACCATTGTTAAACAGTGAATTCCAACGCCTTATAGCGATTCAACACAGCCTTCGAAAGTCAAATCCGGCCGACAAAGCACTATTTTACAAAGCTGTCTGAGTAGTCCCGTTCAGCGTATTCCGGATTCTCCTCGATAAACTCTCTAGCGAACTCAAAATCCTCCACAGGGAAGAAAACCTACCGATGTGAGTCCTCAACCTGCAGCTTGTTCTGGAAATCGATATGCTCCTTCTCCGTCAACTCTTCACGCTTCGACTTCACGAAATACTCTCTTGGATCGTATAACGCAGGAACAAGATCCGTGCTCAACGGGACGTGGATCTTAGACCCTGGCCGCTTAATCCCCCTCTCAGGATCAGGCTCTGGGTTGATCGGGGGACATCGACTCCTCTTCTTACACCCAGCACACCTGTATCGAGCATATAATGGGGAAATAGCGGCTTCTGGAACCGCTCCTGTCAGAAATGCCCTTCCAACCGGTGTAAGATGGGAAAGGATCTACGCTGGAGGGGCGAGTAGTTTTATACTATATACGAACATGCGTCGGAAAAACCGCTGTTTCTAAAGTCTACACTGATCGAATTTTTAGAATATCGCTGGCGTCTAGTATGGTGTTATAGCAATGGTGGGAGGATGGTCAACCGGGGGAGAGTCGAACTCCCAGCGCCCGGCGATCCGGTTGCGCCCGGGGAGATTTGAACTCCCGTCCTCCCGGTTCGTGGCCGGGCGCTCTGCCTGGCTGAGCTACGGGCGAACCGAATGCCCGTGTAGCAGGAAACACTCGAAGAAGAGAGAACATAAATTCTAACCTTTTGTATGCTACTGGTGAATATATCGCTTAGTAATGACTGGGTTTACGATTCAGCATATTTCTCTCGCTTTGCTCATTTTTACCGCCGTACTAAGTTTGCAAGGATACATTTTCAGGGTTCAGACTGGAATCCGGGAGAGTGTCGAGCAACTTGACGATATTCTCGTGACAGGGACTTCGAAACTCAAGCCAATCGTGCATAGCCTGAGCTACCGACCCTGGATATGGCCCTCACAGAATAAGGTCGAAGTGAAATTCTACAATACCAGACAGTCATTGGCATCAGTATCGTCTCCACATACTGCTCCACTCTGGTGGCTAAATGATACAGAACAGACACAATTGATGAAAGCGCTGAGAAATCTCGATGGTATCGAAGCTGCCGAAGTGACAAAGGAGGGCATCCTATTCACATCCCGTTCAAACAATAGTGCGAGGATTAGAAGAGCAACACAGAGCGTAATGCGAGTTATTCGGATGTCCTACGAACATCGCAAATAAAGAGAATTATGACATGGTCATAGCATGCCAGAAGGGGCAGAAAACCTGATACTAGACAGATTGTTGGAGATACCGATATGAAGAAGGGGAGTGGCGTCCCGTTGTTTGACATGCGTCAGACCCCACTATTTCCACTAATAGGATTACACATTGAGAAGGAGTGATTGGAAGGGGACACCCACCCCCCACTATTTCCACTTAAACTAGCAAGATGCGTGGGACAGAACGAACTGTCGGCTTCTTTCACTAGGATGAGGCCCTACAACAACACGTCTCTAGCTCTGCTACGGTCTATCTATGACGTCACTAATATAAACTTTTCCCATATCAAAAGTTCATTCTCATTAGTGGCATCTCTTTTACTGTCTTTTACTGGAAATAGTGGGGGAGGGTGTATCGATAATCGATAGGGTTCGTTCCCACTTCCGTACTGCGATTACGTTCGACCCGCAGATATACTGGAAGCGGTGGGGTGTCTAATATTTATAAATGCCCAGTTACTGGAAATACTGGAATCCGGTGGTCCCGAGAACCTGTCACTACTCATCACCTGATGACTGCAACTTACTGGAAATAGTGGGGTGTGTCCAGTTGACTGCAACGCTCTATTTACTGGAAACAGTGGGGTACTTCTTCACATATGGAGCTTAGTGGCATCTATAGTAGCCGTTAGAAATAGTTGCTCACTTTTGGGATTGAGAGTTGGTCGAGAGCGGTATCGATCGCTGTGGTCAGCTCGTCGAGTGAGTCAAAGAGGCGGTTGCTAAGAGACGCTTGAAGCTGTCTCCAGCACTCCTCGACAGGATTCAGTTCCGGCGAGTACGACGGTAACGTCATGAGGGCGATGTCGTCACGGGCCGCTAGGTCCGTGACGGCCAACGCTTGGAAATACGGCGCTCCATCTAGGACGATGATCAAATTATCTTCGAACTCTTTGCATAATGCGAGAATGAAATGTTTCGCGTGTTCGGCGGTGACGTATTCTTCGAATCGGGAGAAAAAGCGATCACCGTTCTCGGTGATCGCGCCCAGCAGACACGTCCAGTCGCTTTGGCCAGAGAGTTTGACGGAGGGCCGCGTGCCGCGCGGAAACTACGCGGCACGCGGCTCGACTTGCACGGATTTCTTCGTTTGGTCGATACAGACTACGGTGGCGTCCATCTCCCGCCGCTTTTTTTGATCACATCGTAGAACTCTTCTTGCTCGTCTTGGTCAGCTTCGGCGGCTGAACGGCGTGGTTTCTGATAGCTCAATCCCGCTTCTTTCAGCAACCGCCGACAACTCGGGATTGAATACTCGACACCGTACGTTTCGTCGAGATAGTCTTGGGCAAGCACCGGCGTCCACGCCGGCGCGTCGATCCCGACCTCGCTGGGTGGGTCGTGAACAGTTTCTTCAAATTCTTCTTGCTGTGTTTCTGAGAGTTTTCGTTTTCTCCCAGTTCGCTTATCATCAGATACAGCCTGCTCAAGCGACTCGTCGGTGTCGAGTCGCTTGAGCCATCTATAGATTGTCCGCCGCTGAACGTCGTACCACTCGGCTAACTCAGTTTGCGAAACACCGTTTTTGTACGCAATTGCCGCTAAAAGCCGTTGTGTCGGCTTCTTACCGTCCACGTTGTCGAGAGCATCTTGCAATTCCTTGACGGAGGTCTCGCCGAGATGATTCACTATCTTCTACATTACATTATGGGCAAAAAGTTCTAACGGTTACTATAGCTGGTCTATGGTTGAAATCGCCCACCTCAATAGTTATAGAGAATTGATTGATTTGGATTTTGTGGAGCGCGAGCGGACACCCGAGCCAGCGATGGCGTTGGGTCTTCAATCGCACGTTGTGGGACTGTCGCTGTCGAATACCGTTGAATTCCTCGACTCGCTGGGTGTCCAACGGCCGCGGAAAGCGATTTACGACTGGGTGCAGAAAGCCGATTTACAGCCCGAATCTGGAAAATCTCCGAATCAGATTGTGCTCGACGAAACAGTAATTGGCATCAATGATCAGTAATTCTGGCTGTACGCCGCTGCCGAGCCGCAATTGAACGAACTGTTCACGTCCGGCTATTTGCGACGACTACGACCACCCTCACAGAAATTTTTCCTGCGCGAACTCGGCAAAAACACAATGTCGAAACTACCGCCTTTCTCGTCGATGGCACACAACACCTCCAAACAGCACTGCAACGAGTTGGACACCGATTTCGGATGTGTCACCAAAGAAACTGGAACACTATCGAACGGATTTTTCGAGAGCTGAGGCGTCGAGCTCGTCGTTTTCGAACTGCTTCAGCCACGTCAAACCGGAAACAGCCCAAAATTGGTTGCAGAGTTAAGCCTGCTGGCACAATGCTACTAAAACCACTACTACTGGGGTGTGTGAATCGTTTTATGACACCTGAAATAGTACTATCCAATCTATCTGTTACGACTCGTGAGATCTATTCCAGCATCAATGCAGCTAGTGGGAGTCTTCAACAGAATCGAAGGCTGTGAGTCTGGATTTATGCTTACAGAAAACGTGTACCTGCTTCTGGACGCTAATCAAGCCGACGCAGACGGGTTCCTTCCGTATAAGATTGTGCGGCAACTGCTATCCTCAATTGTCCTGAACGAAGGTAACTGGGCAAGGTGCCTCTAACAGTAATTGCTGTGCTAGGCTGCCGAAGACGACTTTCTCGGTGGGTGTCCGTCGACGGTCACCGACCACGAGCCGGTCGGCGTCAACCTCTGATGCGAGGCCGAGTAGTGACTCGGCGGGTTCACCCACTGCGCCACAGACGTCGTACTCGATCCCGTCTTCGTCGAGACGAGCGAGCACTGATTGAACTGTTTGGTGTTTTGCAGCGATTTCGTCTGGTGAGCCTCCTTCAAGGAAGTCGTCGTACTCCGACTCCGAGAGAATCTGCGGGTAGTTACCCCCCGAAATTGGTGGAATTGTCGGCGAAACGCCGTCAGTATCTTTCGAAATGGCGTGGGCAACCACAACGTTCGCGTCGGTTGGACCGGCAATCTCTACGGTAACGTCGACGAGGCGGTGGACCCTATCTTCGTCCGAATCGCTAACTGGGAGCAATATCGTCTCGATTGGCACGCCTGAAAAACAACTTTCCAGATATAAAAATCACCCGTTTGAAGAGGATTTTGTTCGACACACTGCTGCCGGCAATCAGTCCGGCTAACTACAGAGCGGTTCCCTACGGCGACTCCGGATTGTTTGGCTCTACCGTAGTCACTGCTCGTTTTCAGTCATCGGACGGCGTTTTGCTCATCGTCGAATCGACAGTGGGCCGGGTCACGAACCAAGCTGTCACGAGCGCCCCAGCAACGATGAGTTGGGCATACCCGACGATTCGAAGCATCCCCACGCGCCCGAAGGCGTCAACGAGTGGCATCGGCGCGAAGGGAGAGAGTGCGAATCCACCGTACGTCATCATCGTGATGCCACTGAGCGCTCGCCCACGGACTTCCTTCTGGACGACAGATGCGACCCAATCATTCACTGTGGGCATGACGAGTCCGAACCCTATCGCGCCGGCGATGATGACGCCAGCGATCACGAGCGGGGCGGAACTGGCCGTCGTGAACAGGAGGAACCCGGCGCCACCAGCGACGAATGCAATAGTCATCACCGTGATGTGCTCGACGTGCTGTTTGATTCGGCCATACAGCGATGCGGCGACGACACCGGCGATCATCACGCCCGAGATGATCAACCCGATCTGTGAACCGCCCACGCCGAGGGAGCCTTGGAGATAGTACGGGACCTCGATCATGACGAGGTTCGTCGCCATCATCCCTAGGAGCACGATGAGGTAGATTCCTATCACGAGCTTCGCAGGTTCTTCTCGGATAATCTTGGTGATGGCTTCGAGTCGACTGACCTCGTCGCCTCCTTCTGCCTCCGTGAGTTCGGGTTCAGGAAGGAACCGGATGATCGGCGGAATAAACAATAGCGCCCCTGCGAAGACGAGGAAGATGTACCGCCATCCGAAATTCGAGGCGATGTATCCGCCGAGCGTGGCAGCAACAGCACCGCCACCGGCTTGCACTGCACCATAATACCCCATGACCGACTCACGGCGGTTATCCGAGTAGTAGTCCGCGATGAGTGTCGGCACCGTCACCATGAGAGCACCGACGGCGATACCGTCGAGAATACGCGTCGCCAAAATCAAGTAAATAGAATCTAGGAAGAACGCAGCGCTAGTCCCGACACCATAGATGATGACAGCAGCGATCAGGACGGGCTTGCGTGCATACTTATCGAGCAGGTACCCCGTGAGCGGCGCCACGATGATCACGACCCACGCGGATGTCGTGCTGACGAGTTGAGCAAGTGTCTCGGAATTTGGCAGGTGGGAGAAGGTCTCTTGGATCGCTGGAATTGTGGGGTTGATGAGCGCGCCGGAGAACGACGGAATAATCCCGATCAGGACCAGCGTCCCGAGCAACGGCCAGTGGAACGAGTTGGAGTTGTCTGCTGACATACTTATCAGAACCGTGTATGGTCCTCCGAACAGCGATTGGTTGCCAGTCGACTCTCTGAGTCAAGCAGTTGCATACGTATAATCGTTTACCCATAACTATTATAAATATTTTTCTATCGGTCCGTGCGCGGGTACCCGTCCTCATTGGCGGACACCCAGGTGAGTAGGAAACCTGCTGTCGCCAGTGACCTGAAGTAACGACCGGGATACTGGCCCGATATGGCTGCTAGCACGTCTGTTTACGCTACACCTCCCAGTGATCTTGTCCCAGTCGTCGAAAAGCAGCCACGCGTGTCGGACCTATAATGATAATCTATATACGCTTCTATGCGTATCGGTTTCGTATGGTTCGACCAGCGCTAGTGCTCCCTCCAGAGCCTGACGAACGGTGGCAACTGGCAAAACAGATGGGCGTTACCGATGCCGTCATTCACCCACTCGAGATCGGCGACGACAAAACGATCTGGACCTATGACGAACTCCGTGGGCTGCGAAACTGGCTCAATGACGCCAACCTGAATTTCTCAGTGCTGGAAGGGAGCGTGCCCCTCACCGACCGCGTCCGTCTCGGACTCGACGGCAGAGACGAGGATATCGACGAGTTCAAACAGTTCCTTCGGGCTTGCGGCGACCTGGGAATTGCCGTCGTCTGCTACGATTGGATGGCGGGCGTCCGCTGGGCTCGTACTGAAGCCCACATCGAATCTCGTGGCGGTTCCTACGTGACCGGGTACGATAACGAGAAAATGCAGGGCGGACCGACCGTACCGGCGTCCGAGCGAACCCACGAGGAGATTTTCGAGGCATTGGCGTATTTCCTCGAAGAAGTCGTTCCCGTGGCTGAGGAGGTGAACGTCAAACTCGGTTTGCACCCGGACGACCCACCACGGGAGTCCGTTCGTGGGGTTCCCCGTGTCGCCAACAGCGTCGAGAACTACGAACGGATCCTGAACGTCGTCGACAGCGAACACAGCGGTGTCACGTTCTGCCAGGGCAATTTCGCCGCGATGGGTGCGGATATCCCGGCAGCCATCCGCCAGTTCGGTGAGCGGATCAATTTCGTCCACTTCCGTGACGTTGAGGGCGACGCCAACCGCTTCGTCGAGACCTGGCACGACGACGGGCCGACGGACATGCACGCAGCGATGGCAGCCTACGAGGAGGCCGTCGATAGCGACGTTCCGATGCGACCCGATCACGTGCCGACAATGGCTGGTGAGGACAACTCGAATCCCGGCTACCACACGAAAGGACGGCTGTTCGCTATCGGCTACATGCGTGGCCTTCTCGATTCGGTTGCCTGAGCGATGTCACTTCTGCCGGTAAAGACAACTCTAATATCGCAGTCTTGCTGTATTTCAGACACAGCATTCCAGACTGCCATGCAATCAGATAGAGCCATACTCCCTCCAGAGACTCGCATCGGTCGGACCGCACTCACGGTAGTGGACCTCACAGCGATGGTCGACTTCTACCAGGATATCGTCGGCCTCACCGTACTCAGACACACCGACACGACAGCCGTTCTGGGTGTCGAAGAAACTCCATTGCTGGTCCTTGAGGGTGACTCTGCAGCCCGTACACTACACCGTTCGGGTGCCGGCCTCTTTCACAACGCGTTCAGAGTCCCAACACGTGAAGCGCTGGGGGACGCGTACGATCGTATTCAGGAACACTGGCATCTCGGGGGTGCGTCCGACCACGGCGTTAGTGAGGCGCTATACATCAACGACCCTGAAGGGAACGGAATCGAAATCTACCGGGACTACCCACGTAGGGAGTGGTCTCGCGGCGACGACGGCCAGATTCAGATGGGAACGCACCCGCTTCCTCTCAAACCAGTTTCGGCAGCTTCAGCGGGCGGCTCAGATCTTCCTGCTGGAACAGACCTGGGGCACATTCACCTCGAAGTATCCTCACTGGATGCATTCAGCTCGCTCTACGAGGACGTCATTGGGTTCGAGAGACAGGTGGAGCTACCGGCTGCACGCTTTGTTGCTGCCGGTGGCTACCACCATCATATCGGTGCGAACACGTGGAACCGACGATCCAGGCCAGTCGCCGGCAGAGGGCTGGCCTGGTTCGAAGTACTCCTTCCCGATACGGAGACACTCTATGCCATCCAGGACCGTACTGCTAGTAGCCACTATTCAGTCACCGAGACTGACGACGGTATTTCGATCACAGGTCCCAACGAGATAGAGATACGATTCCGGGCCTGAGCAGATCACCGGCCACTCGGACACGCTGATTTTCAAGCGGTTGGTGTCACAGTGAATCAGGACTCAACAGGGTCTCCAGACCAATTCACTCGGCCTGAATTGACTGGTAGAAGTCCCGGAGGACGTGGAACGCCTTCTTTTTCCGTCCGTGTTGATCGACGACACCTTTCCGGTTGTACCCGCGCTGGTACTCATTCTGACGCATCGGTGCCCGGAAGTCGAAGAGGATCCACGGTGACAAGCCGGCAATCTGTTCGTTCTCCACGATCGCTTGCGTCTGCTCGCGATAGATCGCCGCCTGATACTCCTCGGTCCAGCGGTCTTCCTCAGTCCCGTGGTTACCCCACTTGGCGCCACCGCCAGTTTCCGAAATAACAACCGGCGTTCCGTCGGGGTCGTCCTGGAACTGCTGCATATCGTCGGCATCGCCGTAGTACCAGCCGAAGTATTCGTTGACACCGACGACGTCGAGGTGGTCCTCGAGCGGGTCCCGGATCTCGAGGCCGTCGTCGGACTCGTCGACGAAACACGCAGCAGTCACGAGTCGAGTGTCGTCGAGACCCCGGACGTACTCGGCCATCTCAGGGAGTACATCGTTGCGGATCTCATCGTTGTGGTCGGTCTCGTTCGCGATCGACCAGAGCACGACTGACGCGCGGTTCCAGTCACGCTGGATCAGTTCGCGCAGTTGCTGCCGATAGAGCTCTTGGATGTCTTCGTCGCCGAAGTTGATGTCCCAGTAGGCCGGAACCTCCTCCCAGAGAAGAATTCCTTCCTCGTCTGCCGTCCGGGACATCTCTTCAGTGTGGGGATAGTGTGCGAGCCGTGCGAAGTTACAGTCCAGTTCGTTGATCCACTGGAAGCGAGTCTGTACGTCTTCGGTGTCGAGTGCCCGCCCCTTCCCAGCGACTTCTTCGTGCAAGGCGATGCCACGCAGCAACACTTTCTCGCCGTTGATCAGAACGTCACTACCCTGAACCTCGACGTCACGGAGGCCGACGCGGTCGGTGACCGTGTCGTCTCCGTACGTGAGTTCGATTTCGTACAGGCGCGGGTCGTCGGGACTCCACAGTGTCAGTTCATCCCGATCGATCGAGAACACTGTACTGAGCCGGCCATCCCCGTCAGTAGTGAGCGATTCGTCGACATCGAGTCCCGGGAACGAGACTGTGCCTGTTTCGTCTACGTCGGGCCCGTCGAGCCAGGCGTCGACTCGAACGTCGACGGCACCGTTGTCGATAGATGTTTCGACCTTGAAGTTTCGTAGGAACGTCTCTTGGACGGAGACGAGGTCGACCGACCGATTGACGCCACCGAAGTTGTACCAGTCGGTGCTCTGGTTGGGGATACCGTCCTCGTAGCGCTTGTTGTCCATCCGGAGAACAATCACGTTCTCACCGTCTTGTAGGTGATCGGTGACCTCGAAGCTGAAGGGTGTGTATCCCCCTTCGTGCTCGCCGAGGCGCTCGCCGTTGAGCCAGACTTCGGCCTTGTAGTTGACCGCGCCGAAGCGGAGGAACGTGCGATCCTGTTCGTTGATATCGGCACGGTCGAACGTTCGTGCGAACCACACCCATCCTTCGAAGTGACGGAACTCGGGCAGCTCCTCGCCCCAGCTCGACGGGACATCCACGGAGTAACCGTCGTAGATGTTGAAATCGGTAATGTCGTCGTTGCCCGAGGCACTGGGTTCGTAGATCGACTCGAAGCTCAGTGCTGGTTGGCCGTCGTCGTCGGGCAGTGCCGCGACATCCTCATCGTCGTCCTCGATGAAGTCGTCGAAGTAGTCCCGGAACATCTCGTACTGGTCAGGAATCGCCTGCCAGGTTCCGTCAAGGGAAGCTGTCTCTCGGGGATAGGCTAACAATTGCATCGATTGTAGGTGACGGTATATCTGCATATAAAAGTTTGGTGACGAGTCACTATTCCACGCTGTATGGCAGTTGCTGGTTCACTGTAGATAGTCCAGCCCGTACCGAGAATAACCGATACATGGGTACAGTTCTTCGTCAGTTCGATACCGGTTCGACACGCGGTTCGAATCTGTGGACGACCGCGTCGCCTGTCGCACTGTCGAAGAGGGACCAGTTACTCGATTCGAGGCTTACTGCGCTCTCGGGCTACGGAGACACTCGTGATGTCAGGTGCGTCCAAGTTATAACTGAAAAGTGATTGCTTCAGACACCACTGAATGCGGAGAAGCCACCGTCGATAGGGATCACCGTCCCGGTCACGAACTCGGACCCTGGCGCAATCAGCCAGAGGACAGTCGTCGATAGGTCCTCTGGATCGCCGAACCTGCCTTGCGGGGTGTGGTCGATGATTGACTGGCCACGGTCGGTATACTCACCAGTTTCCTCGTCGATCAGTAGGTACCGGTTCTGTTCGGTGAGAAAGAACCCGGGTGCGATCGCGTTCACGCGAATATCCGGTGAGTACTCCTGTGCCATATGGACGGCCAGCCATTCGGTAAAGTTCGAGACGGCGGCCTTCGCGCCGGAATACCCCGGAATCTTGGTTAGGGGCGTGAACGCGTTCATCGAGGAAACGTTCAGGATCGTCCCCTCCCCCTGATCGGCCATGTATTCACCGAAGGCCTGCGAGGCGAGCACCGTCCCCACGAAGTTGACGTTCACGACACTTTCCAGGCCCTCCTTTGGCAGATCGAAGAAGGAGGTGTCCGATCCCGTAGTTGCGTCGGGGTGATTCCCGCCGGCGGCGTTGACGAGTATGTCGATGTGCCCGTATTCGTTGACGACCGTCTCGGCGGCCGCGTCGAGTTCGGCACGATCGAGCACTGACGCTGGAATTGTGATGACATCGATGCCCTCTTCGGCCAGTTCGGCGCGTGTATCTTCGAGTTCCTTTTCGCCGCGGGCGAGGAGCGCGACCTTGCCGCCGTTCTCACCGATCGCTTTCGCCATCTCGGAGCCGAGGACGCCCGATCCACCGGTTATTACGCAGACCTTGCCGTCGATATCGAAGCTGTTTGGGACAGTCATCGTGGTCTACCTTTCAGATTGTAGTGGAGATTAATGTATGTTCTGTGTTTTTGACGAACGCAGACGAGCGGAGGCAAATCGTGTCGTATGGTCCTTCAGCGGAGCGGAGTGTACCGACCGTCCAGTCAGAGTGCCCCATCTCTACTACTCAAAACCGTACAGCGTCTTCGGCCTTTTGTAGGCTAGGTGCGTCGCCAGTTGTTCGGCGTGTTCTATCGGCATCTGTCCGCGCTCGACCATCTCTCCGAGCACGTTCGAGAGAACACGACGGAACATCTCGAATCGAGAGCCAAAGGACATCAGCTTCCGTGAATCACTCACCATCCCGGCGTGGTTCGCGAGCAAGTCGACACTGCCGACCTGCCGTAACTGCTCGTCCATCCCGAACGGACTGTCGTTGAACCACCACGCGGGGCCCACGCTAACGTTCGGGAACGCCCGCGACAGCGTCGTGAGCGACGGATAGTGCGTCGGATCGACAGTATAGAGGACGATCTCGGTCTCGTCGTCGAACGTGTTCAGGTAGTGCCGGAGGTTATCTGTCAGTTCGATCGACTGCGTCGAGACATCGCCTCCCGCGTCGGCGCCCACGGTCTCGTAGAGTGAGTCACGGTAGTCACGGACAGGACCTATATGGAGCTGTGTGACCCAGTCTTTCTCTGCGTTGAGCTTCCCCACTTCTTCGAGAATGA
>Ga0207850_100568_pt1 | contig 19868 bp, 12 predicted proteins | sample 23E2SouthBayCA_FD_187746 | JGI IMG/M metagenome (GOLD analysis project Ga0207850, IMG submission 187746) | Aerobic enrichment media microbial communities from Eden Landing Ponds, California, USA - A23 E3 (3) (SPAdes) | ecosystem: Environmental > Aquatic > Marine > Unclassified | place...
CGCGGGGCTTGTAGAAGCCGAGTCGCTCGACCGGCACCTCGATGTCGACGGTCTCGCGCTCGCCGGGCGCGAGCGTCACGCGCTCGAAGCCGACGAGTTCGCGGACGGGCTGGACGCGGGAGGCGTGGCGCTGGCGGGCGTACACCTGCACGGTCTCGGTGCCCTCGCGCTCACCGACGTTGGCCACGTCTACGGTGACGCGTACCGCGCCCGCAATCGCGCCGCCCTCCACACCGCCGTCGTCGCGTTCGACTGTCGTAGACAGGTCAGTGGTTTCGAAGTCGGTGTAGCTGAGGCCGTGGCCGAACGGGAACAGCGGGTCGTAGGAGTCGGGGTGTTCGTCGTCGCCAATCGGCGTCGGGTGGGCGAGGTAGTCGTGGTGCTGGGGGAGGTCGCCCGCCGACCGCGGCACCGTGATGGGGAGGCGACCGCTCGGGCCGTTCTCCCCGAACAGCGTCTCCGCGACGGCCGTCCCGCCCTCGGTGCCGGGGAAGTACGCCAGCAGGAGCGCGTCCGCCGCGTCGGCCAGCCACTCGACCGCCAGCGGCCGGCCCGTAATCAGCACGCCGACGACCGGCGTCCCGGTCTCGCGGACGCGACGCACGAGCTCCTGCTGGGCGTTTGCCAGCCCGAGGTCGCCGCGGGTCGGCCACTCGCCGGTCTCGCTGCCCGCGTTCTCGCTCGGCCCGAACTCGTGGAGGTACCACCCCTCGCCGAGCGCGAGCACCGCCACGTCGGCGTCGGCCGCGGCGTCCACGGCGGCGTCCACGTCTAGTGTCTCGTTGAGCGATGTTCCCTGCGCGTACGTCACGGTTCCCGTCGTCGCGTCCTCGACGCCCTCGCGGACAGTCACGCCCGGCAGGCCGTCGTCGGTGCTGACGCTCCACCCGCCGAGCTGGTGGACCACGTCGTCGGCGTTCGGCCCGCCGACGAACACGTCCTCGTCGCCGGACAGCGGGAGCACGCCGTCGTTGTCGAGTAGCGTCATGCTGTCGCGGGCGGCCGCCAGTGCCTGTTCGCGGTGCTCTGGTGCGCCCAACGTTTCGGCCGCGGCCTCGGGGTCGGCGGCGTCTGCTGGGTCCTCGTCGAACAGGCCGAGGTCGAACTTCAGGCGGAGCACGCGGCGGACGCTCTCGTCGAGCGTCGCCTCGTCGAGGTCGCCGGACTCCACGAGGTCGACGACGCGCTCGGCGTGCGGGACGTGGCCGACCGACGCCACGTCCACGCCGGCCTCGCGGGCCTGCCGGACCCCGTCCGCGTGGTCGCGGGCCGTGTGGTGGTCCTCGTGGAGGTGGCGAATCCCGTTCCAGTCCGAGACCACGTGCCCGTCGAAACCGAGGTCCTCGCGCAGCAGGTCGCCGAGCAGCGCCGTCGAGCCGTGCGAGGGCTCGCCGTTGATGGAGTTGTACGACGGCATCACGGACTCGACGCCGGCGTCGAGCGCGCGCTCCAGCGGCGGGACGAACGTGTTCCGGAGCTTGTACTCCGAGACGTCCACGGGGGAGGCGTCCTCGCCGCGCTCGGGCTCGCTGTACGCCGGGAAGTGCTTCGCCGTCGCCACCACGCTGTCCGGGTCCGCGAGCCCGTCGCCCTGATACCCCCGGACTTTCGCGGCCGTGAGCTCCCCCACGAGGTGCGGGCTCTCGCCGAACGTCTCGAACACGCGCCCCCACCGGGGGTCGCGGCCCACGTCCGCCGTCGGCCCGTAGTTCTGGTGTGCGCCCGTCGCGCGCACTTCTCTGGCAGTGATTTCGGCGGCGGCCTCGACGCCCTCGGGGTCCCACGTCGCGGCCGCACCCAGCCCGTTCGGGAAGACGGTCGCGCCCGCCACGTACGCGTTTCCGTGGACCGCGTCGACGCTGAACAACAGCGGGATGCCGAGTCGCGTCTCCTCGCGGGCGTGCGTCTGGAGGTCGCTGACGGCCGCGGTGACGGCTTCGGGGTCAGTCGCCAGCGCGCCGCCCCAGCCGAACGGCGCGGCGAACCCGAGGTGGTGGTCGTCGATGGCGCGCTTCACGTCGTCGAGGTCGTGGTGCTCGCGGAGGTGGCCCGCCCACGTCCCCGTGACCTGCCCGGCTTTCTCTTCGAGTGTCATGCGGTCGAGGAGGTCCTCGACGCGCCGCTCGGTGGGCGCGTCGGCGCGCTCGTACGTCGGCACGTCGGTGTCTGCGTCCATGACCCATTCCTGTGGCCGGCCCTATTTAATAATTGCTGAGGGCTCGATTTCGGGGCGTAGAAGCGCTGAAACGGATATTGTTCTATCATGGCGAACCCCGGTTCGCGGTCCGATTGGCGAGCGCCGGAGGCTTCCTCACGCGACGCCGCGGATTTTGGCCTGCGCGGGCCGACACTCCCGCGACGCACTGAGCGAGCGGTCGTCGGCCCGGAGCAGAACGGACGATGACGTTCTGATAGACAGAACAGCGTAGTGTAGATTGACCAACTACTTTTTCGCCGGGTACACTACCAGTCCCTCAAACGCGACAATTACGGACGGACACGCGTCTCGTCGGCTATCGCCCGACTCGAATAGCGTTCTGCCACTCAGAACGACCTGTTCTTCGTGTCTGGTTCGACGGGCGCGCCACACCTTCCCACATCCGAATTATTAATATCCGGGATTGCGACAGCGTGAGTGATGCGCACTAGTCCAGACGGCGGCGTCGCCGAGACGCCGACCGAGCGACGCGTCGACGACCTCCTCGACCGAATGACCGTCGAGGAGAAGGCAGCGCAACTCGGCTCCGTCAACGCCGAGAAGCTCCTGAACGACGACGGCACGCTCGACGAGGCGGCCGTCGACGAGTACCTCTCCGAGGGCATCGGCCACCTCACCCGCATCGGCGGCGAGGGGAGCCTCTCGCCTCGGGAAGCCGCCGAGCGTACGAACGAACTGCAGGAATACCTCCGCGAAGAGACCCGGCTCGGCATCCCCGCAATCCCCCACGAGGAGTGCCTGAGCGGCTACATGGGCCCGGAAGCTACGACGTTCCCGCAGATGATCGGGATGGCGAGCACGTGGTCACCCGACCTCCTCGAATCGGTCACGGACACTGTCCGCGACCAACTGGAAGCCATCGGCACCGTGCACGCGCTCTCCCCCGTACTCGACATCGCTCGGGACCTCCGCTGGGGGCGCGTCGAGGAGACGTTCGGCGAGGACCCGTATCTGGTCGCCGCGATGGCCTGCGGTTACGTCGACGGCCTGCAGGGCGACGGCGACGGCATCACGGCGACGCTCAAGCACTTCGCCGGCCACGGCGCCGGCGAGGGCGGGAAGAACCGGAGCTCCGTCAACGTCGGCCGCCGGGAACTCCGCGAGACGCACCTGTTCCCGTTCGAGGCCGCGATTCGCACCGCCGACGCCGAGTCCGTGATGAACGCCTACCACGACATCGACGGCGTGCCCTGCGCCAGCGACGAGTGGCTGCTGACGGACGTGCTCCGGGGCGAGTGGGGCTTCGACGGCACCGTCGTCTCCGACTACTACAGCGTCGAGTTCCTCCGCAGCGAGCACGGCGTCGCCGCCGACGAGCGCGAGGCCGGCGTCACCGCCGTCGAGGCCGGCATCGACGTGGAACTCCCGTACACGGACTGCTACGGCGAGCACCTCGCCGACGCCGTCGAAGCCGGCGAACTCTCGGAGGCGACCCTCGACCGCGCGGTCCGCCGCGTCCTCCGCGCGAAAGCCGAGAAGGGCGTCCTCGACGACCCGACCGCCGACGCCGACGCCGCCGCCGAACCGTTCGGCACCGAGGAAGCCCGCGACCTCACGACGCGCGCCGCCCGCGAGTCGATGACGCTGCTGAAGAACGAGGACGACCTGCTCCCGCTGGTCGGCGAGGACACCGACAGCGTGGCGGTCCTCGGCCCGAAGGCCGACGACGCCCAAGAGCTGATGGGCGACTACGCCTACCCCGCCCACTACCCCGAGCAGGAGGTCGAACTCGACGCGACGACGCCGCTGGACGCGCTCCGCGAGCGCGGCGACGAGTACGGCTTCGACGTCCACTACGAGCAGGGCTGTACGACGACCGGCCCGGACACCGACGACTTCGACGCCGCCGCTGACGCCGCCGCGGACGCCGACGTGGCGCTCGCGTTCGTCGGCGCGCGCTCCGCGGTCGACTTCTCGGACTCCGACCGCGAGCGCGTCAACATGCCCAGTGTCGCCACCAGCGGCGAGGGCTGCGACGTGGTGGACCTCGGCCTCCCCGGCGTCCAGCAGGCGCTCGTCGAGCGCGTCGAGGAGACCGGGACGCCCGTCGTGACCGTCGTCGTCAGCGGGAAGCCCCATTCCATCGAGTCCATCGCCGAGTCCGTGCCCGCCGTCCTGCAGGCGTGGCTCCCCGGCGAGCGCGGCGGCGAGGGCGTCGCCGAAGTGCTGTTCGGCGAGCACAACCCCGGCGGCCACCTCCCCGTGTCGATTCCGCGCTCCGTCGGCCAGCTCCCGGTTCACTACAGCCGCAAGCCCAACACCGCCAACGAGGAGTACGTCTACACCGAGAGCGACCCGCTGTTCCCGTTCGGCCACGGCCTCAGCTACACCGACTTCGAGTACGGCGACCTCTCGCTGTCCGCGGCGACGCTGGCGCCCGCCGGCTCGATTACCGCCGCAGTGACCGTCGAGAACACGGGCGACACCGCCGGCCACGACGTCGTCCAACTGTACGCCAGCGCCGAGAACCCCGACCAAGCCCGCCCCGTGCAGGAACTGATTGCGTTCGAGCGCGTCGCCCTCGACCCCGGCGAGGCCAAGCGCGTCAGTTTCGAGGTCGACGCCTCCCAGTTGGCGTACCACGACCGCGACATGAACCTCGCCGTCGAGGACGGCCCCTACGAGTTCCGCGTCGGCCGCTCCGCCGCCGACATCGCTGCCACCGCCGGCTTCGAGGTCACGGCCTCGAAGGAAGTGCCGGAGGGCGGCCGCACCTACTTCACGGAGACCGCCGTCGAAGACGCAGAATAGCGCGCTAACCGTCGGTTTTCGTCCCGTACTCGCGTCGAACTCGCCGCGTTTCTCGCTCGCTTCGGTTCGTCGCGCGTTCAGACGACGACGGTGTCGTTGACGAGCTGGCCGATGTCCTCGATGTCGATGGTGATTTCGTCGCCCTCGTGGAGCGTGAACGTCTCCGGCGGGACGAGCGCGGTGCCCGTGAGCAACACCAGCGTCTCCGGGAGGTCGTTGTGGCGGCGGAGGTACTTCACGAGCGTCTCGCAGGTCGTCGCCATCTCGCTGGTCGTCGTGGCGTCCTCGAAGACGACCTCGTCGTCGCGCTCGATGCGCAGCGACATCTCGAGGTTGTGGGGGTCCTCGACGACGCCGCCGGTCGCCACGCACGGGCCCAGCGAGCAGCAGCGGTCGTACACTTTCGCCTGCGGGAGGTAGAGCGGGTTGTCGCCCTCGATGTCGCGGCTGGACACGTCGTTGCCCACCGTGTAGCCGACGACCTCCTCGCGGTGGAGGACGACGCCCAGCTCCGGCTCGGGGACGTCCCAGTCGGAGTCCTCGCGGATGCCGACGGCCTCGTTCGGCCCGACGGTCCGGGACGGCGTCGCCTTCAGGAACAGCTCCGGGCGGTCGCTGTCGTAGACGTCGATGTACACCTCGGGCTTGCCGCTCTCGGCCTTCCGGGCCTCCTCGCTGATGCTGTACGTGACGCCGGCCGCCCACACCTCGTCGGGGACGACCGGGAGCAGCGCGTCGCTGTCGGCGCTGGCGAGGTCGTAGGCGTCGGCGTCCGGAATCCGGTCGCGCGCGATGGCGTCCACGGAGCGGTCGCTCGCGTTCGCCGCGCGAGCGAGCTCGGTGAACGACCCGAGGTCGTCCGACGCCGTTGACAGGTCGTAGGCGTCGTCTTCCCCGTCCACGGCGACGAGGGCGTCCGAGTCCGTTCCCCGCTCTCTACTCGGGAGTCGGTAATACCGCATACTCGTTGATGCACCGATGTCGGTAAAAGAGTATCGCCGCCCTGCCCGAACACGCACTGATAACAGCCGGTTGTCGCGCGTGCGGCAGGAACGCGGCGTTCGCGGCGGCCCGGAGGCGCGCCGCGTCGCCGACCCGTGGGGGTCGGCGCGAGCCAGAGGGGTACACAGTGGGACTCGCGTCCCGGGTTCAGTCAGGGAACCGCGGCGTGCTCGGCGAGTCAGTTCACGCTTCGTCGAAGAGGGTCTCGCCCTCGACCATGTGGTCCTCGATGGCGTCGAAGTTCAGCGTGAGGCCGAGGCCGGGCTCCTCGGGAATTGCCATGCGGCCGTCCTCGATGAGGTCGTCCTCCTCGACTAAGTCCTCCCACCAGCCGAGCTCGTAGGAGTGGTACTCCAGCGCCAGCGAGTTCGGGATGGCGGCGCCGACGTGCGCGCTCGCCATCGTGCCGATGGGCGAGGAGACGTTGTGCATCGCCACCGGGATGTAGTACATGTCCGCGAGGTCCGCGATTTTGCGGGTCTCGCGCATCCCGCCGACGCGCGGCAGGTCCGGCGCGACGATGTCGACGGCCTGCGGTTCGAGGAGGGTGCGCTGGCCGTGCTTCCGGTAGACGTTCTCGCCGACCGCGATGGGTGTGGTCGTGGACTTCGTGACCTGCTCTTGGACCTCGTGGTTCTCCGGGGGGACGGGGTCTTCGAGCCACCACACGTCGTACGCTTCGAGTTCGCTGGCGAGGCGCTTCGCGGAGCCACCAGTGAACGACCAGTGGCAGTCGAAGGCCACGTCGGCCTTGTCGCCGACGCGCTCGGTGGTCGCCTCCACGATGTCGACCTTGTGGTCGATTTCGGGGTTGCGGAGGTGGCGGTTCGCGCGGTCCTTCTCGTGGCCGGAGGGAACGTCGAGGTCGAACTTGATGGCGTCGTAGCCGAGGTTCTCGACGACGCGCTCGGCTTCGTCGGCACAGGCCTCCGGGTCGGCCTCGTTCTCCGTGTGGAGGTCACAGTAGACGCGCACCTCGTCGCGGTACTTCCCGCCGACGAGCTGGTAGGCGGGCACGTCGAGGAGCTTCCCCGCGGCGTCGTGGAGCGCGATTTCGATGCCGGAGATGGCGGAGATGACCTTCCCGGAGATGGAGCCCTCGCCACTCATCTTCTGGACGAGGTGCTCGTAGAGCCGGTCGATGTCCAAGGGATTCTCGCCGACGAGGAACGGCTTCATCCGCTCGATGATGGCGGTGTCGCCGCCGCCCCAGTAGGCCTCGCCGGTGCCGACGACGCCCGCGTCCGTGTAGACGCGGACGAGAATCCACGGGTAGTTGCCGTCGACCATCGTCGTCTGTACGTCCGTGATTTCCGCGTCGCGGACGCCACCACGGTCGCTGGTGATGCCCATCGTCTCCGCGGAGAGGTCCCGCATAGTGTACTCCGCGTTCGGGTCGCGGAGCTTCGCGTGATCGACCATTTGCGTCCGTATATCCCGCAACCCGATAGTAAAGCTTGTGGATGTGGTAGCCCGCCGCACTCCGCCGGCCGCCCGCGGCACCGAGGCGTGCGCCGTGGGTGCGACCCGCACGTATTTACCCGGCGACCCGCATCGTACGTGCATGGCCACGAACTCGACAGACCCGCTGGCCGATATCGACCCCGAGTCGGTGTCGCCGGGCGATGTCGACATCGCGGACGTGCGCGCGGCGCTGTCGTGCTCGAATCCCCTCGCCCGACAGCGCGGCATCGACGTCTGCGACGCGCTCGCCGAACAGGACGCCGATTCCGTCCGGCCGCTCCTCGACGCGGTCGCCGCGCTCCCGGACGACAGCAACGCCTCGATTGGACTGCGCGCCGTCTCCGTGCTGGATTCCGTTGCGGCCGCCGACCCGGACGCCCTCGACGGCCGGCTCGACGCGCTCGTCGCGGCCGCCGGCAGCGACATCGTGGACCTCCAGTTGACCGCCGCGACCACGTTCGGCAAGCTCGTCGTCGCACGCCCCGGCCTCGTCGCGCCGCACGCGCGAGCGCTCGCGGAGGCGGTCGCGTCCACCGAGCCCGACGAGGAGCCGACCGACATCAGCGAGTTCGTCAACCACCGCGGGACGCGGGAGACCATCGCCGAGCACGAGCGCCAAGAGCGCAAGCGCCGCGTCTCCGCCCGGCAGACGCTCGCCAACGTCGTCGTCGCCGTCACCGAGGAGACGCCCGAACAGGCGCTCGACGCGGTGGACGCGCTGGCGTCGCTGATGGACGACGTTGACGCCGGCGTTGCCGGCCCCGCGGTAGACGCGCTCGGCCACCTCGCCGCCGCCGACCCCGAGGCCGTCGCGCCCGTCGCCGACCGACTGCTGGTCCGTCTGGACGACGAGCGACCCACTGTCCGAGCGCGGGCGGTCGGGGCGGTCGGCCGCCTCGGCGACGAGCGCGCGGTCCCGCGCCTCCGCGAGCTGGCCGACGAGGACGACAACGAAGAGCTGCGAGAGCTGGCGGCCGAGACGGCGGCCTTCCTCGCCGAGGACTAGCGGTCCATCGCGCGCTTCGTGCAGTACCAGTAGGTCACCGAGAAGAACACGATGCCGCCGCCGACGAGCACGCCGTCGATGACGAGAATCGGCCACGTGTCGTCGCCCGGGGAGACGAACACTGCCGACAGCGCGAGGAGGAACGCGCACGCGATGAGGACGCCGAGCGCGACCTTCATCTGCGGCCGGTGGGCGCACACGAGGTCGAGCAGCGTCGATTGGTTGGACATACAGCGTCGGTCGCGGACGACTGCCAAAAATCCAGCGGTGGCCCGGGTGGTCAGTCGCCGCCGACGCGCCCCTGCTCGTCGGGTACGCCGGCGTGCTCGTAGAAGTATTCCGTGAGCGTGTCCCGCCAGCGCTCGGCCTGCGCGACCTGCTCGTCGAAGCGCTCGGCGACGTGGCGGAACCGCCGCTCGTCCACGCGGCCCTCGAGGTCCCGCCAGCGCTCGCGGAGCCGCCGGACTTCCTCGACGCCCGCGTAACAGTTGTCGTAGAGGCGCTGGACGACTGTCGTGCCGTCCGCGAGTTCGTGGTCCCACGGGAGGTGATGGAAGAAGAGGAGGAGTTCTTCGGGGCAGTCCTCGACGGACGCGTACCGCTCGGCGACGGGGTCGCGGTACTGCTCGGCGTACCCGCTCCCGCTCGCCGTGCGGTCCACGCCCACGCCGTCCTCGGTGACGCCGTGGTAGCCCGGCCACTCCTCCGGGGACGGGTAGTAGTGGTTCTCTACGTACTCCTCGCCGTTGTGCATCATGTGCATCAGGCCGAGCCCGCCGGTCGTGTAGTCGATGCAGGCCTCCCACGAGTCGTGCAGGATTTCGGTCACGCTGTCGACGACTTCCGGGTCGGTGTCGAACGTCTGCTCGACCCACGCCTCGGTCACCGCCGCGGTGTCCGCGTCGGGGTCCCACGCCGCGCGGCCGAACGCGTAGAGGTTCGCCTGCGCGAGGTAGTGGCCCGTCCAACTGTGGTCCTCGCCGACGTTCCCGACGCCGACGACGCCCTCACCGTCCCCTCGGAATAACTCCTGCACGGGCGTTCCCGCGCCGTCCGCGTGCGTGTCGAAGTCGAAGATCTCCCCCCACATCGGGAGGTGGTAGGTGGCGTGGACGCCCTGCCCCGTGTACTCCTGCGTAATCTGGAGTTCGAGCCCGAGGTCCGTCTCGGGCATCGCGCCGAACAGCGTCGAGACGGGCTCGCGGGGCTGGAAGTCGATGGGGCCGTTCTTCACTTGGACGGTGACGTTGTCCGCGAACTCGCCGTCCAGTGGCTCGAACGTCTCGTAGGCCTGCACCGCGCGGTCCTCGTGAGTGCCGTAGACGAACGCCCGCCACCACACCCGGCCGCCGTGGGGTTCCAGCGCCTGCGCGATGGCGTTGGCGCCGTCGACGTGGTTTCGGTCGTAGTCGTAGGGCCCGGGCTGGCCCTCCGAGTCGGCCTTCACGAGGAAGCCGCCGAAGTCCGGGAGCAGGGCGTACACCTCGTCGGCCTTCTGTCGCCACCAGTCGCGGACGCCCTCGTCGAGGGGGTCGGCGGTGTCGAGGTCCCCGACGAGCATCGGCGCGGCGAAGTTCACCGAGAGGTACGTCCGAATCCCGTACTTCCGGAACGTCGCCGCGAGCCCCGTCAGGTCTTCCAGCCGCCGGGATTCGAGCAACTGCCACCCCTCGAAGGCGTCGAACGCGGCGTTCGCGCTCTCCCGTGGCGGCTTCGTCGTGTTCACGTTGTTGAGCACGATGCCGTTGACGCCCACCGACGCCAGCAGGCGCGCGTAGTCCTCGTAGCGATCCCGGAGGTCCGGCAGACGCTCCCAGTCGAAGATGGACTCGCCGCCGTACCCGCGCTCGACCGAGCGGCGGAACGGCGTGTCCCACTGGTTCAGCAGGCGGTGCTCGTGGGCGGGCTCCTCGCGCACGTCGAGGTCGTCGATTGGCTCGCACGTGCTCAGCAGGCGCAGCAGGTGGAAGGTCCCGTAGACGAGGCCGCGGTCAGTGGGTGCGGTGACGACCACGCAGTCCGCGCCGTCCCACGTCACCGACTGCAGTAGGTAGCCGCCGTCTGCGAGCGATTCGACCTCCTCGGCGGGGACGCTGTCGGCGATCATCGCCATGTCGTCCGGGGTGCCGATTGCGAGGAAGCCGTCGGCCGTCTCCGGGGGGTGCTGCCAGAGGTGCGGGTCTTCCCCGAGGAGGCCGGGAATCGCGCGGCGGAGTTCGTCCCGGACCGCGCCGCACTCGGGGGACTTCTCGGCGACGTATGCGTGCCGGCAGCGCCGCCGGTACGACTCGCGGCGCTCGTCGTCGGCGACTCGCTCGTACCGGAGCCAGCAGTCGTCGTACTGAGTCATCGTCTCGCTCGTAGCGTCGACGCCGACCGGTAAAACGGTAGTGGTCACGCCACTCCACGCGGAGTTCGGCGGTAGAACTATGCCCCTACACTCCTCGATACCCGCAAGCGCACTCGATTCCGGGGCTGGAAGTATTCAGCGCGGGCCCGACCGTATGTTCCCCAATATTTATGACCTATTACGGTAATTGATGCTACGTTATGTCAGCCGACGACGGGAGCAACAGATACGACAACGCGGTCAGTCGCCGGAAAATCCTCTCCGTGGCCGGGGCCTCTGGCTTAGCGGCACTCGCCGGATGTAGCGGCGGTGGCGGCGGCGACTCGGACTCCACGTCCGGGTCCGGCGACGACACCTCCGGCACCTCCGGGGGAAGCGACGGGGTCAGCGACGCCGCGTACGTCAACGCGTACACCGGGAACCCGAACGACCTGCACTTCAACACGTCCGCGATTCAGAACTACCGGTGGCCGGCGGGCCGGTCGGTGTTCGCGCCGTTCCTGAAATACTCGTTCTCCACCAACGAGTTCCTCATGGGCGCGCTCAGCGACCTCACTATCGACGGGCAGGAGGTCACGCTGTCGTTCCGTGAGGACCTGTCGTGGGACAACGGCGACGACTGGACGACCGAAGACCTGGACGTGCAGCTCCAGCTCGCGGAGAAGACCGGGAGTTCGCTGTGGGGGTACCTCGACGACTACGAAATCGTCGACGACCACACTGCTCGCCTGCTGTTGTCCGGGGAGACGAACCCCCGAATCATCAAGTTCGAGCTGACGAACTTCCTCGTGGACACGAAGGCCGAGACCCACGAGCAGTGGCTGGACAAGGACGCCTCGGAGTTCCTGCGGTGGGCGTGGGAGGAGCCCGTCGCCAGCGGCATGTGGTCGTTCGTCAGTAAGGGCCGGCAGGCGTTCGAGTTCGAGCGCAACTCCGAGTTCTACAACGCCGACAACGTCAACTTCAGCGAGTTCCTCATCGAGAGCTACGGTGGCAACACCGCCCAGCAGCAGGCGCTCATCTCCGGGTCGGAGGTCGACGGCGCGCCGAGCCTCTTCTGCCCGCCGGAGATTGCCGACCAGTTCCCCGACCACGTCGAGCAGGTGAACATCCCGGCGAAGTGGGGGTACGGCATCGTGTTCAACCACGACGACGAGCACTTCGGGAAGCGCGACGTGCGGCAGGCCGTCGCCCACGTCATCAACCGCCAGTCCATCGTGGACAACGCCGGCCCGCGCTCGAAGTTCGTCAGCGAGACGCCCTGCGGTATCGCGCCGAAGGACCAGGAGTATTGGCTGGACGACTGGTACGACAGCTTCGAGACGTACGGGCCGCGCTCCAGCCAGACCGAGGAAGCCACGCAACTGCTTGAAGACGCCGGGTACAGCAAGCAGGGCGGGAAGTGGCGCGACGACAGCGGCTCCACCATCGGCGGCGACTACTACTCGCCGGCCGGCTGGACCGACTGGACGACGATGACCCAGACGGTCGTCAGCCAGCTCAACGAGTTCGGGTTCGACTTCTCGATCAGCACGAAGCCGACCAACGACTGGTTCAGTCAGTATTCGAACAGCAACTTCGCGATGGGGAGTCTGTACTGGCTGCCGGGCGGGTCGCGGTCTGCGTTCCCGTACTTCCCGCTGCGCTACCAGCTCTGGGAGAGCGAAATCGGTGGGGGGCACAACTACCGGGAGAAGGCACAGACCGAGCAGACGATTCCCGGCCCCGACGGCGGCGAGATGACGATTACCCCGCTGGACGAAGTGGACCAAATCGCCCAGCAGCCCGACGACGAGGCCGCCCGCGAGCACGTCCAGCGCGCCGCGTGGCACAGCCACGTCGAGTTGCCGTTCCTCGGGCTCGTCTCGAAGTTCGAGCAGTCGTGGACGACCAACGACGAGTGGACGGTCGCGCCGCAGGACGACGCCAACCGGCAGGTGAAGTGGCCGCAGTTCTGGTGGGTCCACGAGGGCGACCTCCAGTACGAAGGATAACGCAGGCGTCCCTATCCACCTCTATACAACATGAACTACTACCTCAGACGGACGCTCCGCATCCCCGTGACGGTGCTCGCAGTGGCGACGCTCACGTTCGGACTGATTCGCCTCCTCCCGGGCGGTCCGTTCACCCAGCTCCGGATTCAGCTCCTCCAGCGGGGGGTTCCGGCCGAACAGGTCGACGCCCGCATCCAAGTTCTCCAGAACATCCGCCCGGACGCACCGCTCTGGCAGCAGTACATCGACTACATCGTCGGCGTCGTCCAGCTCGACCTCGGGCAGTCCATCTCGCTGGGCGAGCCGGTGATGGGCGTGCTCGCGCGAGCGCTACCGTGGACCGTCTTCCTCGTCGTGACCTCCACGATACTGATGTTCGTCATCGGCGTGCTCATCGGCGCGCTGCAGGCGTACTGGGAGGGGTCGCGCTTCGACAAGATTGCCTCGGGCGGCTCCATCTTCCTGATGTCGGTGCCGTACTACATCTTCGCGGTGCTGGGCCTGTTCTTCCTCGCGTTCCAGTGGGGCTGGTTCCCGACCGGGAACGCGGCCGCGCGCAGCATCGACCCCGGCTTCACGGTCGCGTACATCAGGACCGTCCTCTATCACGCGGCGCTCCCGATTGCCGCGTTCACCATCGGCGGCATCGGCTCGACCGCGCTGAACATGCGCGGGAACAGCATCCAAGTGCTCGGCGAGGAGTTCGTCGAGGTCGCCCGGCTGCGCGGCCTCTCGGACAACCGCATCGCCACCAGTTACGTGGCGAAAAACGCCATCCTCCCGATGTACACGGGCCTGCTGTTGCAGGTCGGGTTCCGCCTCGGGGGCACCGTCGTCCTCGAACAGATTTTCTCGTACCCGGGACTGGGCTACTACCTGATTCAGGCGGTCAACGCCAACGACTACCCCCTCATGATGGGGTGTTTCCTCGTGATTACAGTGACACTCGTGATTGCGGTCTTCGTCGCGGACCTGACGTACGGACTCATCGACCCACGCATCAGCGCGGGTGATTCGAATGCCTACTGACTCGACCGCCAACGACGGCTTCGACTGGCGCTCGACGGCGTCCGAGGAGGAGGTCGGCCTGCGGGACCGCCTCTCGGAGCTCTACCAGCGCTCGGTGCGAGAGCCCGCGCTCGTCGCGTGGTCGGACATCCGCACCCGCGCAGGCATCGTCATCCTCACGGGCTACATCGTCATGGCGCTCGTGGACGTGTTCGGCCTCTGGCGGGACGCCAGCCCGAACCAGTCGAGCCAGCGCCTGCTCGCGCCGTTCGTGTCGCTGAAGTACCCGCTGGGCACCACCCAGTCCGGCGTGGACCTGCTCGCGCTCATCATCGACTCGACGCCGTTCATCCTGCTGATGGTGTTCGCCGGCGGCGTCTGGGCGACCAGCCTCGCCGTCCTCGTCGGCACCGTCTCCGGCTACAAGGGCGGCCGCGTGGACACCGTCATCACGTCCATCTCGGACTTCTTCATGGCGATTCCCGGCCTGCCGCTGGTCATCGTGCTCGCGATTACGCTCAGCCCGGAGAACCCGCTGCTGCTCGGCGTCGTCCTCACCATCAACTATTGGGCGGGCCTCGGGCGCTCTATACGCTCGCAGGTCCTCTCCATACGCGAGGAGAGCTACGTCGAGGCCTCCCGCACGATGGGGACGGGGACGCTGCGCATCATCCGCAAGGACGTGCTCCCGAACATCATGCCGTACGTGATGGTGAACTTCGTGCTCGCCGCGCGGTACACCATCTTCGCGTCGGTGGGGCTGTACTTCATCGGCGTGCTGCCGTACAGCGGCCAGAACTGGGGCGTCACGCTGAACAACGCGTACAGCCAAGGCGGCCTGTTCACGATGCAGGCGCTGCACTGGCTGCTCGTCCCGATTGTCGCCATCGTCGGGCTGGCGTTCGGGCTCATCCTCCTCAGTCAGGGGATGGACCGCATCTTCAACCCCCGGGTGCGCACGCGCTTCTCCGGGGAGTCCGAGTCGGTCGAGGAGACAGACGAGACGACGACGGGGTTGATGTAAATGGCTACCGAGAACTCACTCCACGACCCGACGGCTCACGACACGGTCGACGACCCGATTATCGAGGTCGAGGACACGAACGTCACGTTCAACGACGGGCACACGTACGTGCTCGACGACGCGAACGTCAGCATCGAGCGCGACGAAGTGCTCGGCATCGTCGGCGAGTCCGGCAGCGGGAAGTCGATGTTCGCGTCCGCGCTGCTGGACGCCATCCCGGACCCCGGCGTGCTCAGCGGGAAGATTCACTACCACCCCGAGGACGGCGACACCGTCGACCTCCTCGAACTCAACGACGAGGAGCTCCGACAGTTCCGCTGGGAGGAGGTGTCGATGGTGTTCCAGGGCGCGATGTCGTCGTTCAACCCGACGATGAAGGTCGGCGCGCACTTCGAGGAGACGCTGAAAGCCCACGACAAGGACGTCTCGGAGGGCTTGGCGTTTGCGCGCGAACTCCTCGAGAACCTCTACCTCGAACCCGAGCGCGTGCTCGACGCCTACCCCCACGAGCTGTCGGGCGGGATGCAGCAGCGCGCGCTCATCGCGCTGAGCATGGTGCTCGACCCCGAGGTGCTGGTGATGGACGAGCCGACCGCGGCGCTGGACCTGCTGATGCAGCGCTCGATTCTCTCGCTGTTGGAGGACCTCCAAGCGGAGTACGACCTCACCATCGTCTTCATCACGCACGACCTGCCGCTGGTCGCGTCGCTGGCCGACCGCATGGCCATCATCTACGCGTTCCAGTTCGCGGAAATCGGCCCCCGTGACGACATCATCCAGAACTCCGGACACCCGTACACGCGGAAGCTGTTGAACGCAACGCCGAACTTGGACGCGCCGCTGTCGGAAATGCAGCCCATCGAGGGCGAGGGACCGGCACCGGTGAACGTGCCCGACGGCTGTCGGTTCCACCCGCGCTGTGACCTCGCCACCGCGGAGTGCCGGACCGACGACCCGCTGCTGGTCTCCCACGACGACAACGACCACCGGTCGGCGTGTCATCACTGGGAGCAGGCGCGCGAGGAGATTCCGCTGAACTTCGGCGAGGACGCCGCCGACGTGGCGGCCGTCGAGTCGCCGGGCGACGACGCGACCGGCGGGCGCGCGACCGCCGCCGGCGGGGACCCGCTGCTCTCGCTGGACGACGTGGAGGTCCACTTCGAGGAGGAGCAGGGGCTGTTCGAGCAGTTCCTTGGTGACTCCGAAACCGTGCGCGCCGTCGACGGCGTCTCGCTGGACATCGAGGAGCAGGACCTCGTCTGTCTGCTCGGAGAGAGCGGCTGCGGGAAGACGACCCTCGGGAAGACGATGATCGGCCTCCAAGAGCCGACCGGCGGCAACATCGAGTTCCGCGGGCAGGACATCTGGGAGGCCAAGCGCGGGAGCGGCGACATCTCCCACGAGGAGATTCGCCAAGCCCTCCAAATCATCCACCAAGACCCCGGGAGCGCGCTGAACCCGAACCAGCGCGTCGTCGACATCCTCGCGGAGGCGCTCCGTCACACGCACCCGAACAGCGACCGCGGCGAGCGCCGCGCACGGATGCACTCGCTGCTGGAGCGCGTGGGGATGTCGCCGGCCGACGACTTCCTCGACCGGTACCCACACCAGCTCTCCGGCGGGGAGAAGCAGCGCGTCGCGCTCGCTCGCGCGCTGCTGATGAACCCGGAGGCGATTCTCGCCGACGAGGCCATCAGCGCGGTGGACGTGTCGCTGCGCATCGAAATCATGGACCTCATGCTGGAACTGCAGGAGGACTTCGAGACGTCGTTCCTGTTCATCTCCCACGACCTCTCGAACGCGCGGTACTTCGCCGAGCACGGCGACGGCCGCATCGCGGTGATGTACCTCGGGGAAATCGTCGAAATCGCGTCCGCCGAGCGGCTCATCCACGACCCCCGCCACCCCTACACGGAGGTGCTGCGGTGGGCGACGCCCGACCTTGACCTCGACGCGATGGACGATTCGGAGCCGCCGCTGCGCGAGGTGGACGTGCCCGACCCCGTGGACCCGCCGTCGGGGTGCCGGTTCCACACGCGGTGTCCGGTCGCCCGCGAGGCGTGCCGCGAGGAGAAGCCGGCGTTGCGCGACGTCGACGACGCCGACGGGAAGGCCGCGTGCTTCCGCGAGGACCCCGACCACGCGTACTGGGACAGCGAGCCCCTCGAAGGCGCCGAGGAGGACCCCGCCGCGATGAAACAGTAACGGTAGCGTCCCTTCTCTCCGTCCGTCAGCGCGCGACAACAGGATTATTACGCGCGCCGGCCAACCTCGTGCTATGACACGATACGAGCCAGTCGTCGAGGACGGCACGCTCGCGCTCGTCGCGGACGACCGCGACGACCGCCTCGAAGTCGGCGACCTCGACCACGTGGTCGCGGCGATGGGCGGCGACACCCACCCAATCGAGTACGACCAGAAGCAGCGCAAACAGCCGTGGCTGGACACTGACGACGGCGTGCTCGAAGTCGACGTGCGCGAGACCGTGACGACGCTCCCGCACACGCACGAGACCGTCGCGGAACTCCGGGACTACGACATGGGCACCGACCGGTACGGGCTGCCCCGCCGCACCGTGGAGTTCGCAAACGAGCTCGTGGACATCCTCGAACAGCAGGGGAAACACGACCCCGAGAAGCCCGAGTAGGACCGCTACAGCGAGACCGTTTCGCCTGACTCGGCGGCGTCGTAGAGCGCTTCCAGCGTCGCCATGTCCACGAGCGCGTGCTCGCCGTCGGGGTGAATCGGCTCGTCGCGGAGCACGCGGTCGGCGAAGTAGTCGAACTCCTCGGTCATCTCGTCGGCGAACACGTCCCTGCGGCCGTCCTCGAACTCCATCTCCTTGCCGTCGACGCGGAGCGTCAGCGTCTGCGGGGACTCGCCGAGGAACGTCGGCTCCAGGAGGAGTTCGCCGTCCGTGCCGACGACGCGGAGGTGGCCCGAGAGTCCGCCGTGCTGGCTGGCGGTGCAGGCGGCGTACGTGCCGTCGTCGAACTGCAGCGTGAACGCGGCGTGCTGGTCGGGCACGTCGCGGAACGCCTCGTCCTCGGAGTGCATCTGCGCGGTGACGCTGACGGGGTCGGCGCCGAGGACGAACCGCGCGGTGTTGATGGGGTAGATGCCGAGGTCCATTACCGTCGCGCCGTACCCCACGAGGTCGGGGTCGAGGCGCCACTGGTCGGTGTCCGCCGAGACCACGTCGAGCATCTGCTGGCTCATGTTCCCGTGGACGGCCACCGGGTCACCGATAGCTCCTTCGTCGACGAGTTCGCGCATCCGGCGGACCTGCGGGTCGGTCTGCATCCGGTACGCGACCATCAGGGGCACGTCCTCAGTGGCCTCGACGAGCTCTTCGGCGCGTTCGCGGGTCGCCTCCACGGGCTTCTCGCAGAGGACTGCTTTCCCGTGGTCGGCGGCGGCCGCCGCGTACGGCAGGTGGAGCGCGTTCGGCGTGCAGACGTAGACGGCGTCGTAGGCGTCCGTCGCCGCCCCGTTCTCGAACTCCTCGTACGTGAGCGCGGCCTCGACGGTCGGCGTCGACGCGGCGACCTCCTCGGCCTTCTCGTGGTCGCTGCTGACGACGACGGTGGTCTCGCAGAACTCCGACGCTTCGACCGCGGGCATCGCCTGCTCGCGGGTCCACCATCCGAGACTCACCATCGCGACGCGGAGCGTCCCGGACTCCAGCCCTTCCCAGTCGCGTTCGCGGACGCTTCGCAGGTAGTCGGCTGCTGACATGGTAGTGGGGTTCGCGGCGACCCGCAAAAGTGTACTGCATACTGGGGAGTGCCGGAATCGTAAGAATGGTATGGCTGAGTTGCGACGCTTCGAACGTGACCGAGACCAATCAGAACTACGTCGACGGAGCGTGGGTCGCTTCCGAGACGGGCGAGACGTTCGACGTCGAGAACCCCGCCGACCCCAGCGAGGTCGTCGCGCGATACCAGCAGTCCGACGCGGACGACGCCGCCGCGGCCGTCGACGCGGCCGTCGCCGCTGAAGACGAGTGGGCGAACACGCCGGGGCCGGAGCGCGGGCGCATCCTCCGGCAGGCTGGGACTATCCTCGCCGAGCGCAAGGACGAGCTGACTGAACTCCTCGTCGAGGAGGAAGGGAAGGCGCGCCCGGAGGCGGCGGGCGAGGTACAGCGGGCCATTGACATCTTCCACTACTTCGCGGGGAAGGCCGCCGACCTCGGCGGCACAGTCAAGGGCTCCAGCAGTCAGAACACGACGCTGTACACGCGCAAGGAGCCGGTGGGCGTGGCGGCGCTGGTGACGCCGTGGAACTATCCGATTGCGATTCCGGCGTGGAAGCTCGCGCCCGCGCTGGCCGCCGGCAACACCGTCGTCCTCAAGCCCGCCAGCGCCGCGCCCGGCGTGGTGCTGGCCGTCGCGGAGGCGCTGGACGAGGCGGGCCTGCCGGACGGCGTGCTCAACGTCGTCACCGGCCCCGGTAGCTCCGTTGGCACCGAGTTCATCGAGAACGAGGGCACCGACGCAGTCTCCTTTACCGGCAGCAGTCAAGTGGGGGAGATGGTGTACGACCAAGCGACCGACCAAGGCAAGCGCGTCCAGACGGAACTCGGCGGGAAGAACCCGACGCTCGTCGGCGCGTCCGCGGACCCAGAGGAAGCCGCGGAAATCGTGGCTAGCGGCGGGTTCGGGACGACCGGGCAGTCGTGTACGGCGTGTTCGCGTGCTGTGGTCCACGAGGACGTCTACGACGAGTTCGTGGACGCGCTCGTCGCGGAGGCCGAATCCATCGACATCGGGCCGGGTCTCGAAGCCGAGATGGGGCCGCAGGTCAGTCAGAGCGAGCTCGATTCGACGTTGGAGTACATTGACATCGCCCAAGAGGAGGGCGCCACCCTCGCCGCCGGCGGCGACACGCCCGACGAGTACGACTCGGGGTACTTCGTGGAGCCGACGGTTTTCACCGATGTGGACAACGACATGCGCATCGCCCAAGAGGAAGTGTTCGGTCCCGTGATTGCGGTCATCAAAGTCAGCGACTTCGACGAGGGGCTGGAAGTCGCTAACGACGTGGAG
>Ga0207850_100577_pt1 | contig 19441 bp, 10 predicted proteins | sample 23E2SouthBayCA_FD_187746 | JGI IMG/M metagenome (GOLD analysis project Ga0207850, IMG submission 187746) | Aerobic enrichment media microbial communities from Eden Landing Ponds, California, USA - A23 E3 (3) (SPAdes) | ecosystem: Environmental > Aquatic > Marine > Unclassified | place...
GACCTCGTCCGCCAGCACTCCCACATCGAGTTCCCCGAGCTGCTGACCGGGAAGGCACTCGAGGTGCTGTACTACCTCGACCAGCCGCGAACCGTCTCCGAGATCGCCGACCGGAGCGACAACTACCGCAATACGGTCAACCGTATCCTCAAGCGGTTTCGTGACCGTGGTCTCGTCGGGACGGCCGACGGCCGCTACGAGTTCAACGCCGACTTCGACCGTCTACACGCGTTCGCCCGTGAACTCGCACACCATCTGCATCGCCAACGCCTCGAAGCCGTCGCCCCGAAGGGCACGATTCTCTGGGAGGACTACGACGAATTCCTCGCACAGGCCGAAACGGAGATCGACGCGGAGGCGTTCCACGAAACCGGCCTTGCTCGATTCGCAGCCTTCGACCTCCAGTTCCTGCTCACCGGCCACCGGTACTACGTCTACTCCGAGGACCTCGACGCAGTCTCGCCGGCGGAGCTCTGCTGTCACACGCTGCTGATCGACGACGGCAGCCGCCACCGCTCGTACTGTCTCCTCCTGCTCAGCCACGTCGACGTCGACGAGGAGGATCTCCGAGAGCAGGCGGCGAAGTATGGCCTCGAAGACGAAATCGACGCCTTGCTCCGCTACCTCGAGACGCACGGCGAGGTCGACGACGACCGGCTCCCGGAGTGGGACGAGTTCCAGGAGTTGGCGGCTGACTACGAGGTGCCACTACCACCATGAGACCAACATTCGGACGCGAGTACATCGAGAACGAATTCCAGCGAATCGGAGACGGGCTATCTGAACCGCTCACGGTCTACCTGATCGGTGGTGGCGCGATGTCGCTGCGCGACCTCAAGGGGGCGACGAAAGATATCGACCTGGTCGTACCAGATGGCGACGCGTACAGCCAGCTGTGGGCCGTCCTGATGGACCTCGGGTATGCGGAGGTTCAATCGCTGGATCCAGATTACCGGGCGCTGGGGGCGACGAGCTGCGTCGAAAACGACGATGGGTGTCGCCTCGACATCTTCAACCAGCAGGTCGCGAACAAGCTCGTGCTCACCGACGGGATGCAAGAGCGCAGTGAGCCGTTCCTCGGGACGGATCGACTGACGGTCCGGCTGGTCAGCAACGAGGATATCTTCCTGTTCAAGGCGATCGCAGGCCGCGACGACGACATCGAGGACATGAATATGCTCGTGCAGACCGGCCTCGATTACGACGTCGTCCGGGCTGAACTCGAAGCCCAGATCGAACGCCTGGGGGACGATCAGTTCGCCACGTTCGCGAATGAGGCTCTGGTCGAACTCGAGGAGTGGTACGGGGTGACCACGCCGATCGAGGACCACGTTCAGGAGCTCACGAATCGGTACTACCGGGGACTCGAAGTCCTCCAAGCACTCGACGAGCCGATGACCGTCGACGAACTGACCGCCGAGCTGGAGCTGGATACCGACGAAGTTCACGACCGAATCGCGTATCTCTCGACGTTCGACCGAGTCCAACGAGACGGCGATACAGTCCGTCCCGTGGAGTAGTCCGGCCACAGCTACGGGGAGGGAAGGCAGCCGTCTGGTTGGGGCACGCGACCCCGTTTGATCTCGTGATCGACGCGACGCAGATGCTTGTAGCCGCCCTCGGGTGAGCACTGCTGCCAGTCAGGACAGGAACACGACTCGTCGACAACGTATACGCTGTCGAGCTCTTTTTACCAAATAGAGGCTGACCCGATCAATTTCGGGATGTCAGTGGGTTGCTGTGGCGGGATAGTACCATCTTCCCTCCCGAAGGGCTGTTGTTGGGCGCTACGGGCCGCCGCTCACTCTTCCCACTCGATGGGCTGGCGGATGATCGGGTCCGCGTCGAAGTCGAAGCTCCGCAGGTCGACCTGAACGTTCCGCTCTCGCTTCTCCCTAGTCCGGTTCCGGAGCCGTTCGAAGGGGCGGGGGATCTCAAGGAGCTCCGCGTCGCCGCTGTTTCCGGTCCGGATATTCCGGGCGACGTAGAGGTAGTAGAACTCGCTTAGCGGACCCCCGGCGGCCTTCCACTCGTTCCACGAGAGGGAGGGTTTGCGTGTGTTCACGCCAGATGTCTTGAGCTCGATACAGCGGTCAACGATCGCTCGTCCGTCGGCGTCCGTGCGGATCGTGAGGACGTCGAACCCGGGGAATCCTCTATTTAGTGGGTTCTCCGCACTGGAAAGTCCTCGTTCGTTCCCGAACCGTTCGATGGCATCGTCGAGCGACGGGTGTTCTTCCCGCATCTGATCGTAGATCTCGGGCGTGTGAACGTCGAACACCTGCTCGCTGGGAGTGGCTTCGCCCGCCTCACGGAGCCGCTCTCGTTCGGCCTTCATTGTCAGCTCCATCCCGAACGCATCGATCTCGGTCCGGTACTCCTGAGACGTCCCGTGGCCGGCCCCTCCGCCACCCCCTCCCCCGTTCGTCTGTGCCTGTCCCCCTGTGGAGTCGCTGGACGAACGGCTCGCGGGAGCGGCTTCGAGCAACGACTCCGCTATCCGTCGGTCACCGATGCTCGTCACCGAGTCGATAGCCGGAACCTGCGCGGAGTGGGCGGTGCCGCTGGTTTCCGTGCTCACGGTCCGTTCCGCTGGTTCGTGTTCCGATCGGTCGTCCTCCTCGGAGTCGTCGGCCATGTACGGCTCGGGGGCGACAGGCTCTGGTTCCTCTTCTTCCATATCTAGCTCGCCCCGTTCTTCGGCAAACAGCTCTTTCCGGGTCGCTTCGACCTGTCCGGAGGGGACGTCGCTCCCTACGGTCCGCAAGCGATTTTCGAGCGTCGTCCCGGGCTCTGGCTCACCCAGTGCGTGGTCGACGAGCGTGTTCACTGCCTCGTAGTACTGGGGAATGTCGAGTCGTTCCGTGTACGCACTGGTCAGAGCGTCGACGAGCGCCCCGCGGTCCAGCGTCCGGTCGACCAATACCCGGACGATGCGGTCTCCATCCCGCTCGAGGTGGTACGCCTGTGGCTCCGGCGGCCGGTTCTCGTCCCAGCTCCCGTCGGCCAGCGAGATTCGAAGGTCGAGGTTCTCGACGAAAGTCAGCTGCTCGTAGAACGTCCGGGTGGCGCTGCGGTCTTGGTCGACTAGGGAAGCCGACTGCCGGTTTGTCCGGAGCCGGAGCAGAAGCGCAGCGAGCAACGTCTCGAGCCACGCCTGATCGACGTCGGCGTTGCCCATCGAGAGGGGGAGCGGCGGGCAGTCCTCGTACGCCGGCTCCCTGCGGACAGCCGTTCGCAGGTCTCTCGCCCCACAGTAGCTGCCGAAGCTCGCTGCCTCTGGCTTGAACAGCGCCAAGATGGGGACGCCGAGTTTCGCGTACCGGTCACGGCTGCTTCGGGACCGGACGTAGTACGCCTCGCTCGCGGGGACGAGCTCGTACCCCTGGCCGACCCGGCAGAGGAGGTCAACGTCCCCAAGCCCGGTGTCGTCTGGGCGCCACTCCGACGGGAGCGGCTCACCCTGTTCAAGCCCGGGGAGCAGTTCCGCGATGCGCGTGTACAGAAGCTCGACGGCGCTGGCGAACTGGGCGGGGTCTTCGGAGCTCTCGAGCAGCTCCCCGATACGGTTGATAGCGTGGTAGGCATCCCGTGGAGAGAACGAGTCCTGGTCGAGGTGCCGGCCGATTCCCAGTGTCTCGGCGAGCGTCGAGACTGCCTCGGGTTCGTCCGTCTCCCTGGCCGGGAACCCCGCCGTGACGAACGGGAGCAACGGGCGTTCCCCGGAGACGTCGAGGCTGAACCGCTCCTCGTCGGCGTCGGGGAGCCGCCAGGCGTCGGGCGGCCGGACCGCACCGAACGTCGTCGGAACCCACGCTGCCTGCCGGAGCTGCCAGACCCAGAGGTTCTGTCCTAGACGCTCGCGCTCGTCCGTTGTGAAGAAGTAGCTGAGGTTGCTCCCACGCCACTGTTTGTTGGTGAACGCCGCCACCTCGGCGTGGCGGTGGGCCGAGAGCCCGCTGTCCCACCAGCACACCAGATGACGCAGAAGCTGAACGCCGACTGCCGACTCCTCGCGTGCCGCACTCGTCAGCTCGTCGGCGTACTCTAGGGCGTTGACTTGGGAGAGATATTGTTGGCTACTGTCGGGGATCTCCGGGTTGACCTGGGACGCGAGCTGTTCGCGGTAGGCTGTCCACTCGGACTCGGTCAACCCGCGGTAGCGGTGGTCGACCGGCTGTGACTCGGTTTCGAGCGCCGAGTGCGAGCTGATCGTCGACCGCGGCGGGCGGCTGAGCCCCTGTGTCTCGCGGTAGCGATGCCGGGTCCCGGCGTCCGGAGCGAACAGCGGGAGCGGCCGGACGTGTTCGGCGACACCGAGCCACTGTAGGAACGCTGCCCAGGCGAGATGCTCCTGGTCGGGAGGATCGCTCTCGGCCGGGTCGAGCCCGAACCACTCGGGCGGCGCGAGGAAGCGTGGTTCGAACCGGTCTGAGTCGGTGACGTCGCCGACCGCCCGGAGCAGCTCCTCGACGTGTGCGTCCTCCGGCCGGCCGAGCGCGGTCTGCCACGCCGAACTGAAGTAGACTCGGTGGGCGGGTTCCCACTCGACGGAGTCGTCCGGGCCGACCGTCGGGACCGGGAGGCTGGCGAGCGCGGAGAACGGCTTTCGCGAGGACTGATAGAGCAGCGGGGCGTCGGGCGACCGGTCGTTCTCGGGTGACTGGACCGCTGCCATCCGACGGATCGTTCCGAGGGTCTCCAGTTGGTGGAGCGCCGATGGGTCCGCTTTGGGGGAGTTCGGCCCGGGTAGCTGGGGACTGATGGCTGCGTCGAACACCTGGGTGAACTGGTACTCCTTGACGTTCCAGACGGTCCGGAGGTCCGACCCGAACTCCGCCGGGAGCGCCGCCTCCCTGAGCGGCTTGGCCCGGTTCGGGTCGCTGCCGTGGTAGAGTTCGCTTGCAAGAAACTGGATATCAGGGAGCGCACCGCCCGCGATGTCGTTCTCGGGCGGCATGAACACGGTCCCGTCACGGTTGGCGCGCCGAATTGCCTGTGCCGTTTCGTCGTCCCACTCGACAGCTGTCGGCAACACCGGTGCGCGACGGCAAGCGTCGTCGAACGTGGCGCGGTCGGCGTCGCTCTCAAGCGGTTTCCGCACGGCGACCAGATACTCGAGCACGGGGTCTATCAGAAGCCGACACGGTTCGGCGTCATCAGGAACCGAAATCTCCCACTCTTCCTCGTTTGTCAGTCGGAGCGGGGGATTGACGGACGCGTCCGCGAGCAGTTCGGGGACCGACGCGGTGTCGAGTCGGGTCGCGCCGTACGCTTCGAGCGCCCGTGTCTTCCGGTGAGCCAGCAGTGTCATCTCGGGGAGCTCCTCCAGCGCCTGCGGGACGGTGGCTCCGGTCTGGAGGAGCTGGACGAACTGCTCGCCCAGCGTCGGGAGCTCGTTCGACGTCGGCGGGAGACGGACGGCGTCGATACTCACGCTATCGTCGCCGAATGCGCTCGGTAGGAACGGGACCGGGCTGACGGCGGCGTTCACCTGCTCGAAGAGGCAGTGGTCGACGTCGCCGGGTGTGAACGACCACTCCCGTCGCTGACCGAGTGAGGGGTCGAGCGCCTCGACGAACGACGCGGGCGTGGTTGCCGATGCGCTGACGAACGGCAGTACTCGCTGGGCGAATAACGTCCCGACCTCCTCGAAGAGGTAGCCGTTGAACTGCCCTTCGTAGCCGTGTTCACCGTCGTGATCGAGCGTCAGGTTTCGCCGTGACGTGTCCGACTGGAACGTCCCTGTGACCAGTGCCGGGATCGGACTACGCTCTTTCGTGGGGAGGAAGACGTGAACCATCGGGGGGCGGTCCCGGGAATCCCCGTAGACGGGATCGAGCGCCCAGTCGCTCATCTCGGCCGCCGGGGCGTTGGTCGCGGGCGTCGCGCGAAACGCCACGCCGACGCGTAACTCCCCCATCGCGTTGATCTCCGGGTCGGTGAGCTCTGCTCGCTCGGCGACCCGGTCGCTATCGATCTCCGTGCGCTCGAAGAGACAGTACCAGTTGGTTGTCGCCGACGTCGACCCACCGTCAACGGTCTCCCGTCCCACCTCGATGAGCGTCGCGTTCTCCGCATCTCGAAACTCCTGCCGAGAGAGGCGCCAGCTCCGCTCCCAGGTCGGACACTCGATGTCGATACGTGCCAGTTCCGGCAGGAGTGCGACCGTGTTGGCGCCCAGTGACTGGAGCTTCCGCTGGATGGCGCCGTGGTGCTGTGCCGAGTCTCGGAGCGGGAGTTCGAACACAGTCGTGAATCCATCTTCGAGGAGTGATTGGACATCTGCGGGCGGCGCCGCCGGGTGGGGGAGGGAAAGCAGCGGAACTTGATCTGCTTCGACCTCCCCGTCGAACGCGTCGGCAATTACCTGATTCTGGGTCAGGGTTTCGGCCGAATGCTCCCGATGGAACTGAGCCTCTACCGACTCTGAGAAGACACGGGGGTTGTCGGTGACACCCAGCACGGAGGTGAACCCCCGGCCCTTGTGGCCGATCGTAGTGTCCCCGGCTTTCGTCGTCCGAGTCGTCAGCGTCAGCGCGTAGAGGTCCTCCATCGAGAACGAAGCGCCGTTGTTGGCGACCAGCAGCCGGTTGTCGGTGAGGCGGATCTTGACCGCCGGCGTCGCTGTCTCGTCCATCTCGTCGACGGCGTTCTGCAGGAGTTCGAAGATGAACCGCCCCTCGTAGTCCGCGCGGTCCTGCCGTTCGGTCCCGGCGTCGGACTCAATGCGGTCCGGGTTGCTCTCGTAGGTCCCGATGTGAAGCGACTGGATGTCGGCTATCGACTCCGGGACGTCGTCGTTCATGGCCTGACGTGTCTTCCCGGACGTAAATATGGTCTGACTACTACGGTACGGCTACGACATCGCGCTTAGGCGCCACTCTCAACGGGCAGCGTCACGAAGAAGGCCGAACCCCCTCATCGCGAATCGAGACGGTGCACATGTCGCCATCCTGTTCCGATGCCAGCTCTACTATCGGGGGCCGAATCCTGTGTTCGTTGTTTGTAGATCTGGGTGAGTGTTATGTCGTTCTTTGACTGGATGGCTTTCCAGCCAGAGGTAGTGGACTCCGCGGCGCTCGCGATGGTCGTAGGTGCCACACGCGGCTGCGCTCCCAGTCCATACTCGTCAGGCGTCTAGCACAGTCAATGCGTCGACGATCTTCCGTGGGGCGGTCTGGTGGTCGTCCGGGAAATAACAACCGGCAGCGCGTACACGCTTCCTGAGGGGGGAAAGCCTCCCACCAGCCTTCGCTTGAGCCTCAAGTGTCGAGCATTGCTTCGCCGCTGCCGTAGCCGACACTGAAGCCGTCGATCGGCGTCCAGCCCGTCGGGAGGTGGTCTGCCTGCCCTTCGAGTATCTCGGGGACGGCGTATCGAGGGGTACTGTTGGGCCTGGTGGTCCGTCGTTCGAGCGACCTGATCGTGTAGCTCGGCGACGTACTTGGCTTCCTTGAGGATCGTTGGAAGATAGTCGTCAGTCATGATTCCCGGAGGTCAGAATGCGCCTACATCCTTCTGCGGGCGCAGGAAACTTAACCAACAGAAGAGTGCCATTCGGTAATCTGTTGGTTAACGGATTTAACGAGCAGGTGCGTCTTCGAGCACGTCGATGAGTTCTTCTTCAGTCCGACTGATCTGTCCGAGCCGCTGCTGTCGAGTCCGCAGGACTATTCGACGACGTACGCGACGGCCTCGGCCTTGACCACGTGTTTCGACCGCTCGGTGTCGTCGTCGCCGTTGAGGATCTGCGTGAGGTGGGCACCACCTTTGGAGTTCATCGGGGAATACGAGTCTCAAGTCGTGGCTGAACCGCTACCCACCGAACCGGGACGAAGCGTTCTCTTCTCGTATTCAGAAATTGATGAGCACGAAGTCTAGGACAAGTTCGAAGGAATTGATATGGGACTTATCGGCGTTCAAGAGCCGGAAGCTGCGAGGGGAGTCCACGAGATTAGTTCTATACTTCTTGATGCCTGCATCTCATAACCCACATGTCGTTCTGGAATAGGTTTTTGACCTAGGGGATGAATCTTCTTGCAACTAAACAGAATCCCACATGGAGAATGAAATAGAAGCTCCTTGGTCAGAGCATACCGTAATTGAGGAGTCAGACTTACTGGACAACCTCTCTGATGCCGGTGAATGGCGTGAAGACAAGATTAAGGCGTCCTCTTTTATCGTCAGTCCAAGTTACGGAACCCTGGATTATGGCGGCTTCGTGAACTTTCTTCGAAACAAATTCATGTTCTTTGCGCTGTCGGAAGAAGATATTCAGAAGTCCGAACGCCCTCATCTTGAAGCGCAGCAGCTCTCAGATTACAGGGATGATGCTAAGATGGATGGCAAGTGGGGGGAGCTGATTCTATTCACAATGGTTGAAGGCTTTCTTGACATCCCTATGATGTCGCACAAGCTTGGATGGAAACAGAATCCAACTGATCAAGTAAAGGGTTCTGATGGCCTCTTTTTCGGGGAATACGAAGGATCGCCAACGTTGGGAATTGGTGAGGCGAAGATGTATACCGACCTGGATGACGGTATTGAGGAAGCTCTTGACAGCACAGATCGATTCCACGGAGAGGATAGCCAACTCCGAAATCAGCACGAGTTAACAGTTGCTATGGGTAATCCGAGCGATAATCTCTCGAAAGAGAAGATTGAACTGCTTTCATCCCTTTTCACGGGGGAATCACAAGATTACCAAATGCTGCATCCCATCTTCGTCGGATATGAGGATACTGAACTGGAGGAATACCAGACAAAGCCGGTCGAGGACGATCAGGAACTAGTAGACCAGCTTCAAAACCATATTGAGGATACTGACTTACTCTCCAAAGTAACCGATTCTCTGGAGGATGACTACAGTCATCTTCGAAAGCATTGGTTGACATTCTTTTTCCTCCCACTTGAGGACAAAGATCGCTTTGTAGAGAACGTCAAAGCGGCTATCTACCCTTGGACGACGAACCACTAATGTCTACATACAAAAACGCAGCTGATCTGGAATTCTTCAATGACTGCCTCGACGTACTTATAAAAGATCTGCTCTATAACGATCTCGGCGTTACTGATTATCGTTGGGATCAGAATTCGGAGAGTAAACTCCAAAAGAGTGCTTGGGTGGCATCACTCCTTGCTTCTAGTGATGACGAAGAACACCAGTCTAAGGCTCTTTCCTTTGCGATTCTTGCATATATTGAGAAGCGAGGAACCGATGACGAGGAGATGTACGAACGGTATCTCTATATTGTTCTATCTCGCATCGGCAATCTTCAAACGTTCAATACTGTTCGGCGAGAACAGGCCGATGTCAGCTTCGAGGAGAGGCTTATTTCTTCCCTTGACTCTGCATTGAGCCTCGAACTGAGTTCAGACCTCCAGCAGCACGAACTGGGAGATGGGACTGTGCTGTCATCCTTCCAGCGGGATATCCTAAATGCGCTTCAGGCTGGGAAGGATATCGCGATATCCGGCCCGACGTCATCCGGGAAATCATTCATACTTCGGAAATATATTCAGAGAGAGCTCGAAAACGAGAACAGTTTCGAAGCGATCTATGTCGTCCCGACTAGAGCACTTATTGCGGAGGTGAGTGAAAAGCTCTCCAGTCTTAACGACGATCTAGACGAAGAACATGAGATTGAGGTCAGAACCGGTGCATATTTCGAGGAAGAATCAGATGAGTTGGAAACAGATTCGAATTCGTTCTTAGTAGTTACTCCTGAGCGGTGTCTGCGGCTTATCGACGAGGACACTAGAGCGAGAATTGATCCAGACTTGATATTCTTCGATGAGATCCAAAACGTCCAAGACGGGCAGAGAGGTGTCTTATTCGAGGATATCATTCAATTACTCAGCGAATCTTGGCCAGACACTCAAATCGTCGCTGCAGGCCCCTATCTTGAGGAGCCACAGGACACTCTGAGCAGTCTGACAGACCGAGAGGTCGTCCAAATCAAAACCGCATTTACACCGGTTCTTCAGATGAAGGCGATTATGCGGTTCAAGAGAGCCAAAAACCAGTCCGGCTCTAGGCGGATGGTTGAGGTTATCCTATACAGTCCGTCTGGAGACAAATTAGAGTTTACGATAGCCGAACCAGACGACCTCACATATACGACGGTCAACAACAGCAAGACTAGAGCACTGACTACCATCATCGATGAATATGGAGAGAATAGCCAGAACTTGGTATATGCTAGCAAAACCAATCTAGCCGAGGATCGGGCCGACGCTATCGCGAACAACCGGGACCGCGAGATAACGTCTGCGAGAATCGATGACCTCACCGAATTTCTGAAGAACGCCATCCATGAAGACTATCCACTTATCGACCATCTTCAAAAAGGAGTAGCCTTCCACCACGGTCGAGTTCCGAAGATTGCGAGGGAAGAGATAGAAGACCTCTATCGCTCGAAGGTTGGGCTAGACACAATCGTCTGTACTTCCACTCTACTAGAGGGGGTAAACCTCCCTGCGGAGAAAATCTTCCTGACCAGTGCATATCGTGGAGACGATGAGCTATCAGAACTCGATTTCCAGAACCTCGTTGGCCGGGTCGGTCGCGTTGATTCCCGTTTGTACGGTTCAATCTATTGCGTTGAAGCCGAGGATGACGAATGGGTGGATGAGAAATTGGATAGCGATACGGAGGAATCGGTTACCCCGGCTACCTCACAGGCTACAGACAATCCGAACGAACTCATCACGGCGCTCGGAAGCAACGATCTTCGGCAGCTCAAAGACGCCTCAACGCGGTACACGTCCGTTCTTCTTCGCTCTCGATACCTCAAATCTGACTACGACGTCGACGAATATCTCTCCAACAAGGGGCTTTCGGACTCAGATATCTCCTCAGCGAAAGACGAACTTAAGGAGACTCTCGAAGACATTGAAATTCCGGAGAAACTGTTGAGGCGGAACCCAACAGTCGACCCTATTGAGCAGAATACGCTCTACCGACTGGTGATGCAGAACCCGGAAAGATGGGTGATTGGTGAGAATACGGCAGAATACAGCTATGATAAACTTATGCGGATCACTCAGCAATTGAACCAGGTTTTCAAGTTCACTAAGGATGATGAATACGGGATTGACCCCCCTAACCGAGAAACCAAGCACGGGGCACTAGAGCCGATTGTAGTAGTTGCAAACCAGTGGCTTCGAGGAGAGACGTATAATTCTATGATCGATTCTAGGCAGGCAAGCGTTGAGGATGAAGGCCTGAGTAAGTGTATCAGAACGATCCTTGACCTCGTAAACGACGACGTTCGATTTGTTCTGGTTAAGTATTATGGGATGCTGGTGGATATGTTGGAAGAGTCCGACTACGAGATGGGTAAGTGGGCAAACAACTTCGACCAGATGCTGGAGATGGGGTCGATGAACTTCGGGGAGCTACGTCTTATGTCGAAAGGTGTAGACAGGTCAGTCGCGCTCCAGTTGGGAATCCCGCCGGGAGTTGATGATGTCGAAGATTTCCTTGAAAATCGCCGAGGGAAGATTCCCGAATTCTTCACCCGACATCTTCAGTCTCAGGGGGTTTTCTAAATAACCCGATACCTGCATACAAATTCAGGGGTATTTTCATAGGTCACTACGGTGACTGGTGCTAGCCCCTTGCCTCTTGGAACCGCTCACGGAGCACATACTCACGCTCCTCGAGCTGGTCGACGCTCTCCTGTAGATCGTCGCTGACGCGCTCGATAACGGGCGACCGAGTTGCTCCGCGAGGCGGTCAATCTCATCCAACAGGTCCTGATCGGTGAGTCGGCATTTCCGATTTGGAGCGTAGCCAGCCTCACGAAGTGCCTCATTCCAACTCCCGAATTTGTTCTGGCAGACGCGCTGGGAGTCTTCTCCGTGCTCGCTCATTTCCTTTGCTGTCGGCGGTTTTCCTAATTTGTCTGCGACACGCTGAATTTCATCGAGAATTACGTCTGCGTCCGTTACGATCTGGTCGCGACGATGGACCGCGGTTACGTGGCCTCCAACTCGTTGGAGGTCGCAAATGCCTCGCCACAGTAGTCACAGTCGGAAATTAGATGTTGATCCGGTCTCTGGTCGGTTCGGAAGAGCAGTTGGTAGCAGGTTTCTCCATCCAGTATCGACAGTAGGATGGCCGCTAAGTACGGTCCACTAACTCGAGCGAGTCACTATCGTGTCGCCCGGCGTCCGAGGACGAAGACCAACAACGCCAGTAAGACAGCTCCCGTGAATGCCTCAACCATCACGAGGAGTTCACCCCAGCCAATCGCTTCGAACTCGTTGCCACCAAGCGCAAGAAAGTTCTTGATACTGTAACTGAGGAGATCCCGTCCGGTCAGGATAGCTTCCAATCCAGATGTGGGAATAGCCACTCCTTGGCCGTCGATCCGCTGTAAACCAACGAATGGTAACAGAATCGCGAATCCGAAAATGAGGGCCATCGAGGTCAGGACCACCTGTGCCGCTCCCTCCGCGTAGAGCATCGTCCACCGTTGCAGCGAAAGCTTCGCCCAGCGCGTGAACTGGTTCTCTGTGAGGGCGAGCTTTCGTTGCGCATGACGCTCTCGGATGTAGTATCGTCGACTAAGGCTGGGGAGAGAGTTCTCTCTGAAGAGTCGTTGATACGTTCGGTAAGCACGGATCGCATCGTCGAGTTCCGCGGTCTCGTCTTCGAGTTGGTGAGAGGGACGAACTCGATTCGTAAATCGCACCAGTCCTGGATACACATCCCCGAGGAGGTGACGGATCGCACCGGTCTTCGATTGTCCGTCGGTATGCTCGAAAAGTCGCTGGTCGCGATTTGTGAGGTTTGGTTCCAGTGCTTTGTCCGACTCCCCTTCGTAATAGCACATGCGGCCAAAATCCGATTCTTCATCAAGTCGAATATCCCGCAACCAAGCGCCGTGGAGACGAGTACGTCGAAAGTCAGTCCGGCGCAAATCACACGCATCGAGAGTAGCGTCCTCGAAATCAGCACCGACAAAACTGGCATCTGTCCCTGTTACGTCGGAGAGAGTGGCTTCGTGGAACGTCGAATCGTCAAACTGGCCAGACGAGATATCGGCTCCAGTGAGATCTGCCTCTGTAAAATCAGCCCCACAAGCGGTTTCTGGGGCTAGTCTCGTTTCTCGCAACAGTGCACCCGTCAACGCCGTATCAGACAATTCGACGTCGGTTAAATCGGCCCCTGAAAGGTCTGCATCCTTGAGTGTCGCTTGGTTGAACGTCGCCCCCGAAAGATCGGCGCCTGACAACGTTGCTCCGGAGAGATCTGCCTGATCGAACGTCGCCCCGGAGAGATCTGCATCCGACCAATCAGTCGCGCTCAAATCTGCCTTAGTCACGTCGATTCCCGACGCGTTGACGCCATCGAACGAGGCACTCGTTACCTCGGCTTGTCGCAAATTGGCCTCGGTAAGACGTGCGCCGTCGAACTCTGCTTCCGGCGCGTACATTCGTTCCGCAGTTACGTTCCGGAGGTCACACTCCGTGAAATCGGTCTGTCTGCAGAACGTGCTTCGGAGGTCAGAGTGAACGAGTGTCGCTCCCCGAAGGGTCGCCGACTGCAACCGTGCATTCTCTAATGCTGCAGACTGGAGGATCGCTCCCGAGAGATCTGCCTCACGGAAACTGGTGTTGTCCAATTCACACTGCGACAACCGGGCGCCTCTGAGAGTGGATTCCTGAAGATCCGCTCCCGCTAAGGCGACCACGGTTAGATCGGCGTCTGCTAAATCAGCCCCCCACAACCTCGCCTCGCGAAATGAGGCCCCCTCAAGGTGGGCGTTCGTCAGAGTCACTTGGCGAAGGTCACTGCTGGCAAGATCGGCGTTTCGGAGATCTGCTCCCGTGAGATCGACCATCGGCGCCAGTGCGTTCGACAAATCGGCCTCCGTCAGATCCGCCTGCGTTAGAGAAGCTCCGGAGAGGTCACTCGCCGCAAACTGCGTCTCCCTCAGAATCGCCTGAGTGAAGTCAGTGTCAGCTAAGTTTGCCTCCCCGAACGTAGTCCCTCGAAGGTCAGTGTTGCTAAAGTCTGTTTGTCGGAGATCAGCGTTGATGAATACACTTGAGGTGATCACAGCTTCGTTTGGAAACGACACATCCTGAACGAAAGATCCGCCGAGGTGATTCTCTCCTGGAGAGACGTGGTTTAGAAGTTCGTCAGCCTCTTTTTGTGCCAGAGTAGCATGCCAGATACAGCGATTTCGATCGCCTGTTACTGGCCGCCAACAGCAACTGCCCACAGTTCGACTGTGCTCACCGACATCGTCAGCCTCGATAGTATACCCACATCGGTCGGTGAGTCCAGACACACCCTTCCCTCATTCCCCGGTAAATGAAAGATATTTCGGCTGTCAGGCAGAGGTCGGGGACAATGGACCCATGGCAGAAGCTACCGTTGGAGGAGATGCGTTCGGCTGCCGAATTCGAGCTATACGCCCCTCACCATCACCGTCCTGCGTACAGTTGGTTCCGGACGTTCGGGAACCGCGGCGGAACACTCCTGCGGTTTCTTCTCCTAGCGACACTCTCAGATAAAGATACGACGGCCAGCGATCTCCTTGAGTATCGCGACGGTGAGTGGCACGGTGATTACGTCGAACCGTCTCCACTCACGGAGTCAGACTCGCTCGTCATGGATCCGACGATGGGCGCTGGGCCGACAGTAATCGAAGGGGCACGTCTGGGTGTCGATACCGTCGGATTCGACTACAATCCAGTTCTGTGGTGGGTGGTTCGCCAGACAGTCCACGGACCGGCAGATTTCGAGGAGACGTTCAATTCCTTCCTCGAAGCGGCGGCGGACGAGGTGGGCCCGTATTTCGACGCGCCTGCTGAGGAAACTGTTCTTGCCTATCTCATGGCACTCACAGTTGATTGTCCGGACTGTGGCGATACACTAGAGCTCCACACCCAATTTGAATTGTCGAACAACGACCAGGGGGAGTCGGTCTATCTCTGCCCCAATATAGACTGTGACGATCGGATTTTGCGGACGTCGGCAGATCGATCTGAACAGGTAACTTGTGAGTGTTGTCAGAAACCGTTCGTCCCAGAAGACGGAAACTGTCAGCGTGGCACGTTTGAGTGTAACTGTGGAGTTCAAACCGACCTGCGGGAGTATTTCGACAGTCGGGATCGAACACCATCATATCAACGATACGCTGTGTTCTACGAGGATGGTGATGGCAATCGCCGGTATCGAGAGCTGAACGACACAGATACCACAGCTCTGGCAGAGGCGCAGTCTGAGTATCGCGAATCACTCGGAACGCTCCCACTTCCGATCTCGAAAATCCAGGAGGGGAAGACGACGGGCCGCTTACTGGACTACGGGTACGAACAGTATCAGCAACTTTTCACCGAGCGCCAACGCATCGCCCTCGGACGACTACTCGAACTCGCAGACGAACAAGAGCCTCGAGAAGTGGCAGAAACGATCGTAACGCTCGTCGTGGCGACGCTGCACTACAACAATATTCACGCTAGGTGGGACACGAGAAGGGATTCTGTCCAGACCATATTCCGAACGTTCAGGCACAGCATCCCCGTCGAAACGGTCGAAGCAAACCCACTCGTTGATGGGTGGAAGGGGTCCTTGAGGAGTGCGTACGACCGGTATGTGGCCGCCAAAACATACCTCGAGTCTCCCTCCGAAACACTACGGACACCTGTGGGCGATAGAGACGAAATCAAACTTCCAGAGGAAGCCCTCCGCACCGAGCGGATCAAGCAGCTGGCTGTGTCGAGTGTTGATCAACTCGATATCGAGACCAAAAGCGTAGATTGTGCAGTCATCGACCCGCCGTACTACGACGCGGTGCAACACGGTGAACTCCACGATTTCCACTACGTCTGGCTTCGCGAGGTCCTGAGTGATCGCTATTCCGAGTTTTCGTCGACCCATGTCCCGAAGCTCCGAGAGATTGCGATCAACGAACACCGTGGGAAAGACCAGGCGTACTATCGCCAAGCACTTCGAAATGGCCTCGACGAAATTTATCGCACCCTGAGGGCTGATGGTGATCTTGTTTGTCTGTTCCACATCGGTCAGGAAAGTGCATGGCGAGATATTGCCACAATTCTCGTGCAAACTGGGTTCCAGATCCGAGGCGCAATTCCGCTAATGGATGTCGAAAATCCCGGTGCTGAGACGAAAATCGACTACGACGTCGCGATATTCGCCCGGAAGACGTCGTCGGCAGAGACGATCTCGTTCCAGACGCTTCGCCAGAACCTATTGTACAGTATTCAGGAGATGGCAGGCGAAGAACGGGAGTATCATCCAGACATCTCTCAACTCGAATTACGAACGATTCTCCGGGCGCGCGGGCTCGCTGAATACTCTGCGCATCACCCAAACGTGACCAACGACGACGGTGCTGCGGATGTCGACGCTGCCATCGATATGGTGAACGAGGTGATTCGGAAGACCCTCTAAATCGCAGTGGTTCCTTCTAACCGATTCTATCGGTTTGTATATAGTTTTGGAAGCTCAATGAGTGCGGAAGTGCAATTTAGCGTTGATACAGGTTGGTGTATGCTCGTTCGAACACCGCCTGTGCATCGCCAGTTTCAACGATTTCTGAAAGATCGTCTTGATCGAGCACGAGGATGTCGAGGTCTTGGATGCGCATGTCTCTAAGCAATCCATCAGCGTTCCGGCCACTCTGAGAATCTGACACACCCTCCCAAGAGACCAGAATTGCCCCTTTACTATTCGGAGAGGTCATCTTAGCCTTCCCGTAGACGGAATAGATCTCATCAACTCCAACGGATTCGTTCCAGTTCTTACACTCGACATTAATTGGCGCTCCCAACTGAGTCCAGGGATGATGCTCTTCCTTATTTTGTAGTTGGAGATCGATTTCTTCCGTACTAGTTCGGTTATTTGGCGTCATCACGTGCGTATCCGGTACAGCCTTCTCAAAGATGAATGCCATCAGCTCCTCCAACCGATCTCCTTTGGATTCGGTGGTTTCAGCCTCTTGTGCCGCTACGAACCGGCGTTCGATCTCATCGCGAATCTCTTCCTCCGTCGCGAAGTCAGCGAACGAACGTGGATAGCCGGCCGAAATGGGTGAGAGCCGCTCTGCTTGGAGGTTAATGTACATCATTTCAACACCATCCTGTTCACCAAGCTCGCTAACGCTGGTGCTCTCAAGCTCACGATCATATAACAACAGGAGCGAGTGATCAAGATCGCCAGTCTGCTCAATTAATTCCTCGAGAGTTCCCTGATCCCGGTCTTCGGGGCGCATTGCGCGGACAAGGTATTTGTCGTCTCCGTGAGCCACAATTAAGTCGAAATCAACGTTGAGCTCGTCCCGCACCCCCTCAGTCGTATTGCGATACATCTGAATGGTGTAACCTGCACTTCGAAGTGTCCGCGTGATCGTGATATCGGGTGTGAAATTTCCGAGGTCAATTCCTTCGAGATACTGAATCGGCTCTGACTCAGCTTCGTCCGGAGCAGTCGATACTAACGAGTTAGCGAGCTTCAGTACAAACGATGCATTTCGGAGGGTCATACCTGACCCGAACGGGTCAACTTCCGTTCTTGAGATTGTTGGCCTTCCTATTGCGTGGGCAACTCCCTGAACGAGGACGAGCGCATTGGCAATCCAAACTGGATTGTTCATCCGGAAATTTAGATCGTCAATTGTGGGCTGAGAAACAAATTCGGGCACATAAAGAAGATCGCGTACACCAGCTTCACAGTAGAGATCAAACTCACTGAAATCGTACTCATCTGGGGCTTTGAGCAGACAGAGATCGCGCAGTGTGTTGAGCGAACGCCTAACAAGCGGCTGTATCCGTGATTCGTCGAAGAGGCTGTGTTTTGTCAGGCCGTCTTTGGCACCTGCGAACGCATACGCTGCTTCCTCATATCGCCCGTTCCGAAGTTCTTGCATACCGAGATTCAGTAGCCACGCATGACCGCCTCGCCAACCTGCATCTTCGACTGCTGGTACGAGGTAGTCTAGTACATAGTCGAGATAATCATCGTGGAAAAAATCGGGCTCAGTGTGTCCCTCGGGAATCGCCGCCTCTATGTCCTCCTCGGCATCGAATGAAGTCTCCGGTATCTCACTCCAAGATACTTCTCGAACAGTTGCGACGTCATTAACTAGAGCTGAATATGGGAGCGGGTCGGGATCTTCGTCTAGTCCCGATGGAGAAAAATCAGGGATTTCGAATCTGATCTCAAGATCAGCTGCTAAATAGTGTGAAATATGTTCGGCATCCTCTGGTAGTATACGGAAGGCGAAACTTTCAGACCTAACTGAGACGCTTTCTTTAATGGCTGGGCGCCGGTCGTAGTACTCGTCAATGACAGCAACGATCGCTTCTCTGGCTTCGTCAGTGAGTTTCCAGATTCCGTTAGTTCGATCTCCTCTATGGAAGCGATCGTCATCCTCTAAGCGAATGATATCGAAATCAAGTCGACCGGCGATAAGCTTCTCCGAGAACTGAAAGCCCGGAGGAAGCGAATCTGATTCAGACGCCATTGAATAATGCTCTCCAGTCAGGCCAGTTAATTCTTGACGAGCCACGCACACCAGGGCGGCAGTCAAGCCACAGTCTGTCTGGTGGTTACGGCACCGATGTCGTTTCAACTAGAAAGTATGTGAACTGTCTATCACCGTGGACGTGACAAACTCCTCATTGCGACGAACAGCCGGTATCGACGATGTAGAGGTCACTTACGGTCGAAGTTGTCGACCTCGAACGATGCTCCAAATTCCTCGATGTCGTAGTGCTCGTGAACGACGGGCCGGAGCGCCTGGAGGATCATCTCCGCAGCCAGCGGGGAGATGCCGAGGTCCTCCGCCATCAGTCGGTGGGTCACCTCGCCGCGCTCGCGAGCGACGGCGTAGGTGAGCGCGGTCGCGAGGCCGGCGACGCCGTGGCGGTCGATGTAGGTGTCGATGTCGGCGTCCGTCTCGCGGCGGCCAACGGCGTCGATCAGCGCCGGCGTGATCGTGTACTCGCGGTCGCCGGCAGCCGTCGTCACGGTCAGGTCGATCTCCCGAGCAGCGTACCGGCGCGGCTGCTCGTCGTCGGTGACGTCGACGACGCCGGCGTCGACGAGCCGGTTGACGTAGCTGTAGGCGGTCCCCTGGGCGAGCTCGAGGTCGTCCATCACGTCCTGGACGGTTGCCTCGCCCTCCCGAGCAAGGTACGCGTACAGCTGGGCGAGCTGTGGCTCCTCGAGGAGGTCCGCGACCGAGAGGAAGTCCTGGACGATGTCGCCGTCGGCGCGGTTTGAGGTGCGTGACACGATTCGTTCTTGATTACAGTTTACAGCGAATCAGTAAAGAGTGTTGGGGTCACTCTGCCGGCGTCGCGACGAGATGTTCCTCGAGGTCGCGCGTCCAGTACGTCGCGAGCCCGCCCGGACTACAGCGGGCGCACAGCTGCAACGGGCCTTCCAGATGCC
>Ga0207850_100649_pt1 | contig 16773 bp, 19 predicted proteins | sample 23E2SouthBayCA_FD_187746 | JGI IMG/M metagenome (GOLD analysis project Ga0207850, IMG submission 187746) | Aerobic enrichment media microbial communities from Eden Landing Ponds, California, USA - A23 E3 (3) (SPAdes) | ecosystem: Environmental > Aquatic > Marine > Unclassified | place...
TTCTTCGTCGGCTTCGCGAGCCTCGTCGAGCAGCTGCTGTTTCTCGTAGGACAGGCCGCGATTGATACTTCGCCGCACGCGTGCGGGGAGCAGTTCCGCGACTTCCTCGAGATCCATATCCTGCAGCTCGTCGAGCGTGTAGCCACGGTAGGTAAACTCGCCTTCGTGGCCGATCTGATATTCAGAACTCATTCGTTACCACCGCGACCCGTTCGTCGCGAGGAGATGTCTCCGACCTTCCGGCCCGGCGGGGCGTTCCGGGAGATCGATTTCGGCTTGCCCGGGTGCTGGCGGCCACCGCCACCGAATGGGTGGTCGACCGCGTTCATCGCCACACCACGGACCCGCGGCCAAACCATACCGCGTGCTTTGGCCTTGTGGTGTTTCTTTCCGGCCTTGACCAGCGGCTTCTCGGTCCGACCGCCGCCGGCGACCACGCCAATCGTGGCCCGGCACTGCGGATCGAGTTGTTTGAACTCGCCGCTTGGTAGCTCAACGACCGCAACCGACCGATCGTGGCTGATGAGTCGGCCGTTCACACCTGAGGCGCGGGCAAACTTGCCACCGTCGCCCTGTTTCGCCTCGATGTTACACACCGGAACACCTTCGGGGATCTCCGCCAGCGGAAGGGTGTTACCGGGGGCGATCTCGGCGCTAACGCCGACCTGAATCTCGTCGCCGACCCCGATGCCTTCGGGAGCGAGGACGAGTCGCTGGTCGCCGTCCTCGAACTCGACAGCCGCGATCGGCGACGAGCGGGCCGGGTCGTGTTCGATGTCGACGACCGTCCCGGAGACGACATCGCCGTCTTCGACAGTACGATGCTGTAGATCGGATTTGTACTGGTGCGACGGGGCACGGAACGTCGGCGTCCCGCGACCACGTCGCTGTCCGCGAATGCGTCGTCCCATCTTAGAACACCCCAATTCGTGAGGCGACTTCCTGCGCGTCGTCGTCCTCGGACAGTGTTACTTCGGCTTTCTTGTTGCCGTCCATCGTCACCATCGTCGTCACGTTCTCGATCGTGACGTCGAACTGCGTCTCGATGGCGTCGACGATCTCGTCTTTGGTCGCGTCGATGTCGACGATGAACAGCAGCTTGTTCTGGAAGTCCATCTTGTCCATCGCCTTCTCGGTGACGTGTGGGTGCTTGATGATATCGCGTACGCTCATCGGTCAGCCACCTCCGCGAGTGCGCTCTCGGTCCAGATCGTCAGACGACCGGCGTCGCCACCGGGTGCGAGGTCCTCTGCGTTGACTTCCGCCGCGGTCGCGACGTCCGCGCCGGCGAGGTTCCGTGCAGCCTTCGAGGGCTCCTCACTGGTCACGAACAGGATCGACTTGGGCCGGCGGTACTTCCGTCCGCGGGACTTGCCCTGTCCGGCCTTGATCTTGGTCTCGTCGGCACGGTCGATGTCGGCGTGAACGCCGAGTTCTTCGAGCACGTCGACGACTTCCTGGGTCTTCACGAGGTCCTCGAAGTCGTCGCTGACGACCAGCGGCAGTTCGAGGTCCGACTCGAACTCGTGGCCGCGCTCGGCCACGACTTCGCTGTCGGCAGTCGCCGCGATCGCCGACCGGATCGCCTTCTGGCGCTCCTTGTCGTTGAGGTCGAGACCGCGGTCTTTCTGTTCTTTCGGCGGGTGGGCCCGACGGCCGGAAACGGCCTGGGGGACCCGCTTTGCGGTACCATCCTGGCGCGGGACGTGCGCCTGCCCGCGACCGCTGCCGAACGACTCGGCAGGGGTCCGGAGGCCGGCGTAGTCGTCGCTACCGTAGTCCTGCTTTCGGTTTGCCTGGGCGGCTTGGACCGCACGCGAGATCAGGTCCGGCCGAACGGTCGTCTCGAAGACCGCCGGCAGGTCGATCTCGTCGTCGGCGTCGCCGTCCAGATCGTGTACTGTAGCCTGCATTCAGGTCACCCCTGGTTGGAGTCGGTGGAGACGTACCGCAACTCGGGATCGAGTCGCGGGCTGTCGCTCGGGCGGACGGCCGGCCGGAAGCGCACGAGGCGCTTTTCCGGACCCGGCAGCGATCCCTTCACCAGCGTGTAGTTACCCTCGACCTCGCCGTAGTTGATGAAGCCACCTTCGGGGGTGACGTCGTCGTCGCCGATGTCGAGAATACGCTTGTTCAGCTCCGTACGCTGATGATAGCCGGTCTGGCCCTGCTGGGGCACGGTCGACCGGACGCGGGACGGGTTCCACGGACCGAGGTTGCCGATCCGGCGTCGCCATCCCTGGCGAGCGTGTTTGCCCTTCCGCTTTTGGACGCCCCAGCGCTTGACGGGACCCTGTGTCCCTTTGCCCTTGGTGACGCCCGCGACGTCGGCGTACTCGCCAGCGCGGAACACGTCGTTCATCGAGTGTTCGCCGCCGTCCTCGATGAGCTCAAGCCCGTGTTCGACACGCTCTTCGAGCGAGCCGCCGCCGACGCGTGTCTCCATCACGTCGGGTTTCTTTTTCGGGACGCCGTCGAGTTCACTGGGGACAGTGTGGGTAATGAGCCGCACGTCGCCCAGTTCGCCCGCGTCGAGAGCGTCCTTGATCTGTGCCTCTGTACCGTCGGATCCGTCCTCGGGGAGGTCAAGCGTCCGGTCGAGTTCCGAATGGAACTCGTCGGTCCAGACCTCCGTTAGCGGTCGGAGTCCGTACGGCGTGTCTTCGTAAGCTCGAAGCGCCACAGCCCGCATCGGTGGCGTTTCGACGACGGTGACGGGAACGGTCGTCTCCATTCCCTCGCGTGGCGAGTTCGGTTCGTCGTTGATGAGCACGACGTGTGTCATCCCGGCTTTATAGCCGGCGAACCCCTGTACGCCAGGCTGTCCGTCGTCGTCGGGCCAGCTGTTGAACCGCGGCGTCTCGCTGGCCGACCGATTGCGCGGACTGAAACCCATCGAGCCTTTGCGTGGTCTGCTTGGTTGTGGCATCGGATTCTCACTCCGTGAGACTGAGGCAGGCCAGTGTTGCGAACATCGCTTCTTCTGTTCGCACCACGTCGCTGCCTTGATCCGGGATCGTGTTCAGCCAGAGGTCGAATCGGGTAGCGTCCGATTCGGATCCGGTGACCGCCTCGATCTCAGTCGGCCCGACATCCTCGGGGTCGATCCCCAGAATGGCGGGCAACCCACGCTCAGGTGAGCCGAACGCGACGGTCAGATCGCCCGCGCCGTCGTCCTCACTATAGATCGTCTCGACCAGCTGGCCGAGACGGTCGGTCGTGAGTTCGACACCGTGGCGCGATGCGGCGATCCGTACGCCAGCGTCGGTACGCGAGAGCGCTTCGTCCAGGTCCGCCCGATCGACGGCAAACCCCGAACGGGGTTCGTCGACGAGTTTCGCGCGGACCGGTCGTCGCGAATAGATCCTGACGGCAACGCGCTCCCCCTCGCTGACCTCCATTCCGGAGGGAACAGCCAGAGAGATCGGGTGTTGCATACCGCAATTGACCCGAACGCGCCCATCAGATCCGACCTCGGTCACGAGTCCCTGTCTCAACGACCCCGAATCGTTCGATCCGGAGCCGGTCCGTGGTGTCACGTGGAGCGGCGGCAAGACGCCAACGGACTCCAGTTCGTCCCGCTTGCCCCACACCTCTTTTCGGAGGTACGGCGGCGTCGCGGCGTACCGTAAGACGGTTTCGACGAACCCGCCGTCCAACTTCCCTTCGCCGTCAGGGTCGGGGATGATCGTCAGCCGATCCGCCCGGAAGACCGTGGCCGCACGGGCCACGTAACCGAGTTTGCGAGTCGCCTCGCGTTTGTCCTCGGCTTCCCGGGTGAGGGACGACGGCACGAGCACGCTGGTCGTCATACCGTGACGCTTCCACGCCACGCCACTAGACTGTAGCGATTAGTCCTCGGGCCGTACCTAAAAGGGTAGCGGATCGAAATTGGGATGGCACGAGGTCTCACGGGCTAGTTCGCCGGAATTGGGACTGTGTCCCGTGTGGTTTGATCCCATAGTCGCGGTCACAGTGACCACCCTTCGTCGTTCCAGGCAGCGTCCCAAAACAGGTACTCAAACTGTGCGGAGGTCTCGAATAGTGTTTGATCGTGTGCGTGTGCGCCCGGATCGCCCGCCTGCGATCGATTCGGAAGCCTTTTATTCTTCTCGCCGGTTCGTTAGAATGCGAAGTGCCGCACTGCGCTGGTGGTGTAGTGGTATCACAGGACCCTGCCACGGTCCTAACCCGAGTTCAAATCTCGGCCAGCGCACTTCTACCGAACACGAATTGCCAAGTCGTAGGTGCGGTTGTGTCCATACACGGGTCACAGCACCACGCAAAACGAGATGCTCCTCACCGTGAAGTTTTTTCTATGATCGCTGCGCAACAACGAACGTGACAGATACGCTGCCGGTCCACGTCAACCGTGATCAGTTGCACGGGCTTGAGGTACCTAACGAGGTCGAGGTGAGCGGATCGTTCGACGTGGTCCTGCAGAACCACGGGGAATCAGTCCACGTCCACCTGCACTTAGACGACGATCTATCGGATATAGCGACGCTATCGGCGAATAACCATCACGTTGCAAGCGATTCGACACGACGGATTACGGTCGAGGTCTCGGAATCAGATGCCGTTCGCGGCAAGCTCAAAGTCGCCACGGCATACGGTGCGACGACTCGGTACGTGGACGTGATACTCACCGAGCCGGAGCCTGAGACACAGGACGTCACCGTCGACGAATCGCTTTCGAAGCCACAGCCGCGAGCAAGTCCCACTCGTACGGGGGACCGCACTGTCGACGTATTCGACGTCTCGATCCGCCCGGAAATCGGAGTACTCGTGCTCGGGGCCGTCGCCTTGGCAGTCGCTGTCGCTGCAGCGCTCTTGTTTGAAAACACGGTCGTATTACTGGGATCGTTTGTCGTCTTGGCTGGCGTTCTCGTTGCGAGTTATCTTCTCGTCGCTTAGGCCGGTGTTTCCTCACGCATATCCGGCGGCAGCAGGTTCGGGATACCGTCCTCAATGGGATACGTCTCGCCACATTCGGTGCAAGTCAGCGTACCGGTGATGATCTCACCCTCCACACGGTCCTGCACGTCGAGGTCGAGTGTCGATTTATCGAGCGGACAACAGATGATATCGAGCAGGTCTTCGTTCATACCCCGAGTTCGGGGTCGGCTGAACAAAAAGGCCTCGGGTACGCGATCAGACTGCGCTGTCGTCCTCGACGAGTTGTCGCATCGACCGCTCGAGTTGACTGATCTCGGAAACCTGTTTGCTGTTCGCGTCGGCGATTTGCTGGATCTCGTCAGCAGTGTCTTCGGCCATCTCCGCGATCTGGTCCATCATCGAGGCAACCTCTTCGGTCGAGGCCGCCTGGTCGTCGGTCGCGTTGGCGACTTCCTCCATCCCGGTCGTCGCATCGCGAATCTTTTCGGCGATTTCGTTGAGCGCTTCCATCGTTGCTTCGACTTCCGAGACACCAGTTTCGATCTCGTCGGTCGCCTGCTCGAGACTCTGGACTGTCGTTTCGGTGTCTTGCTGAACACCTTCTAGCATATCTTCGATAGTCTCGGCGTGTTCCTGTGATTCCGTCGCGAGGTTTTTGACCTCGTTGGCGACGACGGCGAACCCGTCGCCTGATTCCCCGGCACGGGCAGCCTCAATGTTGGCGTTCAGCGCCAGGATGTTCGTCTGGTCGGCGATGTCGTTGATTAACTCGACGATTTCATCAATTTCGTTGACACGCTCTTGGAGACGCATCACGTCATCGGCCACGCCAGTCGCCGCCTCGTCGATGTTCTCCATCGCGGACATCGCACTTTCAGCCGATTCCTGACCGTCATTGGCAGCTTCGACGGCATCCTCGCTGGTCTTGGCAACGTCATCGGCTGTCGCCGCAATCTCCTCGACGGTCGCAGACAACGTCGAGACCTCGCTGTTTGCCTGCTCGATCTGGGTCGTCATATCCTGTGTGCCCTCACTGATATCTTCGGAGCTATCAGCGACCTGCTCAGAGCGCGACCGGAGTTCCTGTATCGACGAGTCGAGGTCTCTGGCAACGTCTTGGCGACGCTCCAGGTCGTCCTGTATCGAGTCTATCAGGCCGTTTACGCGGGTCGCGATCTCCCGGAAGTCCCCTTCGAGATCGGCCGTATCGATCCGCACGTCGAGGTTGCCGTCGGTAGCAGCGTCGACAGTCGTGTAGATACGGCGGCGTGTGACAACCTGTTCGACGATTTCCTGCAGGTCGCGTTCGGGGCGATCACCCGGCCAGGGCCGGACGAGATTCGAAACACCGGCGTCGAGCGCCATCTGAACGATGTCGTCGTTGCCTGTCTCGGAGATGAGGACGTACGGAATCGTGGACTGGCGGGCCTCGACTGCCTCGTACAGTTCAATACCGCTGATCCACTCGTTCCCTCGGGAGTCACGAACTTCGACGAAACTTACCACGCAGATCACTTCTTTCGTGTCAAGTACAGTCTGAGCGTCCGGAACGGACGTGACCGTCTCGACGGGTACGTCAGTAGTCACCGGTTGCAACGTGTCGACGACGTGCTCTCGGTTATCGGGTCGACAAACGACAAGAACGCGTCCAGTGTCTGTGGCCATTATTCGGGTGTGTGTTCTGACAGCACATAAATAGTGGACGTGATTATCACAATTGACTCTCCGGGCGCAGACGGCTACGGCACGTGGCGCCGATTCGAGATGTGATACTCGCACGACAACGCTTATTTGTCCGATCACGCAACCGTTGGACAATCACATGCAAGTGCAAGATATCAATAAAAACGACCAGCTGATATCCAGCATCCGCGAGCAGGTCGAATCCGGCACCCACGAGATCCTCATCGGGACATCGCCCCAGATCTATGAACAGATCGAAGACTCACTTGCGAAAAGCTACGCCGACGGCGCGTTTATCGCACTCTGTCTCTATACGGACACAGAGACGGCCGCCGAATACGACTTCGAAGAGACCGCGACGTTAGTTCGAGCCTGGGATCAAGAGCTCGATACGCTGTTGGCTGTCGATCAGCAGACCGGTGTCATCGGTATGCCCAACGAAGAGGAAGACGAAGTGATCGGGCTCAACTACGACACGGATCGGCTCTACGGGTTGGCGTTTATGCAATTTATGTCCCAACACTGGGACGAGGGCGAAGAAGTCTACATCACGGACGCACAGCCGTTACCGTACGAGACTGCAAATCTCCGGGACGCGGCACTCAACACTGCATTGCACCTCCGGGAAGACAATGCCGTCGGGTTCCGAGCGCGTGTTCGGGAAGCACCTGCCGAAGAGGACGCGACTTGGGAGACGATGGAGGGACAGCTAACGACCGTCCGTCAAAGCTTCGTCGAGCCGAGTACGAACTCCTTTTTCGGCGAGATCGGCCTTGTCGGCCATACTGATCAAGAGGGGCGTGTGACGATGGGAGGCCACGGTGCGTACTTTGAGGACTACGAAGCACGGGACATCGTTCTCACGCCGATCTGACGGCGTCGGCCACTCGCAATTACTCAGGACGTGTCGACGAGTCGCTGCTTGTCTGTCCGTGACAGTTGTTTAATCTCGTACTCACGAGACATAGCGTCGCTTCTCGTTTCGTAGGACTCGACGTGGAGGAGTTCGACTGGCGTGCGTCCGCGTGTGTATTTCGCCCCCTGCCCGGCCTGATGCTCCTCAACGCGGCGCTCGACGTCCGTTGTATAGCCAGTATAGAATGTGTCGTCGGCACAACGGAGGACGTACACGTAATGTTCGTCTGACATTTACGTCTGGCGAGCGCGCTGCTGGGCCACTTCGGCGATACCGGCGTTTGCCGAGCAGTTGGGACACGCGAGGATCTCGCCGAACTCGTTGGCAAAGACTCGCGCGAACTGATCCGAAACATGTGCGTCGCAGTGATTACACCTGGGCATTCGACTCCGCCGGTCATTGCCGGCATATTGTTGTTGGGGATACGGGGGGAATACCCTTGGCCCGATATAGTTGGGTATGCTAGTCAGATTGCCCAAGCGGTATGCAAACAGGCGCGAGCGACTCCAAGAGCGGCCGGAAACGGGAACGCTTATAAACTCCCCTCTGGAATACCAGTCCTGTATGGCAGACCTAATCGTCAAAGCCGCTGTCAAGGAAGCGCTCGATGATATGAACGTTGCTTCGGACTTCTACGATGCCCTCGACGAGGAAGTCGACGAGCTGCTGGAAGACGCCGCTCGTCGCGCCGAGGCCAACGACCGCAAGACGGTGCAGCCGCGCGACCTGTAAGTCGGGCATCACACTCCATTCGTTTTTTATGCGCTATCTCACCAGCAGCAGCTATCGACAGCCGCTAAACGCTAGTATCGTCTGTCGTCGTGGACGTACAGCAGCTCGGAGTAGTACTGTCGGTCGTTCGTTCGCTGGTGACGTCGTCCGGGGCGTGTGTCAACGTGGTCCAGACCCATACTAGCAGTACAGCACTGGACAGTATAGAACTTGGGCACTGCTAAGTTCTGTCAAACGCAGTGAAAACCCGAAGTGAGAAGACACGACCAGTACAGCGTAGGAAGTCCCGACAGCCGGGAGTATGACTACACTCGGTTATGCGTCGAGGCCGAGGTCTTCAGCACGGCCGTCGATCCACTCCTGCAGTTCCTGGATAGCCTGCTCGCCGTCCTCGTCGTCTTTGAACAGATGCTTGAACCGACCCTGTGGCTCGAGCCACTCCTCAATGGGTTCGCGGTCCCGGATCTTGTTGACGCTGGTGACCTCGCCGTCTTCCATCTCGAAGACCGGGAACAGACCGGTCTTGACAGCCTTCTCGGCCAGATCGATCGTCTGGGCGGAGTCGAAACTCCAGCCGACAGGACACGGCGCGTAAACATGCAGGAATTTCGGCCCCTCGATGTCGAGAGCCTTCTCGACTTTCTGCTTGAAGTCGTGGGGGTTGGAAATCGACGCCGTCGCGGCGTAGGGAATACCGTGATCGGCGGCGATCGAGATCATATCCTTCTTGTTGGTGTCGTTACCGATGCTCTCTTCACCGGCAGGTGAGGTGGTCGTGGATGCGCCGAACGGCGTCTGACTGGAGCGCTGGACGCCCGTGTTCATGTACGCCTCGTTGTCGTACATAACGTAGAGAACGTCGTGGCCACGCTCCATCATACCAGACAGTGCGCGGAAACCGATGTCAGCGGTCGCACCGTCGCCACCGATGGCGATGATATTGAGGTCGTCGCTGTCCTCGACGTCGAGGTGATCCGGATCACGCCGGTCGAAGGACTTGTATGCGGCCTCAACACCCGCCGCGACCGACGCGGCGTTTTCGAAGATATTGTGAATGTAACTCGTACCCCAGGCACTCTCAGGATACGGCGTCGACACAACCTCCATACAGCCCGTCGCGTTGCTGACGATGGTGTTTTCGCCTGCGGCTTCGGTGATGTATTTCATCGCCAGCGCAGGGCCACAGCCAGCACACGCGCGGTGGCCGGGGTTCCACAGTTCCTCGTCGTGTTCGAGTTCGTCAGTGTAGTCTTGATCTTGCAGATCGGAGCTCATTGTTCGTCTCCTCCCTTAAGCAGTTCCGGACGCAGTTGCGGCCACGATTCGCTTTCCTTGAAGCCCATCTCGGGACTCGCCGTCTTGACGTCCTCGACAATCTCGGCGATGTCTTCTGGCTTGACGTCACGACCAGCCATACCGAGGACGTAGCTTTTGATCGGGGGCTGGCTCTCGGCGTGGTAGAGCGCGCCCTTGATCTCCCCGGCAAAGGCACTTTCGTAGCCGGGTGACATTTCCTTGGTCAGCACGGCGACGCTCTCGGCACCGGCCAGCGCGTCCCGAAGCTCGGGAGCCGGGAACGGTCGGAACACGCGTGGTCGGACCAGTCCGACCTTCTCGCCGTCCTCGCGGTAGGCGTCGACAACGTTTCGGATCGTTCCGGCAATTGAGCCCATCGCGACGATAATGTGGTCGGCATCGTCGGCATAATAGGTGTCGAGCATCCCGCCGTACTCGGTGTAGTCTCGACCGAACACGTCGTTGAACTCTTCGACAGCGTCGGCCCAGACCTCGCGAGCGTCCATCATCGCGCGCTGGATCTCGTAACGGCTTTCCGTCCAGTGTTCCGGCCGGGCGTATGCGCCCATCGTCTTCGGGTCCGAGGGATCGAGCGTGTACTCGGGGTCCCGCGGCGGGAGGAACTCGCTGACTTCCTCCTCGCTGGGGATATTGGCGGGTTCCTGAACGTGAGTCAGAATGAACCCGTCGAAGTTAGACAGCGCCGGCAGGTTGACCTGCTCGGCGACCCGGAAGCTGAGCAGGACGTGATCGATTGCTTCCTGGACATCTTCGGCGTGGAACTGCAGCATACCGCCGTCACGTTCGGCGAAGGCGTCAGTATGATCGGCCCAGATAGAGAGGGGGGCCGACAGCGACCGGTTGGCGACTGCCATCACGATTGGCAGACGCATCCCCGCCGCAGTAAAGAGAGGCTCGCTCATCAGCTTCAGACCCTGACTGGACGTCGCGGAGAACGCGCGAGCGCCGGCAGCCGACGCACCGATACACGTCGAGGCGGCGTTGAACTCGCTGTCGACTTTGATGAACTCGCTGTCCAGCTTCCCGTCGGCGACCAGTTCGGAGAGTTTCTCGACAACACCCGTCTGGGGCGTAATCGGGTACGCCGAGACGACGTCGGGATCGGCGGCCATAACGCCTTTCGCGACCGCCGACGTCCCCTTCATCACTTCCTGGTCGTCAGACGGATTCTCTTGTTCTTGAGGTTCAGCTCGGGCCATATTATGCCTCCTCCCGTACCATTTCGATTGCGTCGGTCGGGCACACGTCCGCACAGATGCCACAGCCTTTGCAGTAGTCCAGGTCGAACGCGTAGAAGTCCTCGCCCTCGACTGGCTTGGCGGCCTGATCTGGGCAGTACGTTTCACACTGCCCACACTCGATACAGGTGTCCGGATCGACGACCGGTTTCAACTCTCGCCAGGAACCGGTCTTGTTCGCTCGGGACGTGTTTGGCTCTGCGACGACGCCAGTCGTGATTTTCAGATCTTCGTACGGATCTTGTGTGTCGCTCATACGTGTACCTCCGAATATGCGTCAGTCGTTGCCGCGACGTTCTTCTCGCCGATTTCGCCACCGAACTTTCGCGTGATGACCGCTTCGAGACTCTCCGTGCTCAGTTTGTCTGTCGCACCCGCAAATGCCCCCAGTAGTGCCGTGTTCATAATCGGACGCCCGAGGTTCTCTAGTGCGATCTCAGTCGCATCGACGGTGACGATCTCCGCTTCGGTGTCGATATCGACGTCGTCCGGGTCGGCGTCAGTATTAACCAACAGCGTCCCGTCGTCTTTGATCCCCTTCGTCACGTCCACGTACTCAAGCAGACTCGTGTCCTGGACGATGACGAAGTCCGGCTGTTCGACGTGACTCCGCTCAGTGATCTTTTCGTCGCTGTAGCGTACGTAGGCCTCGACAGGAGCACCGCGTCGCTCAACACCGAACGATGGTGTCGCCTGTGACCAGATGCCCTCTTCGTGGCCCGCCTGTGCAAGCAGCTGGGCAAGCGTAACTGACCCCTGCCCGCCGCGTCCGTGAATTCGTATCTCGTACATGATGTGTCCCTCCGGGAATGGTCCCTGACAGCCACACCGACGCAGACCGTCGGTATTCGGACCACCGTGGATATCTCTATGTCTTCCAGCCACTCACTATTTGACCCCCAAAATACGGGGTGTTTAAGAGATGTGCCGATATGGTTCAGGAACGTTCATCATCGTAGGGAAAATTGTTATAGATTCCCAGATTATCAATTGTGGACTTTCTCGGGGCAGCTACCCTTTCGATGGGGACAAATACGTGATTGGGCACGTTTTGCGGGCCATACGAACTGTTCTCCGCTTCGGAGATCTCCGCCGCACGCGAGACCCCCAATATTTGGGGGTGGCCCACGACAACTGCTCACAAGACCAGGCACTAGAGACGGCCGCGAAATATTATAATAAGATATATTATAATAGGATCGGTCGGCGATCCAGAAATACACGCACGGAGCCAAACGACCGGTATTGATGGCTGCTTGCAGGTATCTTTAACGAACAATACGGTGATACGTTCGTTCGGTTCCGCCAACGTTATACCCTAGCCCCTGTCAGAGAGTGGTATGACTTTGCACGCCAGAGAGATCAACCAGGACGTCAGGGAGCTGGGCGAACTCCTGGGATCGGTCATCAAACACCAGAGCTCGGAGGAGGCGTTCGAGCTCGTCGAGACGGTACGGAACGCGGCGATCGACTATCGACGTGGCGACGCCGACAGTCGTGAGCCGATCCACGACACACTTGATCGACTCTCGCCGGAAAAACAGGACGTCATCGCACGTGCGTTCACTACCTATTTCGAGCTTATCAATCTCGCTGAGGAACGTCAACGGGTTCGAGAGATTCGAGAGGGGGGTCAGGAGGGAACACTTGCGGATAGCGTTCAAGAGGCTGCGGAGTACCTGTATGAGAACGACGTCGACCCGGAGACCGTCGAGTCGATCCTCGACGATATCCTCATTCAGCCGACATTTACGGCTCACCCGACCGAAGCGCGGCGGAAAACGGTCAAAGCCAAGCTCCGAGACATCGCCGGGGACCTCGAAGCACTCGACGAAGTGCGACTCACCGACAACGAGGACAAGCGCGTCCGACAGAACGTCCGCGCGCAGGTGACAAGTCTCTGGCAGACACCACAGGTCCGAGATCGACGGCCCGAAGTCACCGACGAGGCACTGAACGTGCAGTGGTATCTCGAGAACGTCCTGTTCGATGTCATCGACGAAATTTACGAGGAGTTCGAGTGGGCGCTAGACGACGTCTACGACTCGGAAATAAACGTGCCCAAACTCTACGAGTTCCGTTCGTGGGCGGGCTCCGATCGCGACGGCAACCCGTTCGTGACACCCGAGGTCACCGCCGAGACACTCGAACGTCAGCGTGACGTCGTGCTCCCGCTGTATCGGGACCGTCTCAAGGAGCTGTCTGGCGTGCTGACACAGGACGGGCGACAGATCGACACGGGAGAGCGCTTCCAGGAGCGGCTTGAGGCACACTGTGACCGACTACCGGGTGTCGCCGAAGAAGCCCAAGACCGCTATCCCAACGAGCCGTACCGTCAGAAGCTCAAGCTGATGCGTGAGTCGGTACTCCGGGTGTCGGACGTTCGATCCGGCGGATACAGCGACAGGGAGGAATTCCTCGAAGACCTGCGGGTCATCGCCGAGAGCCTCGAACAGAACGGCGCAGGGCAGATATCCGAGCGATACGTCGAACCGCTCATTCGGAAGGTCGCCACCTTCGGATTTAGCCTTGCAAGCCTCGACCTGCGAGACCACCGCGAGATGCACACTGACGCCATCGCGGAGGCGCTCAGTCAGCAGGAAGGGATCGACTACGAGGAAATGGACGAAGACGAACGCCAGGAGTTCCTGACTGAAGCGATCCTACAGGAGCAACCGGTCATCGATATCGAAGACCGAGCGGGACTCTCCGACGACGCCGAGCGCGTATTGAGGCGGTTCGACGAGGCGGCCGACTGGCAGAAAGAATTCGGTGTCGATGCAATCGACACCTACGCGATCAGCTGGTTCGAAGAGCCCTCTCACGCCCTGGAAGTGCTGTTCCTCGGTGACCAGGCCGGCATCGTCGACCTACCGGGCTACTGTGGGTTCGACATCGTCCCGCTGCTGGAAACTGAGTACGCACTCTCGGGGGCCCGACGGATTATGGGGACGCTGTTCGAGAACGACGCCTACGCCAAGGCGCTCGACGCACGGAACAACACCCAGGAGATCCTGCTCGGGTATTCAGACTCCAACAAGGAGAACGGCTATCTCGCGGCCCAGTGGTCGATATATCGAAACCAGAAGCGACTAGCGGCAATCCACGACGATTACGATGTGGACCTGCGGCTGTTCCACGGTCGTGGAGGGTCGATCTCCCGTGGTGGGGTCCCGATGCACGAAGCGATGCAGGCACTGCCGAACGAGACCTGCAACGGACAGATCAAATTCACCGAACAGGGAGAAGCCATCTCGGAGAAATACGCCAACGACAGTATTGCAGAACGGAACCTCGAACAGATGGCCAGCGCGCAGGTCAAGGCGCGTCATAACGCGATGCAGCAGTCCGTCGAGGAGGTCCCCGACAAGTGGATGTCGGCAATGGAGACCGCATCCGATGCCGCTCGGAAGTCGTACCAGGGACTGCTCGAGACCGACGGGTTCGTCTCTTTCTTCGAGCAGGCGACGCCGATCAGCGTCATCGAGAATCTCAATCTCGGCTCACGGCCCGCGTCCAGAAGCGGAGAACGCAGCGTCGAGGACCTCCGTGCGATCCCGTGGGTGTTCTCCTGGACGCAGGCCCGCTGTATCATCCCCGGTTGGTACTCACTGGGTGCCGGTCTTGAGGCCTACCTCGACAACGGTGGGGACATCGAGACGCTCCAGGAGATGTATGCGGAGTGGCCGTTCTTCAACACGATCCTGGACCATGCGGCGCTGGCGCTGGCCCGCACCGATATGCAGATTGCAGAGCAATACGCCGACTTAGCCGACGACGACCTTCGCGAGCGTATCTTCCCGACGATCCGCGAGGAATACGAGAACGCAGTCGAGATCATACTCGAGATCACCGGGCGCGACATCCTTACTCGCCGCGAGTGGCTCAAAGAGAACCTCGAACGCCGCAACCCCTACGTCGATCCGCTGAACCTGCTGCAGACGCGGCTGCTGGCCCAGAGTCACCTCACCGAGACTGAAAAACAGACGCTTCGGCTGACCGTCCACGGCATCGCCGCCGGGATGAAAAACACTGGATAGCGCCGAGAGATCGACTGACTGCGGTCATATCGACAGTTGCTCGTTTTGCGTGGACACGGAACAATTTATTTATGCTCGGATAAACATATTCGATAGGAATGACGCTACATACGATCCTACTAGCAGTCGGACCGGAAGACAACGACCGTGCGCAAGCACTCGCGGAAGCCGTCGTCGAGGTCGGCAAGCCGGCCGACGCAGAGGTCGTGCTCGCACACGTATTCACGGACAGCGAGTTCCAGCGGACTGTCGACCGACTTGACTTTGATGACAATATGGCAGACCCGGACGAAGTGGCCAAACGCCACCAGACGATCCGAACGATGACAGAGCTATTCGACGAGGCTGACATCGACTACTCGATCCGAGGTGAAGTCGGCGAACACGCGGCGGAGATCGTCGATCTCGCAACGAAAGTCGGAGCCGACCGGGTCGTCGTCGGTGGCCGCAAACGCTCGCCGACCGGCAAGGCTGTCTTCGGCTCGACAGCACAAGCTGTGATGCTCGATGCACCCTGTCCGGTGACGTTCGTTCGCGGCGAAGACGAAGAATAGCGGCTGTCGGGGTTTTCGGCCGACGTGATCACTTGATCAGCGCAGCCTCAATCAACTCGAGCGGATGGCGGATATCGTAGCCGGTGCCGTGCTCCATCTGGCTCGCGCAGGTGGGACACTCGGTCATACCGGTCGTGCCCGATGATTCCTCCATATGCTCGAACATCTCGGAGCCAATCTCCATCGATTTCTCGTATTTCTCCGATTTCCAGCCGTAGGTGCCGGAAATCCCCGAACAGGAGTCCCCGACGTCCTCGACTTCGACGCCGTCGAGGTCACGGAACAACTCGATCGCCTGGCGTTCGAGCCCCTGGTTGCGGGCGTGGCACGGCGCGTGGTAGGAGAATTCATCGGCGAGTTCGCCCGAAACTTCCGCCTGCTCGAGTTCCTGACGGACGTCAGTGTGGATCCGGAGGTACTCGACGGCGTCGTAGGTGTGTGCCGCGAGGTCGTCGATTCCGTCGATGTCGAACAGTTCGGGGTACTCGTTGCGCAGCGCCATCGAACAGGAGGTACAGGAAGCAACGACGTCAGCACCCTCCTCGATCGCAGCTGTGAGTTCTTCGACGTTGGTTTCGGCGTGGCGACGGGCGTCGTCGAGCATCCCGTTGGCGAACATCGGCGTCCCCGAGCACTTCTGGGGCGGGACCATAACCTCGTAACCGAAGTGCTCGTAGATGCGGACCAGCGCCTTCGCGACTTCCGGGGTGTTGTAATTCGAGTAACAGCCGTGGAAGTACGCAATTTTCTTGTCGTCCGACTGGACCTTCGCGCCGCCGCGTTCGGACCACCACTGGCGGAACGTCTGGGTGGCGAACTCGGGGAACTCCCGCTCGCTGGGGATGTGCATAACTTTCTCCATCGCCCACCGGACCGGCCCGAAGTTCATGAAGAAGTTTGCCGTCCGCGGGAACATACTCGCGAAGTACGCGGAGGTCCGGTAGTTCGCGAGGATCCGGTTGCGGATGTACTTGACCGAGAGCTTCGACATCTGGTTGTCGACGTACTCCCCGCGGGCGGTGTTGTGCATCTGTGCGAGGTTGACACCCGACGGGCAAGACGTATCACACCGGAGACAGTTCGAACACTCCGAAATCGACGGGTCGATCTCGTAGTCGTCGTCGGTCTGTTTGAGCCGCCACTGTTCGGGACCCTGGAACTTCGGGCCCGGGAAGTCGTCGTCGACTTCCGCGACAGGACAGTTGGTGTCACAGGTCGAGCACTTGTAACACGAATCAGCGCCAGGACGGAGATCAAAGCCGTCGTCTTCGGGGAAGACTTCCAGTGGTTCGTATTCTTCGCCCGTGTTCGGTACGACTGGGTCGAACTGCGTTGGGTCTCTAGCGTCGCTCATTGTGCCTCCTGTGCCGCGAGACGGCCAGCGTGATATCCTG
>Ga0207850_100655_pt1 | contig 16592 bp, 10 predicted proteins | sample 23E2SouthBayCA_FD_187746 | JGI IMG/M metagenome (GOLD analysis project Ga0207850, IMG submission 187746) | Aerobic enrichment media microbial communities from Eden Landing Ponds, California, USA - A23 E3 (3) (SPAdes) | ecosystem: Environmental > Aquatic > Marine > Unclassified | place...
AGGGCGACATCGTGTATCAGGGGACGACCGAGGAGCTCGAAACCGAGGACCTCGACGAGTACCTCGTCGTCTGATACCCGAACCGGAGTTCGCTTCCGCTTCCGTCGGGCGGGCCGCTCGACGGTCACACCCCGCGCCGGTAGTATTATTCCGCCGAGGCCGTTAGGACGGTTAGATGACGAACCGTAATCGGCGACAGTTCCTCGCTGCGCTCTCGGCGTCTGCCGTCACCGCCACCGCCGGCTGCCAACGACTGGGGGGATCGGAGTCACAGGGCCATCCCGTTTCCGAGCCGATCACGTCGTGGCCGACGTTCCGAGGGGAGCGACACAACACCGGATACACGGGAGCGGCCTCAGAACTCGACGCGGACCCGACGATCGCGTGGACGTACGAGGCGGAGGGGCCGTTCTGGGGAAGCCCGGCGGTCGCGGACGACACGGTGTTCATCGGCAGCGCGGACAACACGCTGTACGCCGTCGACGCCGGGACGGGCGAGGAGACGTGGACGTTCTCGTCGGACCACCGGATCGAGGCGACACCGGCGTATCACGACGGGACGGTGTACGTCGGGTCGTACGACAAACACCTGTACGCCGTCGACGCGGAGACGGGCGAGGAGCGCTGGTCCCGCTCGTTCAACGGGCTCATCCGAGGGAGTCCGACGCCGTGGAACGGATCGATACTCGTCGGCGTCGGCTGTCACAACCTCGCGTGCGCGTGGTACGCCGACGAGGCCGAGGTGCCGGAGAGCGGGTGGGTCTACTCGCTCGACGCGGAGTCGGGGGAGACCGACTGGCGGGTCGATGTCGGCGCGGAGGTCGTGAGCACGCCGGCGGTCACCGACGAGACCGCGTACGTCGGTGCCTCCGACGGCACGCTGTACGCGCTGGACCCGGCGTCGGGCGACGAACGGTGGACGTACGAGACCCGCGACATGATCTGGTCGAGCCCGGCGGTCGCCTACGGGGCGGTGTACATCACCGACTGGAACGGGAACGTTCACGCCGTCGACGCGGAGACGGGCGAGGAGACGTGGTTCTACGACACGGCCGGTCGGTACATCTCCGGGTCCGTCGCCGTCAACGAGGACGCGGTGTACGTCGGCCACACGCCGTACAACACCCTCGACGATCCGACGACGAACTACGCGAAGGTGTTTCGGCTCGACCGTCGAACCGGCGAGGAGGAGTGGGTCTTCGAGACGTCCGCCCTCGAAGTCGGGAGTAGCCCGGTCGCCACGACGGACCGGGTCTACGTCGGCAGCCACCGACAGACGGACGGCGGCAGTAGTACCGTCGGAATGCACGCGCTCACCGCGGACGGCGACGAGGAGTGGTTCCTCGACATCGGCGGCCGAGGCGTGGGGTCCAGTCCGGCGCTCGTCGACGGGACGCTCTACTTCGGGGGGACCGACTCGACGGTGTATGCGGTCGAGTGAGGCGGGCGACGCACTGGCCGCCGCCCCGACCGACGCTTCGCTGTGCGGTGGCGATCACGTCGTGCCCGGAGCGGAGTTATCGGAGAGATCGGTGGTTCCACCCCGTTTTGCGGCCCGGTTCGGGGGTGATCGGTGGGTTTATGGAGAAAAACTCGTATTCTATGGTAACACACATGACGGCGAATAACACGCAAACACTCGGAGACCGCCCGTCGCTCGAGGTGGGATTCGAATGATACCCACGGTACCGCCGCTGTCGGTGTCCGCGATCCTGAGCTCTATCGAACTGTCGCGTGAGTTCTTCATCTCGCTCGGCGCACCGGGGCTGCTCTTGCTCGGATTCCTCGAGTTCTTCTTTTTCCCGATCCCGCCGATGCTCGTGTTGATCCCGCTGACGGTCGCTAGTCCGGAACTCGCGCTCGTATACGCGGCGGCCGCGACGATGGGATCGGTCACTGCCGGCGTCGCCGGGTTCGCACTCGGACATCGAGGCGGGCGGCCGATCCTCACGTCGCGGTTTTCCGCCAACCGGATCGGACAGGCGGAGCGCTACCTCGAGCAGCGCGGCTTCGCGACCGTCGCGTTCGGCTCGTTCGCCCCGATACCGGAGGCCCACGAATTGCTCTCGATCACGGCCGGGTCGTTCAACATGCGATTCCGGACGTACATCGTCGCCGCCGTCCTCGGGCGGGGGAGCAAATATTTCATCGTCGCGATGCTGAGCGTGGCCCTCGGCCAAGCCGCCCGCTCGCTCACCGAGGTTGAGGTGTATTCGATTCTCGCCGTCGCCGTCGTCGTCGCTGGCGTGGGATACGCCCTCCGGGGGCGCCTGCGACCCCGCCCGATCCGGTGACCGGCGACTCGCCATCCCCGCCGCTCCTTCTCAGTCGGGACTGATCGGAGAGAGTGATCGGTCCCGCTCGCCGGTGGCGACCCAGCACGTGCGACGTACCGCCGACGCAGATCGCCGTTACGTAGCCGACCCGACGGCGAAATGTACCTGATATAGTATAAAATTCCATTAATTATAAGTAGGGTTGTTGCGAGGGATCAGTACGCGTATGTGGAAAAGAAGCATGGGGGGCAGTAACAACAGCGGTAGCACCGACGATCCAACGGCCGTTGGAAGGCGGGGGTTCATGCAGGCGGCGGGCCTCAGTATCGCCGGCCTTTCCGGCGTCTACGGCGCCGAGGCCGCGAGCGCGCAGGAGGAGGTGATCCGTCTCGAAGCGAGGCGGGACGTCCAATCTCCCGCGGCGTACGCCGACGGCGACGGGATCGTTACAGAACAAGTAGGCGTGGAAGCCGCCACGGAAGACTGGAAGGAGGGCTGGATCGATACGGACCTTCTCACCTCGACCATCGACCACTGGACGATGGGGGAGCCCGCGACGGGCGACGGAGGGCCGTTCTTCTGGCGCGGCGTCACGCCCGACTCGATCAACGATCAGTCCAACCCGGCGCTGGACCTGATCGACGGGTACGAGTACACCATCGAGATAACCAGCGAGACGATCGACGCGCACGAGTTCGTGATCGTCGACGACAGCGACAACGCGTTGGAAGACGCCGTCACCGTCGACGAGAAGGGCGAAACGCAGTCGATCACGTTCACGGCCTCCACGGAGATGGCCGAGTACTACTGTGCCAACCATCCGAACGAGATGCGCGGCACGATCGACGTGGCCAACGAGGTCAACGACGTGGTGGAGTTCACCGACGTCCTCTTCCTGGGCGGCGTCGAGGACGGCGCCACCCACTACAGCACGGACCTGATGCGGGTCCTCACGCCGTACATGCTGGAACGGGGCGTCCGGATCCACTACACGGAGCGGCAGGACGACCTCAACGCCGACACGCTCGGTAGCTACGACGCCGTGATGCTGTACGGCAACCGTCTCGAACCGACGGAAGCGCAGATCGACGCCCTGATCCAGTTCGTCGAGGACGGCGGCGGGTTCGTTCCCGTCCACGCCGCCTCGGCGTCGTTCGTCAGTTCCGATCGGTACATCGACCTGGTCGGCGGGCAGTTCCAGTCTCACCCGCCGATCCAGGAGGTGACGACCGATCGACAGCAGCCGAACCATCCGGTGTTCCAGGGCGTCGACGTGTTCTCCTCCGACGAGGAGGCGTATCGCCACACGAACGTCGCGGACGACATTACGGTCCTCGAGTACGGCGCCGGGTCCGGCTTCGACGGGACCTCGAACGAGCCCTGGACGTGGACGCGCACGCAGGGCGCCGGTCGCGTCTTCTACACCGCCTGGGGCCACGACGCGGTCTGGGAGAACGACGGCTTCAAACAGCTCCTGACCAACGCGCTGCTCTGGGCGAGCGGAAACGAGCCGCAGGCGAGCGTCGAACAGGGCTTCCCGGAGAAGTCCTTCACGAACGTGAGCGAGTACGGGCACAGCTACATCCCGAACCGGGGGCGCGAAACGCCCGACGCGGTCAGTTCGAACGACGACGGCGTGTGGGACCTCGTCCAAGACGAGTTCCCGGTCGCCGACTCGATGCAGCACAGCGTCACCCCGGCCGAGTTCGAGCTCCAGTACTTCGTCAGCGAGGACATCTTGCCCGAGGGCGTCGAAGGGGAGATCCTCGACATGGCGTTCGACGCGTCCGGTCGCTGTTTCCTGTCGCTCACGCTCGACTACCCGAACGAGGGCGGGACGGGCGAGGACAAGATCGTCCTCTGTGAGGACACCGACGGCGACGGCGTCGCCGACGAGTTCTCGGTGTTCCAAGAGGGTCTCTCGATTCCGCACAGCCTCATTCCGCACCGCGACGGCGTCATCGCGGCCGAGGTCGGCGTCGACGAGTCGGGTCGCGTCGTCTACTTCGGCGACGAGGACGGCGACGACGTCGCCGACATCGAAGAGGAGATATTCAGCGGCTACGGCACCGGCGACACGCACGCCGGCCTGAACCAGCTCTATCGAGGGCTCGACAACTGGATCTACGGCGTCGTCGGCTACGCCGGGCTGACACCCTCGATCGACGAGAGCATCTCGTTCAGCCAGGACGTGTTCCGGTTCCAGCCTGACGGCTCGGAGATCGAGTTCGTCGGGAGCGGGGCGTCGAACATGGCCGGCGTGAAGACCAACGAGGAGGGGCTGCTGTTCTGCTCGTCGGCGACCGCCGGCAACAACGTCACGACGTACGCGGCGATCCCCAGTTCCTGGTACGACCACATCAACGGCTTCACCGGAACGACCACGGTCGACATCCGGTCGGAGACGATCCTCAGCCGGAGCAACAACACGAACCGCGCGCTGCCGATCAACGACCGCTACCGGGCGTTCGACTTCCAGGGCGGGTTCACGGCCGCCACCGACCAGGAGTTCTACACCGCGCGCGAGTTCCCCGAGCAGTACTGGAACAGCACGGCCTTCGTCGGCGAAGGGACGAGTCAGCTGATGTCCACGTACTACGTGGAACAGCAGGGCGCGGGGTACGAGTCGATCTACCACCACAACCTGTTCGCCAGCAACGACGAGTGGTCGTCGCCGACATACGTCAACACGGGGCCGGACGGGATGGTCTGGATGATCGACCTGTACGACTTCATCTTCCAGCACAACCCCACGCCCGACGAGTACAGCACCGGCGACGGGAACGCCTACGAGACCGAGGTCCGCGACAACCAGCACAGCCGACTGTACCGCGTGACCACGGGCGACGACGTCGACCTTCACCCGCACGACCTCAGCGACGCGAGCGCGTCGGAACTCGTCGACATGCTGTCCGCGGACAACATGTTCTGGCGGAAGACGGCTCAGCGAAAACTGATCGAGCAGGAGGCCACCGGGGTCGTCTCGGACCTCGTCGACCTCGCCACCAGCGAGGACCTCGACGACATCGGACTGGACCCGGGTTCCATCCACGCGCTGTGGACGCTCGACGGCCTGGACGCGCTGGCGGACAACGAGAGCGCGCTGCTCGCGACGCTCTCTCACTCCTCGGCCGGCGTCCGCATCAACGCGCTGCGTGCGCTGCCGCCGACGGCGGCCAAACGCGACGCCATCGTCGACAACGGCCTGCTGGACGACGACGACGGTCGGGTCCAGATGTGGGCGTCGCTGGCGTTGGCCGAGACGCCCGAAGATCCCGCTGCCGGCGAGGCGATCTTCGAGATGATCGACGACGACGCGGCCTTAGAGGAGGACCTCTTGGTCGACGCGTCCTCGGTCGGCGCGGCGACCCACTCCGACGGGTTCATCGACGCGTATATGGAGACGTACGGGGAGAGCTACGAGGGCGTCAACGTCCTCGAGGGCGACGGCAACGGCGGCTTCGAAGAGGTCCAAGCCACCGGTCCGTCCGCGTGGACGCAGACGCCGTTCGGCGGTACCTACACCTACACGTGGGCGGACGGCACGGCGAGCTCCGGCAGTCGGAGCCTCGCCATCACGTCGCCGAGCAGTAGCGACGGTGCCGACGCGGCGTGGACGCAGACGGTCAGCGTCGAGCCGAACACGGAGTACACCTTCACGGCGCAGGTGAAGACGGAAGACGTTCAGACGGTCGACGGGACGGGGCTCTACGACGGCGCCCCGCTCGGCGCGACGATCAGCGTCGAGCAGCTCGCGAACGACGGCTCCGGCCTCCCGCCGACCGCGAGCGCGATCGCCGATCCGCTGACGGGCACGAACGACTGGACGGAGCTGACCGTCTCGTTCAACAGCGGCGACCTGAGCGAGATCCAGTTCAACTGCCTGTTCGGCGGGTACGGGAACGCCACGGGGACGGCCTACTACGACCAGATCAGCGTCGTGGACCCCGACGGGAACAACATCCTCGACAACTCGGACGTCGAGAACGGCACGACCGAGGAGAGCCCGACCGGCTGGAACACCCAGGCCTTCGGAGAGACGACCGGTGAGTTCTCTCTCGACACGTCCGCGTCTCACACGGGGGAGAACAGCGTGCAGATCTCCTCGCAGGACGGGCTCGACGGCACCTGGTACACGGAGGTCAGCATCGAGGACGGCGGCGAGTACACCCTCGTCGGCTGGGTCAAGACGGAGAACCTCTCGAAGTCCGACGCCGCACTGGGCGCGCTGTTCAACGTCCACCTGTCGGACGTCGAGACCGACGCGATCACCGGCGGGACGAACGACTGGACCGAGGTCAGCGCCACGTTCAACAGCGGTGACCTCAGCGACGACGCGTGGACCGACGGGCGCGGCTCGTCGATCAGGATCAACGCGTTGTTCGGCGGCTACGGCACCGCGACCGGGACCGCTTGGTTCGACGACGTCGCGCTGTACGACCCCGACGGCGAAGAGGCGCCGGAGAACATCTTCGCGAACCCGAGCTTCGAGACCGGCTCGTCGGTCGACGACATCGACGCTTGGGAGACGAACGAGTGGGCCGGAACCGTGGACGAGTTCGCCGTCGACAGCTCCGTCGCCCGGAGCGGGAGTCAGAGCGTCCGCATCGAGTCGGCGGACGGAGCCGACGCGTCGTGGACACAGGTGTTCGACGTGGAGCCCAACACCCAATACCGGTTCTCCGCTTACGTCAAGACCGGCGACGACTTCGAAGTGACGACCGCGGAGTACGGCGCCACCCTCAACGTCCACGAACTCGGGCAGGCGTCGGTCAACGACGTCGTCACCGAGGCCGGTCAGGACTGGACGCTGCTGGAGACCACTATCAACAGCGGGAGCAACAACACGCTCACCTTCAACTGCCTGTACGGTGGATGGGGCAACGCCACCGGGACGGTGTGGTTCGACGACGCCGAACTCGTACAGCTCACCGAGAGCGGAACGGGCATCGAACAGGTGTACAACCGCGTGAAGCGTCACGAGGATATGACCGGCGTCACCGCGGAGTTCACGGCGTCGGCCACGTCGGTCTCGACGGGCGAGGAGGTCACCTTCGACGCCTCCGCCTCGTCGATCCCCGACGGCTCCATCGAGACCTACGCGTGGGACTTCGGCGACGGGTCGACGGCCGCCGGTGAGACGGTCAGCTACACCTACGACAGCGTCGGTGACTACACGGTGACGCTGACCGTGTTCGACGACAGCGGTAACGCCGACAACACCACGATGACGATCGGTGTCGGCGGCCTCGATCCCGCGACGACCATCGAGCTCGACGGCCAGACCAGCGGTTGGGTCGGCACGGCTCCGGCGAGCATCGACGGCCAGACCAATCCGGAACTCCAGCTCCGCGAGGGCGAGGAGTACACGGTCGAGTGGCTGAACGTGGACGGCCGGAGCCACAACTTCGCCCTTCTCGACGACTCCGACGAGGTGATCGAGCAGACCGAGCTGATGGGTACCGAGGGCGAGACACAGACGTACACGTTCACCGCGACCGCGGACGTCGCCGGGTACCAGTGTACGCCACACGCCGCCGGGATGAGCGGGACGGTGGATGTCATATGATCCGACGCGTCACCCAATCGACGGAACGCGGGCTGGTCGGCGGCGACGCCGACCGGCGTCAGCCCGTCGTCGACGGTACCGGCGGGTCGAGCGCTGACGGACGAGACGAGAGTCAGGAATCGCGGACGAAACCTGACGAGACCCGGATCGAGACGGTCGGAGAACAGGAGCAGAACGGAACCGCCGTCCGACCGCGGAACGGCCGGGACACCCCCGCATCCGGGGGTGATGTCTGATGGGCCCTGAGATCGGCCGTCGCCAGCTCTTGGCGACCGGTGCGGCCGGCACGGCGCTCGGCGTCACGGGGCTGTACACGAGTCTCACGTCGACGGTGTCCGCGCAGTCGTCGTCGCCGTCGCTGGACAAGTGGGCCCAGTCGCTCCCGATCCCGTCGGTCAGAGCCCCCGACGGCACGCGAGACGGTGCCGACTTCTACGACGTGAAACTGGAGGAGTTCGAACAGCAGCTCCACCCGGACCTCCCGGCGACGACGGTGTGGGGCTTCGACGGGAGCTACCCCGGACCGACCTTCGACGTGCAGGTGGGCGAGCCGATCAAGGTCCGGTTCGACAACCGGTCGCTTCCGAACTCCCACCTGCTGTCGGTCGACACCGACATCGGCGGCACACAGCCCGCGGACTACGACGGCTACGACGGCGAGGTGCCGGAGGTCCGCAACGCGATCCACGTCCACGGCGCGAACATCCGCGCGATGGACGACGGGCAGTCAACGTCGTGGAAATCGCCGGACAACGTCGCCGGACCGGGGTACGTCAAGGACGTCCAACACGTCCCCAACGCGCAGTCGCGGGGGACGCTCCTGTATCACCCGCACGCGCTCGGCATCACGCGGCTCAACGTGTACGCCGGGCTCGCCGGCGTGTACCTGCTCCGCGACGAGGACGAAGCGTCGCTGAACCTCCCGACCGGCGACCACGAGGTTCCCCTCGTCCTGCAGGACCGGTCGTTCAACGACGACGGGTCGCTGTCGTACCCGGAAGAGTTCACCTCCGAGTTCATGGGCGACACGGCCGTCGTGAACGGCGCCGTGTGGCCATACATGGAGGTCGAACCGCGACGGTACCGGTTCAGAGTCGTGAACGCCTCGAACGCGCGGGCGTACGACCTCTCGTTGCGCAACGACACCGCCGACAGCGCCGACGACGTGCCCGCGATGTACCAGATCGCGACGGGTCACGAGTTCCTCGAAGGCGTCGTGGACATCGGCCCGGGCGGGGCGATGAGTTCGCTCCCGCTGACCGCGTTCGAGCGCGGCGAGATAATCGTCGACTTCTCGGAGCACGCCGGCGAGACGCTGACGCTGACCAACGCCGCGGACGACATCAGTGAGGTCGTCCAGTTCCAAGTGGCCGACACGACGGTCGACGACCCGACGGCGGCTCCGGCGGACCTCGATCTCCCGCAACCGACGGACTACGACCCGGAGTCCGCGAGAGCGACGCGGAGAAATACGCTCGATAGGGATCTCGGCGGCGATCCCCCTCACCTGCTGAACGGGAAGGGGATGCTCGACGACGGCGTGACCGCCCGCCCGCACCTCGGAACGACCGAGGTGTGGGAGTTCGAGAACACGACTACCCAGACCCACCCGATCCACATGCACCTGGTGAAGTTCCGGGTGATCGGCCGCGGACCGGACGGAACCGAAGACCCGGACCCGAACGAACTCGGTCCGAAAGACATCGTACGCGTCGAATCCGGCGAGACCGTCAGGGTCGTCGCCGAGTTCGGCGACTACGTCGGCAAATACCCATGGCACTGTCACATGCTTGAACACGAAGACCACGCGATGATGCGGATGTTCGAGGTGATCCGCGGCGAGATCACCCAGTACGCGAACAGCGACGGAATTATCACGAGATCCGGCGTCGACGCTGCAAAGAGCGATTGGAAGGAGAGCGAGATCGACCGCGAGGTGCTCTCGGACGTGATACACCGCTGGCATAGCGGCGAACCCGTGGAGGGGGGACAATGAGCCGACGCGGAATCCCGTCGACGCTCGTCGTCGTCCTCGTCGCGTCGCTCATGATGGCCGCTCCCGTGAGCGCGGCGATCGGCGCGGGAGCCGGCGCGCCGGCGATCGGCTCGTCGGACACCGCTCCGACTCCGGCGCTGGACACGAGCGGCCACAGCATCCAGATCACCTCGGACTCGGGCGTCGACGGCGCGATGAACCAGTCCGTGGCCGTCGAGACGAACACGACGTACACGCTGAGCGGCTGGATCAAGACGGAGAACGTCCAGGCGGGAAGCGGATACGGCGCGCAGCTGAACGTCCACGAACTCGGCGAAGCGTCGCTGACGGAGTCGGTGACCGGGACGCAGGAGTGGACGTACGTCGAGACGACGGTCAACAGCGGCGGTAACGAGGAGCTCCAGATCAACGCCCTGCTCGGCGGATGGGGAACCTCGACCGGCACGGCGTACTACGACGACATCCGGTTCGAGAACCCGCAGGGCGAGAACCTGCTCGCGAACGGCGACCTCGAAACCGGATCGCTGGCCCCCTGGACGGCCCAGACGTGGGAGGGGAGCGGCGATGGAACGCTCACCAACCAGGAGTCGGTCGCCACCGGCGACGTGAGCTCCCGGACGGTGCAGAGCCACACGGTTCAACCGGGTGGGGAGACGCTCGTCACGGTCGACGTCGAGACGAACGAGACCGAGAACTTCACCGTGGTCGAACACTTCGATCCCGCGTTCGACAGCGTGGAGATCGTCGACGCCGACGGCGCCGCCTTCGCCGAGGTCCGCAACGCGAACGACGCGGTGTTCGCGACCTACACCGACCGGAGCGAGGCGACGCTCACGTACCGGGTCACGCTCGGTGACTCGTCGTCGGTTCAGGAAGGCGACAGCTACAGTCTCAGCGGGTTCACACACTCGGACGGCGACCGCAGCGCGACCGGCGGCCAAGACCAGATCACCGTCGGCCCCGAAGATATCGGCCAGCCGCTCGTCCAGAGCGAGCGAACCGTCGACACCGGGGATCTCCAAACGGACGGAACGGCGACCGTCACCGTGAACGCGAACCCCGGTGAGGCGTCCGACTTCATCATCTACGAGGACTTCGCGCCGGCCTTCGAGTCGGTCGACATCGTCGACGCCGACGGCGCCGACGTCACCGGAGTCCGGAACAACGAGTCGCTGTTCGCCGCGTACAACGAGCGCGAGAGCGTCAGCCTCGTCTACGAAGTCGAGGTCGGATCGGCGAGCAGCTACTCCTTCGACGGCACCACGAACACCGAGACGACGAAGGGGACGTACGATCGCCGGACGACCGGCACGGACACCCTCACCGTCGACGGGCCGGGCGGTGGCGACGACCCGTCGACCAACGGCACGGTCCAGTTCGCGCAGGAGGAGTACGAGTTCGCACCCGGCGAGACGCAGACGCTCACGGTCGAGACGGACGCCGACTCGGTCGCGGGCCACCAGACCCGCATCGAGTTCGACCCCGACATGGTGACGGTCGAGAGCGTCGAGGCGGGCGATATCGGCTCGGCGATCGTCGTGAACCGTGACAACGAGAACGGCACGGTGACGGCGGCGCAGGCGCAGGCCGGCGAGACGGACGCGCCGACCCTGCTCAACCTCACGGTCACGTTCGAGGGCGACGAGGGCGATTCGGCTGAGCTCGCCTTCGATCGAGAATACACGTCGCTGTTCGACGCCGAGACCAATGCGATCGACGTCGCCTGGCGCGACGCCACGATCCAGAGCGGTACGCCCGGCGACGTCAACCTCGACGGCGAGGTCGACACCCGGGACGCGATCCTGATCCAGCAGTACATCGCCGGACAGGATCCGGGCGGCGAGGACACCGTGTTCAACCCGGCGCTGGCCGATATCAACGGCGACGGGTCGGTGACGATCACCGACGTGCTCGCCGTCCTCGAAAGGGGGGTCGATAGCTAGGTCGGCACGTCCGCAGCACCAGCGTAGCCACGCCACCGCATCCGTCGCCGCATCGCGGCGATTTTTATGCTGTCGGTGGCCGAACCGGCTTTCAGACCGCGGCTCCGGTCCGAGTTCGCGCTCGGACCACGACACCCGACCGGGCTCACGCCCATCCAACAACCAATGACGACCCACACACCATCCAAACGACTGCTCGTCTGCCTCGTCGCTGCGACCGTCGCGCTCGCGCCGCTTCTCGTCGGCGCCGGTGCGGCAGCGACGGCACCCGACGCGACCGAGCGCACCGAGCAGGTCCAGACAGACGGCGCACTGACCTTGGAAGTGACCGAGCGGACCGACGACACCGTGACCGTGACGCTCTCGACGACCGTCGAGAACGTGGCGGGCTACCAGACCCACCTCACGTTCGATCCGGAGACCACCGCGGTCGAGAGCGTCGAGGGCGGTGAGGGAGCGTTCGACGCCGATCCGGTCCAGACCGTCGACAACGCGAACGGCTCCGTGAACTTCAACCAGTACGCCGAGGGCGCACCCGACAACGCCGTGGACGCCCCGACGATGGCGACGATCACCTTCGAGACGCCAGACACCTCGACAGCGGTCTCCTTCGTCGCCGAGGACTCGCTCGTGGCGACGGGCGACCTCGAAGACGTCACCGACCTCACCCGCAACGGCGTAACGCTCGCGTCCGACGGGAGTAGCGTCGGTGACGGCGGAGACGGCAGTGATGGCGGAGACGGCAGTGACGGCGGAGGCGGGAGCGACGGCGGAGACGGCAGTGACGGCGGAGACGGGAGCGACGGTTCAGACGGTAGTAGTAGTTCAGGCGACGGCGACGGAGCTGACGGGAGCGACGGTGGAGACGGGAGCGGTAGTTCAGACGGCGACGGCGGTAGCTCCGATGAAAGCGATAGTTCAGACGGGAGCGACGGCGGAGACGGGAGCGACGGGAGCGATGGAAGCGACGGTGGCGGACCCGTCCTCGAAGAACAGTCGCCCGGCTTCGGTCCGGTGCTCGCCCTGATCGCGCTGCTGGGGTCCGCGCTCGTGTTCGGGCGGCGGAACAGGTAATCTCGAAAGCAGCCTGCCAAGTGCGTCCGGCCGGACGTCGGTCGGCCGCTCTCCCCGCGGTTTTTCGCGTGCTTTTCTCGCTCGGTTCGCAGTACGGATCGTCGAACCGTTCGAACGAGTCGGCGAGCAGAGGGCGTCGCTCCCGACGATGTCGACGAGGGCCAGCGGCTCAGCAGTGGGAGCCCGATAGATAACGGGAAAAGGTCGCGTCGTCGCCGCCGGTACCCTCGTACGATCCGGCGGGAGCGTCCGGTCCGCGTTCAGAACTCTATCGACTTGAACTTGCGTGCCTGGTTTTCGATCGCGTCTTCGGTCGCGAGGCGTTCGATGCTCGACGCGCCGAAGAACCCGACGATCCCCTCCGTGTTGTTCAAGACGTACTCGGCGTCATCGGGCCACGCGATCGGGCCGCCGTGACAGATGACGTGGACGTCGTCCCGGACGGACTTCGCCGCGTCGTGGTGCGCCTGGACGCGCTCGGACGCCTCGTCCAGATCGAGAGCGGTCTCCGCGCCGATGTCGCCGGAGGTCGTCAGCCCCATGTGCGAGACGATCACGTCGGCGCCCGCCTCGGTCATCGCCTTCGCCTGCTCCTCCGTGAACACGTACGGACAGGTCAACATCCCCTGATCGCTCGCCTCGCGGATCATGTCGACCTCCTTGTCGTACCCCATGTTCGTCTCTTCGAGATTCTTCCGATACGTGCTGTCCTCGTCGATGAGACCGACCGTCGGGAAGTTCTGCACGCCCGAGAAGCCGCGACGACGCAGGTCCTCGATGAAGACGCTCATGTCTCGGAACGGGTCCGTCCCGTTGACGCCAGCGAGCACCGGCGTGTCCTCGACGACCGGAATGACCTCGTGGCCCATCTCGACGACGATTTCGTTCGCGTCCCCGTACGGCAGGAGCCCCGCGAGGGATCCGCGTCCGTTCATCCGGTACCGCCCCGAGTTGTAAATGATGAGGAGATCGACGCCGCCGCGCTCGGCGAACTTCGCCGAGATGCCGGTTCCGGCACCCGCCCCGATGACGGGCTCTCCCGCCTCAATAGTCGATTCTAGCCGGTCGAGTGATTCCGAACGTGTATACTTCATACAATTTTAGTGGGCATCCCGCGTCACTTTAATATTGTGGAACAAACAACTAGGTTGGCGTTACTCGGTGGTCCACCGGGCCGGCGGAGCAGCTGACGCGACGGTCACGAAACGAGCTGCGCGCGAAAACGGGAGTCCAACGCGGGCAGAGCGAAGTTCGCGGTTGCGGCGGTACGCCTCTCGTGAGAGCGCGATCAGACGTCGGGGAACTCACCCGGCGGGAAGATCGTCGCCTCCGCCGCTTCGCGAATCTCGGCTTCCGGGCCGGGCGGACAGTACACGGCGAGGAACCGGAGGGGTTCCCACGAGGTGTTTATCGTGCTGTGTTCGACCCCGCTCGGAATGTGGACCATCTCCCCCGCCGTGACCGTTCGCTCCTCGTCGGCGATGGTCTGTTCGCCTTCCCCGCCGAGAATGTACAGTATCTCCTCGCTGTCGGGATGGGTATGCCGCTCGTGGCCTTTTCCGGGTTCGAGCATCACGACGCCCGCGCTGAATCCGGACGAACCGGTCACCTCCGGGGTGTTCATCCACTTGAGCGTCCCCCAGTCGAGCTGGATGGTCTCTACGTCTTCCGGGCTGACGAAGCGTTTTTCAGCTACCATAATACGTGATAACAGTCAACGGTCGATGATAAATATATTGGTGATGCATGTGCTAGCGAGCATCACGATCGGAGGGTGATCGATGAGATCGCTCGCCCGACCCCCATGCAACACAACAACTCACATATCGTAAACGAATTCGGAGTGGGGTGAGTGAATTGTGTTTAATTATTCAACATATACAGATCTGGATCATGCGGGATTCCGCGTACGTCAGGAGAGATCGATGTGTCCCGACGGAAGCACACGGACGACATCGCCGGTAATATCGGCAGCGAGCCGTCTTCTACGCGATTTCGACGGCTGTCACCACCTTCGCCACGATCGGCGGTCGCGGCCGGACAGATCAGACGTTTGAACAGTAATTGACGGCGTTTGACTATATTCACATATCGTGAATACGGTGTTCCGTCGACCGGTCGATCGACCGTCTCGCCGGATCACGGGACGCGCCCGCTGGATGGATCGATGTCAGTGTCGAGAAGTCCGGACCGTAGTATTACAAACATAACTTTGTAATTTGAGGTAGTCCCTCATGATAGACAATCACGATCAGCCTGCCGCTGACACGAGCAGGTACAATCTTGCGAACGCTCGGTTCGGCGGAGAGCCGTTCGTTTACGATATGTGATTTCGTGTCACAGATTCGGGGCGATCGAACGGCCGCGGTCCGTCAGAAGAATGTGGCAGCGTGGAGCGCCGCGACGAGCACCGTGAGCACGCCGACGCTCGCGACGGTAGTCGTAAAGATGGCCGTACTGAGGTACTCGGGCGCTGTGATCCCGTCGACGACCACGTCGTCGGCGTACTCGATCGTGAGTGCGAGCGGGATGACCGCTGCCGGGGTCGCGCACTCCAACACGAACACCTTCGCGACGGTGGGGTTGTTGAACCCGAGGGCGAGCGCCAGCGCGAGCCCGACGATCGGCGCGATGACGAGCTTTAGGGTGGAGGGGAGAATGGACCGCGAAACCGCGGAAACGTCCGTCCCCGCCATCTGGATACCGAGGATGAGGAGCATCACCGGGACCGAGGCGTCGCCGACGAGACCGACGGTCTCCATCGCCGCCGAGTCGGCCGGCGGGACGAGTTCGAGCGCCCGCATCGCGACGGCGGCCGCGATGGCGTATATCAACGGGAGCCGAAACACCTCGAGCACCGCGTCGAGCGGCCGGCTGTCGGACCCGCCGGACGCGATATAGACGCCGAGAGTGTACACCACGAGGTTCTGGATCGTGAGATAGAGGACGGCCGTCGTTCGCCCGATCTCGCCGAAAGCGAACTCGGAGAGCGGGATTCCGACGAATCCCGAGTTCGGGAACGCCGCTGCCAGCATCAGTGCGCCGAGGAGCGGTCCGGACTCCCCGCTGAGGCGTCCGACGCCCCACGCGATCGCGATCATGACGACGGCGTATCCGGCGACGCCGACGCCGAGTTTCGCGACTTCCCCGCCGCCGAGCGTGGTCGTCGCAATGCTGTGAAACGCGAGCGCCGGGATGAGAACGTACAGTCCGAGCGTGTTTATCGAACCGACGTCGATGTCGGTCGCCCGCGCCAGCAGATACCCGACGACCGCCACCGAGAGGATCGGGAGAATCGCGTTCGTGAACGCGCCCGTTATCGACATTCCCTCGCACCCGCTTGCGCGTTTCGCGATTGGTCGACCAGTTCGACTGCGGCTGTTTGCCGTAGCTGTCGCCTCACATACCACTCATACACCTTCGGGTACAAATAGTATCGGAGATTGGCTCGGAGCGCGACGTGGACGGCGAGGGCCCCGGTCAAGTCCGCCGGAGAGCCGATCGAACCGCTCGCTCGCAACGACCGTCGCTCTGGGTTCCCTGGAGTCCGAACGAGAGAAAATATCCGCGTGGGGTAGCTTTATTCCCGTGGACAAACGAGATGTCAACGCTATATGACAGAGGTTACTCTGCGGCGGACGCAGCTTGCAACGCCCGCGAGCGACGAGAAGATGATGCACTCGGCGGCCGACAGCGACGCCGACGAGGTGTTTCTCGACTTGGAGGACTCGGTG
>Ga0207850_100659_pt1 | contig 16517 bp, 17 predicted proteins | sample 23E2SouthBayCA_FD_187746 | JGI IMG/M metagenome (GOLD analysis project Ga0207850, IMG submission 187746) | Aerobic enrichment media microbial communities from Eden Landing Ponds, California, USA - A23 E3 (3) (SPAdes) | ecosystem: Environmental > Aquatic > Marine > Unclassified | place...
ACTCGAAGGTTACTGACCGATTACAGCGCGTCCCACGACTTCATCGCGCGCGACCACGACGTAATCTTCGCGATCCAGCGGGCCGCGGCGCCCTTCTTGAGCATCTTCGCGGGCGTGCCGTTGAACGTGCGGAACGGCGACTCGAAGCCGTTTATCTGGACGTCGTGGGCGATGGCGGTCTCGCCGATGGAGACCAGCGTCCCTTGGTCGTCGTACGTCCACGTGCGCAGCGGCCGGCCGTCGATGGCGCGCGCGAGGTTCGCGGCGGCGACGTCGGCGGCCTGCCACGCGGCCTGCGCGGTCGGCGGCGCGACCTCGTCGGCGGGCTGGTCGACCAGCGAGCAGTCCCCGACCGCGAACACGCGCTCGTCCTCGGTCTGGAGGTTCGACTCCGCCTGCAGGCGGTTGTGCTCGGCGTCGAGGTCCACGTCCGCGAGTTCGCTGGGGCCGGTGACGCCGCCCGTCCAGAGGAACACGTCGTAGTCGAGGTCCTCGCGCTCGTCGAACTCGATGTGGTCCTCGGCGGCCGCCGTGATGGGGTCGTCGGTGAGAATCTCGATGTCGCGCTCCTCGAGGCGGTGGCGCAGCGCGCCCTGAATCTCGCTGTCGCCCGGCGGGAAGATTTCGGGCAGCGCCTCCACGAGCGTCACATCGATGGGCGCGTTGTGGCGGTCGCGGAACTCCGCGACTTCGCCCGCGCTCTGGATGCCCGACAGCCCCGCGCCGCCGACGACGACCTTCGCGGGGTCGTCCCGGGTGGCCTCCTTCGCGGCGGCCTTGACGTCCTCGTGAATCGCCCGCGCGTCGTCGAGGCTCTTCAGCGTGTGGGGGTGTTCGCCCATCCCGTCGATGCCGTAGGTCGCGGTCTCGGAGCCGATGCCGACGAGGAGGTAGTCGTAGGAGAGGTCGTCGCCGTCGGCGAGTTCGACGGTGCGCTCGTCCACGTCAACGTCGACGACCGAGTCGTGGACGAACCGCGTCCCGCGGGACTTGATGTCCTCGACGGGAATCGTGATCTTGTCCTCGACGCCCGGGTCGCGGATGACGCGGTGGGCCTCGTGGAGCACGAGGTGGTAGTCGGTGTCGGAAACCCAGACGAGGTCCGCGTCGGGGCCGAGTTCGTCTTCGAGCTTCGACACGGCGCCGGCGCCAGCGTAGCCGGCACCCAGAACGACGACCTTCGTTGTCATACGGAACCCTGCGTGACCCGGTGATACAAAGGCTTTGAAACGCCGCGCGTCAGTGCTCGGGTTCTTCGGCGGGGGCTTCCATCGAGTCGATTTTCAGGATGAGGATGTTCGCCGTGTCGTCCTTGCCGTCCAGCGTCCCCTCGACGACGAGCTTCGAGAGGGGCGTCGGGCCGACGGTGACGCTGTCGCCCTCGTGGAACTCACGGATGGAGCCGCGGAGGTGAATCTCCGCGCGGCACAGCTCGGGGTGGTGGACGCTCGTCAGGCCGACCTCCTCGACGTTCGCGTCCTCGACGACCTCGCCCTCGTGGCGGACGGGGACCTCCGCGGTCGTGTCGAGCTTCTGAATCTCCAGCGCCTCGTAGGCGTTGACGGTCGGCTTGTAGCCGCCCTTCGGACCGGGGACGCCCTCGACGAGCTGGAGCGCTTTCAGGCTCTGCATCTGGTTCCGGATGGTGCCCGGGTTGCGGTCGACCTCCTCGGCGATGTCCTCGCCCTTGACGGCCTGCTCGCGCTCCGTGTAGAGGTCTACGAGCGCTCGCAGTATCGTCTTCTGACTGGAGGTCAGTTCAATCGATGACATACGATTGGTTTGGCTGGTGTTTTCCATAAATCCCCCGATGGGGAGCCCGCCGGGTGGCGCCGAAACGGTAGGTTTTACGGCCCGCCCGGCAACCCTCGCACATGGACGGAAATCGCGTTCTCGTCACCGGCGGCGCGGGGTTCATCGGGTCGAACCTCGCCAACCGCCTCGCCGCGGACAACGACGTCGTCGCCCTCGACAACGGCTACCTCGGGACGCCCGAGAACCTCGACGACGCCGTCGAGTACGTCGAGGCGGACGTGCTCGACGACGACCTCCCGACGGACGTCGACGTGGTCTTCCACCTCGCGGCGCTGTCCTCCCGGCAGATGCTCGAAGAGAACCCCCGAGAGGGCGCACGCGTCAACGTCGAGGGGTTCGTGAACGTCGTCGAGCAGGCCCACGATGACGGCTGCAACACCGTCGTCTACGCCTCGACGTCCTCGGCGTACGGGAGCCGCACCGAGCCGAGTCCCGAGGACATGGACTTGGAGGCCGCGACCGGCTACGACGCCTCCATGCTCGGCCGCGAGCGCTACGCCGAGTATTACAACAACTTCTACGACGACCTCACGTGTGCGGGGATGCGCTTCTTCTCCGTCTATCAGGGCTACGGCGGCAACGAGGCCCACAAGGGCGAGTACGCCAACACCGTCTCGCAGTTCACCGAGAAGATTGCCGACGGCGAGTCCCCGGTGCTGTGGGGGGACGGCTCCCAGACGCGGGACTTCACGCACGTCGACGACATCGTGCGCGGGCTCGTGACGACCGCCGAGCACGAGCTGGTGGGCGTCTACAACCTCGGCACGGGCGAGTCGTACTCGTTCAACGAGATGGTCGAGCTCATCAACGACGCGCTCGGCACGGACGTCGAGCCCGAGTACGAGCCAATTCCGCTGGAGAACTACGTCCACGACACGTGCGCGGACATCTCGAAAATCAAGGCGGCGACCGGCTGGGAGCCCGAGATTAGCTTCGAGGAGGGCGTCGAGCGCGTCTGCGCGCCCTACCTCGACGACTGATTACCGGCGGAGGAGTCCCCGTTCGACGAGCTTCGTCGCCACCAGCGAGGACGCGACGAGCGTCCCGCCGAGGGCGAACCCGACCGCGAGCGCCGACCCCGCGAACGGCACGAGGGTCCGCGGGAAGTAGAGGTACACCCACGCGGCGACGGCCGCGTAACAGGCCAGCGGCACGAGCAACACGACCGCTCGCTTCGGGCCGAGTCGCTTCAGGTCGCCGTACGTGCGGTCGTGCCACGGGTTCCCGGTCAGCGGCAGCCACGCCAGCCAGCCGATCAGTCGGAAGAGAAGGTACCGGAGTTGACGTCGCTTGGAGGGCACACCGCAGAACGCTACTTCTTCCGACATAAGCGCTTCGCCGTCGCGGAACCGGACGCACTAAGGGCCGCTCGCCGTAGCTACGGGCATGGCCAAGACCGTCCACGTCATCGGCGCACCGATGGACTACGGCTCGGACCGACGCGGGGTCGACATGGGACCGTCGGCGATTCGCTACGCCGACCTCGCGGCGGAGCTGGACGCGGCGGGCGTCGACGCCGTCGACACCGGCGACCTGCCCGTGCCGCGCGCGGAGGAACGCGACCCGAACGGCGGCAACGCGAAGTTCCTCAACGAAATCGAGGACGTCTCCGTCCGGCTCGCCGACGGAGTCGCGGACGCGCTCAGCGAGGGCGCGTTCCCGCTCGTGCTCGGCGGCGACCACGCGGTCGCCATCGGGTCACTGTCCGGGAGCGCGCGGGACGCCGACATCGGCGCGCTCTGGCTGGACGCCCACGGCGACTTCAACACGCCCGCGACCTCGCCCAGCGGCAACGTCCACGGGATGCCGCTGGCGGCGGCGCTGGGCCGCGGCGACTTCGCGGACACCCCGTGGGCGAACGCCCCCGGGCTCCGCGAGGAGAACGTCGCGCTCGTCGGCCTCCGGAACCTCGACCCGTCCGAGCGGGAGGCCATCCGCGAGAGCGAGATGACGGCGTTCACGATGAGCGACATCGACGAGCGCGGCGTCACCAGCGTCGTCGACGAGGCGCTGGACATCGTGACCGCGGGTACCGACGGCGTCCACGTCTCGCTGGACGTCGACTGGCTGGACCCCGACGAAGCCCCGGGCGTCGGGACGCCGGTCCGCGGCGGCGCGACCTACCGGGAGGCCCACGCGGCGCTGGAAGCGATCGCACAGCGGGACAGCGACGAGGGGTTCCTGCGGTCGATGGAAGTGGTAGAAGTGAACCCGATTCTGGACGAGTCAAATCGTACAGCGGACATCGCCGCAGAACTGGCCGCGAGCGCGCTCGGGAAGCGAATCCTCTGAGGCCGCGTCAGAGCGCGGCCGTGGCGACGGCGTACACGAGCCCGAGGCCCGCCGCGGCGAGCGCGGCGTGCCCGAGCGCGCCGAACACGACCGCGGCGCCAGCGAGTATCCTGTCGAGCGGTTCGAGTTCGCGTCCGAAGACCTCCTGTTCGCGTTCGGCGACAGCCATTGTCGTTCACCCACTTGGGGATACGACGCGCGGAGGGACAATCCCCCGGGGCGGTTCCTACGCGACTGTAAGCGCTCCCAGTCCGTGAGAATCCGCGGCCGCGGGTGGACGGCTACTGCTCGTCGTCGCCGTCGCGGTCGTCGCTGTCCTCGCCGCTGGGTCGGTAGACGGACACGTCGGCGACCTCGTCGCCTTCTTCGACGTCCATCACTTTCACGCCCTTCGTGTTCCGGCCGACCGTCGAAATCTCGTCGACGGGCAGCCGAATAATCTGGCCGTCCTCGCTCATCGCCACGAGGTTGTCGCCCTCGCTGACGGTGTCCAGCGAGACGACGCCGCCGTTGCGGTCGCCGGTCTTGATGTCCACGAGCCCCTTCCCGTTCCGGGACTGCTTGCGGTACTCCGACAGCGGCGTGCGCTTCCCGTAGCCGTACTCGGTGACCGTGAGCAGCGTGCGTTCGTCGTCGGGTTCGACCTGCGCGAGCCCCGCCACGCGGTCGTCGCCTTCGAGGTCCATCCCGCGGACGCCGCGGGCGTTCCGGCCCATCGCGCGGACGTCGTTCTCGTCGAAGCGAATCGCCATCCCGTGCTCGCTGCCGAGCACTACGTCGTGGCTGCCGTCCGTGACCTCCACGTCCGCGAGTTCGTCACCGTCTTCGAGGCTGATGGCGATGATGCCCGTCGAGCGGATGTTCTCGAACTCGCCGACGGTCGTGCGCTTGACGTAGCCGTGGCGGGTCGCCATCGTGAGGTACTCGTCGTCGGACTCGAAGTCGAGGTCGTCGTCCGTGACGACCGCCGAAATCTCCTCGCCGTCGTCGAGGTCGAGGATGTTCACCGCGGAGGTGCCCCGCGCCGTGCGGGACATCTCCGGCACCTGATGGACTTTCAGGCGGTAGACCTGCCCCTGATTCGTGAAGCACAGGAGGTAGTCGTGGGTGCTCGCGGTGAACACCGCGGACACCCGGTCCTCGTCTTTGAGGTCGGTGCCGATGATGCCCTTCCCGCCGCGGTGCTGGGCGTCGAACGTCTCGGCGGGCACGCGCTTGATGTAGTCGCTCTCCGTGAGCACCACCACCACGTCCTCCTCGGGGATGAGGTCCTCGTCGGTGACCGTGCCCGTGTCCTCGATGAACGACGTGCGGCGCTCGTCGTCGTACTCGTCTTTGATGTCGCGGAGTTCGTCCTTGATGACCGAGAGGAGTTCCGCCTCGCTGCCGAGAATCTCTTCGAGGCGCTCGATGCGCGCGGTCACGTCCTCGTACTCGGACTCGATTTCCGCTGCCTCCATCGACGTGAGGCTCCCCAACTGCATCCGCACGATGTGGTCGGCCTGCGCCTGCGTGAACCCGAAGTCGTCCTTCAGCGCTTCCTTGGCGTCGTCGCGGTCCTCGGCGTTCTGGATAGTCTCGACCACGTCGTCGGCCTGCTCTAAGGCCTTGAGGCGGCCTTCGAGGATGTGCGCGCGGTCCTCGGCCTCCGCGAGGTCGTGCTCGGAGCGCCGCCGCACCACTTCCTTCCGGTGGGCGACGTACTCTTCGAGCATCTCCTTGAGCGTGAGGACCTTCGGCTGGCCGTCCACGAGCGCGAGGTTGATGACGCCGAACGTCCGTTCGAGGTGCGACTCCAGCAGGTGGTTCTCCACCACGTCCGTGTTCGCGTTGCGCTTGAGCTCGACGACGATGCGGATGCCGTTCCGGTCGGACTCGTCGCGGAGGTCCCGCACGCCGTCGAGGTCGCCGTCGCGCACGTCATCGGCGATGCGCTCGACGAGCTTCGACTTGTTCTGCTGGTAGGGGAGCTCGGTGATGACGATGCTGTCGCTCGAATCGCCCTCCTCGACGTGGTACTCGGCGCGCATCCGGACGCGGCCCCGCCCCGTCTGGTAGGCCTGCTTGACGTCCGAGCGCCCGACGATGTTCCCCGCGGTCGGGAAGTCCGGCCCCTTCACGTGGTCCATCAGATCGAGGACCGTGCAGTCGGGGTTGTCGATGAGGTGGACGGTGGCGTCGATGACCTCGCCGAGGTTGTGCGGCGGGACGTTCGTCGACATCCCGACCGCGATGCCCGAGGAGCCGTTCACGAGCAGGTTCGGGAACGCCGACGGCAGCACCGTCGGCTCCTGCAGGCGGTCGTCGTAGTTCGACTGGAAGTCGACGGTGTCCTTCTCGATGTCCGTCAGCAGCTCCTCGGCGATGGGGTCCATGCGGGCCTCCGTGTACCGCATCGCGGCCGCGGGGTCGCCGTCCACGCTGCCGAAGTTCCCCTGTCCGTCCACGAGCGGGTACCGCATCGAGAAGTCTTGGGCCATCCGCACGAGCGCGTCGTAGATGGCGGAGTCGCCGTGCGGGTGGTAGTCGCCCATCGTGTCCCCGACGATGTTCGAGGACTTCCGGTGGCTGGAGCCACTGGAGACGCCCGCCTCGTGCATCGCGTAGAGGATGCGGCGGTGGACGGGCTTGAGGCCGTCCCGGACGTCCGGGAGCGCGCGACCCGCGATGACGCTCATCGCGTAGTCGATGTACGACTGCTCCATCTCCTCGTCCACGCGGACGTTCTTCACGCGGTCCGCCACGTCGTCGGGTACGTCTGGGTCTGGTGCGTCCGAACTCATGTTAGATGTCCACCCACTCTGCGTCCGTGGCGTGGTCTTGGATGAACTGCTTGCGCGGCTCGACGGCGTCCCCCATCAGCACGGAGAACATCTTGTCCGCGGCGGCGGCGTCGTCGACGGTGATGCGCTTGAGGATGCGGTTGTCGGGGTCCATCGTGGTGTCCCAGAGCTGCTGGGGGTTCATCTCTCCGAGGCCCTTGAACCGCTGGACCTGCGTCGGGTTGCCGTTGCACTTCTCCTCGACGATGCGTTCGCGCTCCTGCTCGGTCATCGCGTCGTAGGTGTTCCCGCGGTACCGGATGCGGTACAGCGGCGGCTGGGCGGCGTACACGTAGCCCGCCTCCAGAAGCGGCTTCATGTGCCGGTAGAAGAACGTCAACAGGAGCGTGCGGATGTGCGCGCCGTCCACGTCGGCGTCGGTCATCATCACGATCTTCTTGTACCGGATGTCGTCGATGCCGAACTCGTCGCCGATGCCGGTGCCGAGCGCGGTGATGATGTGGCGAATCTCGTCGTGTTCGAGAATCCGGTCGAGGCGGTGTTTCTCGACGTTCAGAATCTTCCCGCCGAGCGGCAGGATGGCTTGGAACTCGGGGTTGCGGCCCTGCTTGGCGGAGCCGCCCGCGGAGTCGCCCTCCACGATGAACAGCTCCGCGTCGTCGGGGTCTTTCGTCTGGCAGTCAGCGAGCTTCCCGGGGAGGCTCGTCGAGGACAGCGCGCTCTTGCGCCGCGTGAGCTCCTCGGCCTTCTTCGCGGCCTTCCGGGCCTTCGCGGCCTCGACGGCCTTCCGCACGACGGCCTCGGCGGTGTCGGGGTTCTCCTCGAAGTACGTGCCCAGCCCCTCGTGGACCGTGCCCTCGACGATGCCGCGGACCTCGCTGTTGCCGAGCTTCGTCTTCGTCTGCCCCTCGAACTGCGGGTCGGGGTGTTTCACGGAGACGACCGCGGTGAGGCCCTCGCGGATGTCCTCGCCGGTGAGGTTCTCGCCGTCGAGCTCCCCGAGCAGGTCGTTCTCGTTGGCGTAGTCGTTGACAGTGCGCGTGAGCGCGGTCTTGAAGCCCGTGAGGTGGGTGCCGCCCTCGCGGGTGTTGATGTTGTTGGCGAACGCGTGCGTCGAGGACTGGAGGTCGTCGGTCGCCTGCATCGCGATTTCGACGTGGATGCCGTCGTCCTCGTCCTCGAAGTAGATGACGTCGTCGTGGAGCGCCTGCCGGCTCTCGTTGAGGTACTCGACGAACTCTCGGATGCCGCCCTCGTACTCGAACGTCGTGGACTGCCCGTCGTCGCCGCGCTCGTCCGTGAGCGTGATTTCGACGCCCGAGTTCAGGAACGCGAGCTCGCGGAGCCGGGATTCGAGCGTGGAGAAGTCGTAGTCGGTCGTCTCGAAGATGTCGCTGTCCGGCCGGAACCGAATCAGCGTCCCGGTCTCGTCGTTGCCGACGTCGCCGATGCGTTCGAGGTCGGTGACGGGCTCGCCGTGCTCGAACTTCTCGCGGTACTTCCCGCCGTCGCGGGAGACCTCGACGGCGAGGCGCTCGGAGAGCGCGTTCACCACGGAGACGCCGACGCCGTGGAGGCCGCCGGAGACTTGGTAGGACTTCCCGTCGAACTTCCCGCCGGCGTGCAGGACCGTGAGGATGACCTCGACCGCGGGCCGGTCGTACTCCTCGTGGGTGTCTATCGGGATGCCGCGGCCGTCGTCCTCCACGCTCACGGAGCCGTCCTCGTGGAGCGTGACTTCGATGCGGTCGCAGTACCCCGCCAGCGCTTCGTCGATGGAGTTGTCCACGACCTCGTAGACGAGATGATGGAGGCCACGAGCGTCAGTGGAACCGATGTACATCGCCGGCCGCTTCTGGACGGCTTCTAACCCCTCCAGAACCTGGATTTGGCCAGCGCTGTACTCGCTTTGGTCAGACATGAACGTTGCACAGTGGTAGAGCCCCCGCACTTAAAAAAGGCTTGCACGCACGCACGCGTGCGAGGGAACCGGTCGAGTCGGCGGCCGATTCGACGAGTGGACGAGGATTCGACGCGCCGACGCGAACGGTTTTTCGGGTGCGTGGCGCGCCTCCGGACGCGATGCAACTGCCACTGTCACAGAACCGGCTGGTCGCACTCGCCTTGGTGGGCGTCGTGCTCACCGGCGGTGTCACCGCGCTGCTCGCGGCGCCGGGGGCGTTCGGCGCCGCCCTCGGAGGCGACGGCGAAGCCGGCGGCGGCCCGGCTGTCGCGGACGCGCCGCCGGCCCAGAACGACTCCTTCACGCCGGCCGTCCAGACGCAGCCCGACGACGGTGAGGACGATTTCTACGAGGAGGACGAACACGCCGAGGAAGACGAGGAGGGCGAAGAGCACGAGTCCGGAGAGGAGGACGAGGCACACGAAGAAGGCGAAGAGGGTGAGGAGTACGAACACGAATCGGTCCGGTTAGTCGAGGTCGAGCCGTGACCGCCGTGACCCCCCAGTCGCCGACCGGAGCCGTGCTCGCCCGCGTCGGCACCGCCCGCGAATCGTTCGACTGCTGCGACAGCTCGTTCCGGGTCGCCGCGTGGGGACCGCGGGCCGACCGCGCAGTCGAGCGCGGCGTCGACCGCGCCCGCGCTCTCGAACAGGCCCTCGACGCGTTCGACCCGGACAGCGCGGTCTCGACGCTGCGGTCGACCGGCAGCGTGACGAACCCCCACGTGGCTCGCGTCGCGGAACGCGCGCTCGAGTACCACGACCGCACTGACGGCCGCTTCGACCCCCGGCACGGCGGCGTCGAACGAGCGGTGAAGTCCTACGTCCGCGGCGACACGGACGAGGTCGACGCCGCGTTCGTCGTCGACGGGGGCGAGCGGTCGGTCACCGTCGACGGGGCCCGCGTCGAGAGCAGCGTCGAACTCGACCTGAACGGCCTCGCAAAGGGGTATCTCGTCGACAGGGTCGCCGAATCGCTGCGCGGCGTGGCGACCCGCGGGTTCGTCGACGGCGGCGGCGACCTCTCTCCGCCACCGGGGCCGGTAGGCGTCGAACGGCCGAGCGGCGGGGCCCACGTCGCCGTCCTCGACACCGACTGGGCCGTCGCGTCGTCGGGGAACTACCGGCGGACGCGCGGCCCGGTCGACCACCTCTACGACCCCGTCGAGGGCCGCGTGGGGGCGCGCCACGAGCAGGTCACCGTGGTGGCGCGGCGGGACACGCTGGAAGCCGACGCGCTCGCCACGGCGCTCGCCGTCACGCCACTGGACGAGGCCCTCGAACGCGCCGAGGCGTGGCCGGGCGCGGAAGCCCTCCTCTACGGCGGGGGCGAGACGCACCAGACGCCGGGGTTCGACGCCCATGTCCGGGCGTAGTCACCGGCGGCTCGCGGTGCTCGCGGTGGTCGTGCTCCTCGCTTCGGCCCCGGTCGTGGCCGAGGTCCGGGACGCGCGGGAGCGACGGGTGGCGGACGCGCGGAGCCGGGACCTCGTCGACGACGTGGTCGCACAGCGGGTCGCGCCCGGCGACTTCGACGGCGACGGCGTCCGCGACGCCCGGGACGCCTGCCCGCGGCGGCCCGAGACGGACAACGGCTTTCGGGACAACGACGGCTGTCCGGACGTCGTCGCCACCACGGGGGCGTCCTGATGGGGGTCGTCTGGCTGCTCGACCGCGCCACCGGGCTGCTCGCGTACCCCGCGCTGTGGCTGGCTGTGGCGTCCGGCATCTGGTACGACGCCAGCGAACTCGGGCCGCTGCGCGACGCCGCGCACGCCGCCCACATCCCCATCGCGGCCTTCGCGTCGCTGCTCGTCGTCACCCACGGCGCCCTCGGCACCGTCGACGTGGTGCTCGTCGTCGCCGGCCGCTCGCCGGTGCCCGACTACGGCCTGCCGTACCTCGCCGCCGGCGTCGCCGTCGGCGCGGGCGCGTTCCTCGTGTTGGCCGTCGCGGTGCTGGCGTTCCTCGACCCGCTGCGGGCCGCGCGGCCGTGGTCGCCGACGGTCGTGCACTGGCTCTCCTACGTCGGGTTCGGGTTCGCCACCGTCCACGGGGCCGCCGTCGGCACCGACGTGACGTGGGTGCCGACGCGGTGGGTCGTCGCCTCGCTCGTCGTGCTGGCGTACATGATCGCGCTGCGAGCGGTGGCGGCCAGCGACGCGGTCGAGGTGGCTGCCGCTCAATAGCCCTCCCAGATGTCGAGGAGCCGGTCGACCAGTCGGTCGGCGAACGACTTCCGGTGGAGCACGTAGAGGTACCGGACGCGGTCGGGGGCTACCAGCGAGTACGCGACCGCTCGGCCGTCGCGCTCCTTCTCGACGAGGCCGGCGTCGTGGAGCTTCGAGAGGTGCCACGACACCGTCGACGCCGCCTTCTCCAGTCGCTCGGCGAGCTCGCTGGTGGTGAGCGGGCCGTCCGCGGCGAGATGCGCGAGCACCCGTCTGGCGTTCCGGCGGCGGAGCGCGTTCATCGTCTGCCGGTCGCCCTCGTCGAAGGAGTCGGCGGGATAGTAGCGGGTGTACTGGCCGTCCCGTGAGGCTTCCACGAGGTCGGCGTCGGCGAGCCACTGGAGGTGGTACTGGAGCGTGCCCTCCGCGTAGGGGAGGTCGTCCACGAGCGCTCGGAAGTGCACGCCCGGCGTCTCCCGCACGGCGCGGAAGATGCGGCGTCTGGACTCCAGTTCGAGGCGCTCTCCCGGCATCTCACTCGACGAACAGCGCGGCGAAGAACGCGAGCAGTCCAGCGAGCACCAGCAGCACCGACGAGTGCTCGACCAGTTCGACGGTCGACGGGTCGAGGTACGGGAGCAGCTCGTACTCGAGGAAGACGACCAAGCCCCGGACGGCGAAGAGGCCGTACGCGAGGGCGACGACGAGCATCCGGCGCTCCCGTTCGCGCCGGTAGGCGGCGACGCTGAGCGCTGTTAGGGCCGCCGCGAGCAGGAACACGCCGAGTCCGCCGAACTGTTCGAGTTGCTGTGCGAGTGTCGCCATGCCCGAACGTCCGGGCGGTCGGTGCGTAAGCGTTGGCGTCCACGCGTCGAATCGAGCGCTGGCGTGCCACCGCTCCGGCGTCGTCCGCCTCGAACGCGTGCCGTCTCCCGAATCGAACGCGCCGCTACGGAGCTCGCGTTTCACTTTCACCCCGGCACCGCTGGGGTTTTAGCCTCCGGTCTTGAAAGAGAGGACACTGAATGACGTCGTTCCAGTCGACACTCGGCGAGGAGGAGGGTATCGCGGAGGAGCTCGCCGCGAGCCAGCGCGAAATCTCCATCGCCGAGTTCTTCGAGAAGAACAAGCACATGCTCGGCTTCGACTCCGGGGCCCGAGGGCTGGTCACGGCCGTCAAGGAGGCCGTGGACAACGCCCTCGACGCCACCGAGGAGGCCGGCATCCTCCCGGACATCTACGTCGAAATCGAGGAGGGCCGCGACTACTACACCCTTGTCGTCGAGGACAACGGGCCGGGCATCACCAAAGCACAGATTCCGAAAATCTTCGGCAAGCTCCTGTACGGCTCGCGGTTCCACGCCCGCGAGCAGTCCCGCGGCCAGCAGGGCATCGGCATCTCCGCGGCGGTCCTCTACTCTCAGCTCACGTCCGGGAAGCCGGTGCGCATCGAGAGCCGCACGCAGGACTCGGGCGTCTCGAACTACTACGAGCTCATCATCGACACGGACACCAACGAGCCCGAAATCAGCGTGGAGAAGGAGCTGTCGGCCGCGGAGAGCGACCTGCGCGGCACGCACGGCACGCGCATCGAGATGGACCTTGAAGCGAACATGCGCGCCCGCGGCCAGCTCCACGACTACGTCAAGCACACCGCGGTTGTCAACCCCCACGCGCGCATCGAACTGCAGGAGCCGAAGGGCGAAATCAAGGCCGAGCGCGCCGATGGCGCGGGCCTCCCCGAGGAGACCGAGGAGATTCGCCCCCACCCGCACGGCGTCGAACTCGGGACGCTCATCAAGATGCTCGGCGAGACCGACTCGCACTCGGTCTCGGGGTTCCTCCAGTCGGAGTTCACCCGCGTCGGGAAGAAGACCGCCGACGGCATCGTGGACGCGTTCCGCGACCGCCACTACGGCCGCGAACTGCGCTGGCGGCCGCCCGGCATCGACTCCGAGACCGACCTCGAAGCCGCCGTCGTCGACGCCGTCTCGAACAAGGGCGCCGACGACACCGCTGCGTTCGCCGAGCGCGTCGCCGACGCCGTCGAGGACGCCGAGTGGGTCGCGTACTCCGAACTCGAAGCGCTCGTCGCGGACGCCGCCACGGAGTCCGAGGCGTCCTCGGGCACGACGTTCGGCGACACCGTCCGCGAGCACGTCGTCGACGCGGTGTGGGCGGCGCTGACCGAGGACCGCGCGGCCGACGTGTTCGTCGCCGTGGACGCCGCGACGACCGTCCAGAAGGACGACGCGACCGTCCGCGGGCTCGCCGAGCGCGTCGCCGACAAGTTCGGCGCCGACACACCCCGCGACCGCGTCACCCGCGACGAACTCGAAGAGTTCGTCTACCGCGCCGCCGAGATAACCGAGGAAGTCGAGGACGCCACCGTCGGCGAGACGGCGCGCGAGAACGTCGTCGAGGAGCTCTGGACCGACATGGCGACGGTCCCAGACGACCCGCCGAAGACCAAAGACGTGGCGGGCGACCGCGACACCGCCAGCGAACTGCTGGCGGCGATGGCGAGCGTCGACGTGATGGCGCCGCCGACCTCGTGTCTCTCCCCCATCGAGGCCGACCTCGTGGAGGCCGGCCTCCGCAAGGAGTTCGACGCCGAGTTCTACTCGGCGGCCACCCGGGACGCCGAGGTCCACGGCGGCGACCCGTTCATCGTGGAGGCCGGCATCGCGTACGGCGGCGACCTCGAAGACCAAGGCGGCGTCGACCTGCTGCGGTTCGCCAACCGCGTGCCGCTGGTCTACCAGCGCGGCGCCTGCGCGACCACGAACGTCGTCAAGGACATCGGCTGGCGGAACTACAACCTCGACCAGCCCGGCGGCAGCGGGCTCCCACAGGGCCCCGCCGTCATCATGGTGCACGTCGCCTCCACGAACGTGCCGTTCACCAGCGAGTCCAAGGACGCCATCGCGTCCGTCGAGGAAATCGAGGACGAGATCGAGCTGGCGGTCCGGGAGGCCGCCCGCGACCTCAAGTCGTTCCTCAACAAGCGCCAGTCGATGCGCAAGCGCCAGCAGAAGCAGAACGTCATCATGGACATCCTCCCGACGATGGCCGAGAAGGTCTCGGAGATGACCGACAACGAGCCCCTCGCTGTCGAGGACTCGCTGGCGCGCATCATGAACAACGTCCTCGTCGAGCGCGAAATCGACGACGGCGAGGTGACGCTGCGCGTCGAGAACCACGGGAGCTCGGCGGCCGACGTGGAGGTCACGGACATCGTCACCGCCGAGCCGGCCGATCCCTCCGACGGGAACGTCGTGGAGATGGACGGCGAGTGGTTCGTGAAGTGGTCGCCGTCGGTCTCCGGCGACGACGCCGCGGAGCTGACGTACAGCGTACCGGACGACGCGGAGTTCGACCTCTCCGTGCAGGGCGTCGAGGACGCCCGCCTCACTGTCAACCAATGAGCGACGCAAACACCCCAGACACCCCGAAGGGCGACGACGCCCGCGACCAGCTCGTCGAGCTGGCCGAACAGTTCTACGACCAGTTCGCGGACGGGTCGGTCCCGAAGATGACCCTGCCCACGCGCTCGAAGTCCAACATCGAGTACGACGACGACTCGAACGTGTGGGTGTACGGCGACCGCACGAGCACGCGCTCGGCGAACTCCGTGCGGGGCGCCCGGAAGCTGTTGAAGTCCATCTACACCATCGACTTCCTCGCCCAGCAGCTCGACGAAGACCGCTCGTCGACCCTGCGTGAGCTGTACTACCTCTCCGAGTCGTGGGACGAGGAGGAGGCCCAGTTCAACGACCAGAGCGAGTCCGACAAGCTCGTCGAGGACCTCGAAATCGTCTCCGGCGTCAAGCGCGAGGACTTCCACATGCGCCCCGAGGAGTCCGGCGCGAAGGTGATGGGCCCGCTGCGCATCCGCGAGCAGACCAACCGCGGCGACCGAGAGATTCACTGCCAAGACGACGTGGGGCAGGGCGGCTACCAGATTCCGAACAACCCCGACACCATCGAGTTCCTCGACTGCGACGCGGAGTTCGTGATGTGCGTGGAGACCGGCGGGATGCGCGACCGCCTCGTGGAGAACGGCTTCGACGACGAGTACGACTGTCTGGTCGTCCACCTCGGCGGCCAGCCGGCGCGCGCGACCCGCCGGCTCACCAAGCGCCTCCACGACGAACTCGACCTCCCCATCACGGTGTTCACTGACGGCGACCCGTGGTCGTACCGCATCTTCGGGTCCGTCTCCTACGGCTCCATCAAGTCCGCGCACCTCTCGGAGTACCTCGCCACGCCGCAGGCGCAGTTCGTCGGCATCCGCCCGCAGGACATCGTCGACTACGACCTGCCGACGGACCCGCTCTCGGACTCCGACGTGAACGCGCTGGAGTCCGAGCTGGAGGACCCGCGCTTCCAGAGCGACTTCTGGACCGAGCAGATCGAACTCCAGCTCGACATCGACAAGAAGGCCGAACAGCAGGCGCTGGCGTCGCGCGGGCTGGACTTCGTGACCGACACCTACCTGCCCGAGCGCCTCGACGAGATGGGCGTCCTCTAGTTCTCAGGCGTCCAATAGTTCGGGCACGTCCGCAATCGAGTCCACGACGTAGTCCGGGTCGGTGTCGCCCGCGGCCACGTCCGCGTCCGTGCTGACGCCCGTCCGCACGAGCACCGTCGTCATTCCGGTGCGCTCGCCCATCGCCACGTCCGTGTCGAGTCGGTCCCCGACGAGCACGCACTCGTCGGTCGGGACGCCGAGGCGGTCGGCGGCGAGGCGCGCGGTCGTCGGCGACGGCTTCCCCAGCACCGCGTCGGGCTCGCGCTCGGTGACGCCGGCGACCGCGCGGATGATGGCGCCGGAGCCGGGCGAGCGGCCGTCCTCGATGGGAATCGTCGCGTCCCGGTCCGTGCCGACGAACGCGGGGTCGTCCGCGAACGCGTCGAGGGCGGCCTGCAGGTCGCGGTAGTGGAACTCCCGGTGGTAGCCGGCGACGACCACGCCCGCGGCCTCGGGGTCGTCGGTCAGCGCCACGCCCGCGTCCCGGAGTTGGTCCACGATTGGTGTTCCCGCGATGGGGAACGTCGGCTCGCCGGCGTGGTTCTCGCGGAGGTACGCGACGGTCGCGTCCGTGGACGTGAGCACATCGTCGGCGGTCGCGTCGATGCCCAGTTCGCACAGCCGCGCGGCGTACTCGCGGGGCGGCACGGTCGGGTTGTTCGTCAGGAAGAGCACGCGGTCGAGGCGCTCGCGGAGCGCGGCCACGGCCTCGCTCGCGCCCGGGAGCAGCGTCTCGCCGCGGAGGACGGTGCCGTCGAGGTCCACGACGGCGCCACGCACGTTCATACCGACCGTTGGACGGCCGGCGTGTTCAACGCACCGCCGTCAGCCCTGCTGCTCGGCGAGGCGCTCGACGCGCTCGATGGTGTCGGCGTTCTCCGGGGGCTTGTCCTCGCGGACGGTGACGAACCGCGGGAACCGGAGCGCGTACCCCGACTCGTAGGTCGGCGAGGACTGAAT